>ERZ1034949.639-NODE-639-length-21340-cov-32.955368_pt1 | contig 21340 bp, 18 predicted proteins | sample MGYA00520590_ERZ1034949 | MGnify/ENA primary metagenome ERZ1034949 (study PRJEB33766, sample SAMN09781752) | gut metagenome | biome: gut microbiome | host: Homo sapiens | place: Madagascar | study: EMG produced TPA metagenomics assembly of the PRJNA485056 data...
TGAACGAATAACGACTACCAGAAAAGCACTTCGCATCACTCAGACATGATTTAACTTATGTTGTGTGAGAATCCAGTTCATAAACCACAGGGTACATATCTCTCTGCTTTAAAAGATATTTTTAATAGAAAGGTGAAATCACTTCAAGAGAACTTCATGAACTAATAGGAAATGCGCCTCTTATGAATATTTCCCGACAACTTACTCTGCTTCAGTTCATGAACCATTTCCCAACGTAATAAAAGGTTGTAAAATGCGTTATAGCGTCACTGGGGTAGGGTGTATTGACATCACCGGGCAAGCGCGATAAAGTGAAAAGGTAAGGCTACTACCCAACCTCAAGGGGGTCAGACGACTCCGGGTCCATTACATGACACTTTTATGTGTCAGGACTTTGTCTACTTGAGGAAACACCATGAATACATCATCTTCTCTCGCGTCCCAGATCGTCGACCGTAAACTTGCTCGCACGGCCATCGGTCGCATTAAATCAAGCCTTAAAAAATTTAGCTGTGTTGCCGATATCAACGCATTCCGGCAAGCCTTCCATGATGCGTACCATGCCCAAGGGCAACAGTCGGGTGAAACGGATTTGTTGACTGCTATGCTGGGTGTCAAAAAGCTAAATGATATCCCGGCACTTGCACTTGTTGTCGATGAAGGTTTGCCTTTTGGGCAGGTTGTTGAGCGCCGTAAGGCTATGGCTGCCAGCTTGTCTGAGTTTATAAAACACCATGCACCGAAAGCGCACTTCCGGGTGCCGGATAATCTCCTGACTCAGTGTCTGCATCTCATCGAGCTAGTGCAGCCCCTGGCGATTGCAGAAGACAAGTATGCTGCAAACTACCACGAAATGGCGCAGGCCAAAGATGAAGGCCGCTTGGTTGAGGAATTCCATCATGTGTTTGTTCATCTGGTTGGGTGCGAGAATCCTGAGCAAAAATATGTGTACCGTGCTATCGCTTTGCACTTTCTGGCCGAGGAAAACAGCCTTACGGCCAGCGTTCGTTCTTCACCTGCTTGGGAGTTGCTCATTCTTGAGGTTGGCACAATCGCTACACGCTGGATTAATACCGGAGAGCCCATTAAAACCTGGCGGGGCATCATGGCGCTGTCGGGTATGCACCAGCTTGGCGAGATATACGCTGGCCATCAGCTTGCACAATCTCTTTTCTTTAAGGCTGATGCGCCTCGGATTGATAAGCAGCTGGCGTTAGAGGTGATTGAGCTAACCTTTGAACAATATCGACAACGTCGGGTTCAGGGGCCAGTATTTGCGCATGGTGATTCAGAAACAGATCTCTATCGCAATTACAACACTATCGTGGGAGAGGCCATTCGTAACAGTGATGATCTGGCGGAAGTGGATCGACTGACTCGTAATTTGGTGTCCGTACTGCTAGAGGCCGCTGAAAAGTGCATGGCAACCTTTGATGCCTGTGCACTGTGTATCCTGACCCCAGATTTTTTGCCTTTGCACGGTGTTGATCCCGAAAACGAGCGCCTGCACGCGCTACGTCATAAAATTTCTGCCTTCCCGGATACTGAATCCTGGTGCCGTGAGCTAGCAGCGACCCCCCAAATTAAATCCCTTCAGGCGCGATTTTACTAAATCGCGTTGATTCAACACCCCGGTCAGTCACTGGCCGGGCTCATTTGTTCATCCCAAAAACAGAGGAAGAGAGAATGACAATTCAAACTTGCCCAGTATGCCATGGCCGAGATGGCCTGTTCGAAGTTACCTGCCCGGAGTGCGACGGATCGGGTTACAGCCCGGAAGAGGACAAACCCTTTGCACAATGCCACACCTGCTATGGTGATGGTACGACTGAAACGTCAGCCTGCCCCCGCTGCGGTGGTGTGGGCGAAGTAGACGATGATGAAGACGACGAATACGAAGAGGAAGAGGATGATGATGACGACAGGGACGAGGAGGAAGACTAACGCCCGCATTTCCAACTCGCTCATCCACCCGTTAACACGGCGTTCAGGGTGAAACCAAGGTATCTGGACGAAGCGTAAGGCTGGTGCATAAGCGCATCAACCTATCGTGTTGAAATACCAGTTCAGATATCATGGTAATAAAGCTACAAGGCCACTCGGAAGCGGGTGGCCTTGATCGATACTCGAATCCGCCGCATGTTCACATTTGTACCAACAAAACTCATGGAGGTTATTTAACTTATGTGAATGTGAAGCCAGTTCATAATCTAAAACGAGTTTGCTGAGAAGACTGTATGGGGCGATATAGGTGAAGAAGTGCATTCAGGATAATATCTTTTGTCATTCGGGGTTGCATTGACCAGCCGATAACTTTGCGCGAGAACAGGTCAACAACCACGGCCAGATACAGCCAGTCTTAGTGGGTACGGATGTAAGTTATGTCCGTTACCCAACGTTCATCCGGTGCTTTCGGGTTGAACTGTCGCTGGAGCCTGTTGGGTGTCACGATACTGACTTCCCCTTTACGCGTTCGTGGGCTTCGGTACCCGACCTGAGCCTTTATTCCGGCACGCTTCATCAGCCGCCAGACCCTGTCAAGGCCAAGATTTATGACCGCATCCCCTATTTGGTCATTTTGCTGTCCGCTTTCCGCCATTTCATCATCGCTGATTGGCGTTGCGCTTTTGGCCAGCACTCCAGCTCTGCGTTTTTTCCTTCAACCGATAGCTTTCTCCTTTGATATTCAACGTGGTTGAGTGGTGCAGCAGATGGTTCAGGATCGCTGACCGAACATCTCCCCCCAGTCAGCGAAGCCTTTGTTTGATGTTAGGATGATACTCGCTTTTTCATACCGTCGATTCAGTAACCGGAAGAACAGGCTGGCCTCTTCTCTGGTCATCGACAGATAGCCTATTTCGTCCAGGAGCAGCACCCGGGCATAACTCAGTTGCTGTAGCTGGCGCTCCAGTCGGTTTTCCAGCTTCGCTTTCATAAGCGTTGCTACCAGCCAGTCCAGCGGGATGAACAACACCCGATGCCCTGCATCTGCTGCTTTCACTCCGAGAGCAACAGCCAGATGGGTTTTACCCACACCCGGTGGTCCCAGCAGGATCACGTTCTCGCAGCGCTCCACGAACGCCAGCCCGGCCAGTTCCCGAACAACCTTACGATCGATACTAGGCTGGAAGCTGAAGTCGAACTGCTCCAGTGTTTTGACCCAGGGCAGGCGAGCTTGCTATTTTTGTCTTATCTGATTGATCTATTGAATAAAATGTAAAATTAGATAACATTTACCGAAACTCACATTTATCAGGACTGACTGTCCTGAGGGCGGTAGCGTAATCAGAGTTGAAAAATTAAAACGTAGTTCACTTCAAGTAAGTATCCGCTGACTACAGCGGGCAGTTTTTTATGGAAAAAGTGTACGCGCTCTACGCATACACGTTTGCTGCCAAGTCCCTTATGTGGGGGGGGCGATAGCCGTCGCTTAGTGATTAACACATTCAATTTCTATGCTCATAGATCTAGGAAAGTATGGCATATCTGAAGCAATATTGTGTTTTGGACTCCACCAAACCAACTTGTAGAAAGAGATGGGCAATGTAATATATTAAGATGAATTATTCTGAGTTCCCTCACTCAAGTGTTAATGTAAAACGGCCTGAATAAAATTGAGAGTATTATTAATTTGGTAGATGATCATGTGCTCAAATCATTTTCAGCCCCATTGATAATTAACCGATAAGCCTTTTGGCAAGAAATTATGACGGCTTCGTGCATGTTTATAATAAATATTCATGTTAAAGGTGTTCATTATAAAATTAAAGGCAGGTTTTATACATGTGTTTTATGATTGTAATTGAGATTTCATATGATGAGTAATCAATCGGCAAAAATGAAAAAATACAAAGTTATATTTTCTTCAGAAAATAATATTTTAAATAATGAGAACGTTATTTACATCTATCCAAGCAATTCCAATTGGAACGATTTCAAATATAAGACTCACGCATTGGCTTCTGTTTTCTCACAAGGAAGGCATATTTTTAAAGGGGAGTTGCTGTCAGCAGTTTTAGCTGATGATAGCAATCACCAGCTTGAATATATTGGAATTGCAAATAGGATTGGCAATAAATCAGATTTGACCATAACCGATAATTCGTATTTCAGCTTATTTCCTAGTATAAGAATATATAGAAATCTAGTCAGAGATGTAGGCGTAGATGAAGCTATGAAAATACTACATTCATTAAATGATATTGTATATATATCGGAGTATGAACGAAAATCTAAACTGTTAAAAGAAGCTTTAAAAAGTGATGTTTTTCAAAAATCATTCATGCGTAATGCTGAATCATTTTTTGCTTTCAACCATGCGGCCGATATTTTTCGAGGGCTTGATTTTGAAGAGTTAAACTATATATCACACGAATTAAAATTAAAATTTTCATTGGATGGTTTCAATAATTTCCATGAGATTGATTTAAAATTTAAATCTGATGGGATAATTCCCAAACGAATAAATATATTTATCGGTGAGAATGGTCTTGGTAAAAGTCAGGCACTTAATCATTTTGTAAAAGCAGCATTACAGTTACGTGGGTTTTCTGATTGCCTGCACGATATATCAAACGGACATGAACAACGTCCTATGATTAATCGACTACTAGCAATAGGAACGCCAGGAGAAACTAGCAATACCTACCCAAGCGATTCAATAAAAAATCCTAAATTATATTATCGGCGACTTCTGTTGACAAGGAATGGTCGTCATTCAATTGGTAAGAGTTTAGTCCAATTGGCAAGAATGGATGAATCAATTAAAAATATGGCAAGATGGGATATATTTATAGAGGCAATTTCAATTGCATTACCTATAGATAAAATAGTTATACCACTAAGCAATGCAGGATTTAATGTTAATAGCATTCCTTTGACTCAATTAAAAAATAGTTGGAATGAAGAAAAGCAATTAGATATTTGGTCAAATATTGAAGATAATGTTGAGCCTAGAATAGCTGGAGATGAAGGGGTGTATCCCATGAGTAGTGGCCAGCTCTCTTATTTCAAATTTGCCTTACTAGCTTGCTTATATATTGAAAATGGTTCTTTTGTCCTTTTAGATGAACCTGAGACACATTTGCATCCAAAATTAATATCTGATTTTGTGACGCTTTTAGATAATATTTTAGAAAGGACAGGTTCGTTTGCAATTATTGCTACACATTCAGTTTATTTCGTCCGCGAAGTAACAAGGGAACAAGTTCATGTTTTTAAGAGGGATGCGAATAAACTCATACATATTTTAAGTCCAAGACTTAAAACGTTTGGTGCTAATATAGGTGATATATCATATTTTGTTTTTGAAGAGGGTATTAGTAATTCACTATCAAAAAAAATAGTAAAAAAAGCCAACGAAACAGGGTTGAAATTTCAAGAGATTAAAAGTGCGTATGCGGATGAACTTCCTACTGAAATGCTACAAGAAATCAAAATGGATATAAATTGAAGATGAAAAAACTCCAAATCCCAACAGTCGATGATATTAATATACTTAATCAAATGTGCTCTAACACTGGAGTCGCAAGCCGACCCTATATCAATAATGAACATCATATAATGCACGATAAATATATTGAGTATCTCAATAATAATGGAAACCCTTGGTTATGTATGGGCAAGGTTATTTCAACTAATTTAACTGATAAGCTTAAGTATCATTACAAAAAGCCATTCCAGTTATTAAATTACATTAATGAATTAAGATCTAAAGGTTCACCAGATGTATGTCCATTCTGCGGGAGCTCAAAAACCGCTACTTTAGATCATTATCTTCCTCAAGCTGATTATCCTGAGTGGATAATATTCTCCAAAAATTTAGTCCCAGCATGTGACTGTAACTCTAAAAGGCGCAATGATGTTAAAGGTAATAACAATAATCAACGGGTATTTCATCCCTATTATGATGATTGCTTAACTTTAAGATTGGTGAGTGCATCATTCCGTGGCAATATGGATGAGCCAGAAATAGATTTTCTTCCAATTTCAAACCAAACAATACCTGATGAGACAATCATGTTTCATATAGATACTGTATTGAAAAGATCGACGGCTATTAATTGGATGTCTTCCAAGTGGCAATCGATGAGGAGAAAACCTAGATGTGTGATATCTACAATACCGAGAGGTAATATAGTTCTAACTATGCAAGACCTAGAGTCTTATTTATTACAATGTCAAGAAGATAAAGATGATGAACATAAAACACCTAATAACTGGTACTCTATGTTCATAACTGGAATTATTAATTCAACTCAAGCCAAACAATGGTTATTAGACCGTCAAAATGGAATAACACAAGGGACTATATCACCACTAGATTAAGCTATTTTGAAATGACTCTGAGGTGTCTTGACCCGGCAGAACCCCACCATTATCACTGCCATACTGGCTGCCATCGCTGTGCACAAAGACGTCGGCGCTACCAGACCGCCATCGACAGTGTATCCAGTACCAAGCCGCGCGTTAGTGTTTGTTTCATCGACCAGTCCACCACATTACGGGCAAAAAGAGTCCTATTCCCCTCAGGAAAAATCCACTTCGCACGATGCGGCTTTGACGTGCCTGAAGACGCACCTTAAGGTATTATCTGCACCAAATTTTCTACGATGAATACAACACATCGTAAGGTTTTCTTCATAGCAGGATGATTCATGAACGACAAAATCAATCAGGACACTATCAACAAAGCCCTGTGGGCCGCGTGCGATACCTTCCGTGGCACCATCAGTGCCGATACCTATAAAGACTTTATCCTTACCATGCTGTTCCTTAAGTATATTTCGGATGTCTGGCAGGATCACTATGACGAATATAAAAAGCAGTATGGTGACGCGCCGGAGCTGATTGAAGCGATGATGGCTAACGAACGCTTCGTGCTGCCGAAAAATGCTAGTTTTTATGCACTGTATGAGCGCCGTCACGAGCCGGGCAACGGTGAGCGTATCGACCAGGCGTTACACGCCATTGAAGAAGCCAACGGCACCAAACTGAAAGATGCCGGGAAAAGCGTGTTCCAGGATATCTCGTTTAATACCGACCGTCTGGGTGAAGAAAAACAGAAGAATACTATTCTGCGGCAGTTGCTGGAAGACTTCGCCGGTGAAGATCTTAACCTGAAGCCAAGCCGTGTCGGTATGCTGGACATTATCGGTAATGCCTATGAATATCTGATCAAAAATTTTGCTGCCAGCGGTGGACAGAAAGCTGGGGAATTCTACACCCCACCAGAAGTTTCAGACCTGATTGCTGAACTGCTTGATCCGCAACCCGGTGACACCATCTGTGACCCAGCCTGTGGTTCTGGCTCATTATTAATGAAGTGCGGGCGTAAAATCGTCTCCGGGCATAACAGCCGTAACTATGCGCTATTCGGTCAGGAAGCGATTGGCTCCACCTGGTCGCTGGCGAAAATGAACATGTTCCTGCACGGCGAAGACAACCACAAAATCGAGTGGGGCGATACCATTCGTAACCCGAAGCTGCTTGATAAGAATGGTGATCTGATGCTGTTTGATATCGTGACCGCCAACCCGCCGTTTAGCCTGGATAAATGGGGCCATGATGAGGCCGAGCACGACAAGTTTGGTCGCTTCCGTCGCGGCATGCCACCGAAAACCAAAGGGGATTACGCCTTTATTCTGCATATGATTGAAACCCTGAAACCGGGAACTGGTCGTATGGGGGTAGTGGTGCCGCACGGTGTGTTGTTCCGTGGCTCCAGCGAAGGCAAGATCCGCCAGAAATTGATTGATGAAAATCTGCTGGATGCAGTGATTGGTCTGCCGGAAAAACTGTTTTATGGTACCGGTATTCCGGCTACGATTCTGATTTTCAAAAAGCAGAAAGTGGATGACAAAGTGCTGTTTATCGACGCCAGTCGTGAATACAAGGCGGGTAAAAACCAGAACCAGCTCAGCGCAGAAAATATCCAGAAGATCGTTAACACCTATCGAGAAGGCGATAACGTCGAGAAATACGCCTATCTCGCCAGCCTGAAGGAGATTCAGGACAACGACTATAACCTCAATATCCCTCGTTATGTCGATACCTTTGAAGAAGAAGACGAGATTGATTTGCTTGCCGTATGTGCCGAACGTGAGCAATTGAAAGTGGAACTGGCGAAGTTGGAAGTGGAGATGGCAGAGTATTTGAAGGAGTTGGGTTATGGCGTTTAAGTACGAGATAAATCAACTCGAATTGATGCAAGCAAGAATTAAAAATGTGCCTCATGGGTGGCAATTCACTTATGTAGGCAAGGTGTTTTCCATCCGTAATAACTTGCGGAAGCCAATTAGCGAAGAAGAACGTAGTATGAGTCCGGGCAACTATCCTTATTACGGTCCGACTAAGATCCAAGGTTATATTGGTACTTATGAACAAGATGGAAGTTATGCTTTGATTGGAGAAGATGGAGATCACTTCCTGAAGTTTGAAAAACATTCAATGACGCAGTTGGTGGATGGAAAATGCACAGTTAATAACCATGCTCATATTATTGAAGGAACTCAAGAGGCCACAAGAGAATGGTTTTACTACTATTTTATGCACAGGGACATTTTCAGCTTCTTGAGTCGGCAAGGGGCGGGTCGGTACAAACTAAACAAAGCATCCCTTGAAAAAATGCCTTTGTTGCTCCCTCCTATTGCTGAACAAAAGAAAATCGCCCAAATCCTGTCAACCTGGGGTAAGGCAATTGCGGTGACGGAAAAGCTTCTCGTCAACAGCCAGAAGCAGAAAAAATCCCTTATGCAGCAATTGCTTACCGGAAAAAAACGTTTGCTGGATGAGAATGGGGTGAGGTTTCGTGGGGAGTGGAAATGGCTTAGGGCAGTAGAACTGTTTAAGACTATTTCGCAAAAGAATAATTCTGAGGATGTGGAGCTTCTGGCAGTTACTCAAGACCAGGGCGTAATACCTCGCACTATGTTAGAGCGTAGGGTTGTAATGCCTGATGGCTCAACGAAGGGTTATAAGCTTGTTGTTCCGGGTAATTTTATAATTAGCTTACGATCATTCCAAGGGGGATTGGAATACTCTCGTTATCGGGGATTGGTTAGCCCTGCGTATACAGTTTTAACCCCAATAAAAAAAATTGTAGATGAGTTTTATAAGCAATATTACAAATCTTACGATTTTATTGGGCATCTTGCCGTCGCAGTTATTGGAATTAGAGATGGAAAACAAATCAGCTACGAAGATTTCTCTTTTTTGAAACTTCCTTATCCTGAGATTGAAGAACAACAAAAAATCGCCGATGTTCTTTCCGCAGCCGATGCCGAAATCTCCATGTTGGAGAAAAAACTCTCCTGCCTGAAAGAAGAGAAAAAAGCCCTGATGCAGCAGTTATTGACCGGGAAACGCCGTGTCAAAGTAGAATCGGAAGAAACCGTTAGCGCATAACGTGGAGAACAAGGAACACTCATGAATCAGCCGTACACGCCAAAATTCCAGGAAGAATACAGCGCCAAAATCCCGGCGCTGACGTTACTGACCAGCCTCGGCTGGACGTTTTTATCCCCAAAACAGATTATGGATTACCGGGGCTATAAACAGGATGAGGTGGTGCTGCGTCCGGTTCTGCGTGAAGAGCTGTCGAAGCGTTCCTTTATGGCGGGTGGCAAAATCTGCCAGTTATCGGAAAAGGCGCTGGATAACCTGATATCGCAGGTCTGTTCTCCGGCACTGAATGAAGGACTGCTGAAAGCCAATGAGCGGATGTATAACCATCTGCTCTACGGTATCGCCGTCACGGAGTTTGTCGACGGCAAGAAGGTGACCCCCACCATTGCGCTGATTGACTGGGAACATCCGGAAAATAACCAGTTTCACTTTACCGAAGAATTTACGGTATTGCGGTCAGGCGGTGTCGAAACCCGCAGACCGGATATTGTCTGCTTTGTGAATGGTATCCCGCTGGCAGTCATTGAAGCGAAAAGCCCGGCAGGTCACGGTAAGAAAGGGCCAACCATTGGCGAAGGGATATCTCAGAGTATCCGCAACCAGTTCAACGATGAAATCCCGCAGCTGTTTGCCTATAGCCAGCTATTGCTTTCAATTAACGGGCATGACGGTCGCTACGGTACCTGCCATACGCCAATGAAATTCTGGGCGGCATGGCGGGAAGAAGATATTACGGATGCGCAGATGTATGCTCTGCGCAACCATCCGTTATCGACTGAACAGATTCATGCGTTATTTGATCATCGTCCGTCAGCCGATCTCAACTGGTATCAGCAGTTAATCGCCGGGGGTGAACTGGCCGTTAGTGGACAGGACAAACTGCTCATCAGTCTGCTTTCGCCGGAACGTCTGCTGGAGATGACGCGCTTTTTCACCCTGTTTGATAAAAAGACCGGGAAGATTGTCGCCCGCTATCAGCAGGTGTTCGGCATTAAAAGACTACTGGAACGCATCAGTACCCGTAGACCAGACGGCGGCAGGGAGGGTGGTGTCATCTGGCATACCACGGGTTCCGGAAAATCTTATACAATGGTATTTCTCAGTAAGGCGCTGATTGTACATGACAGCCTGAAGCAGTGTCGTATCGTTGTCGTGACAGACCGCATAGATCTTGAGGAACAGCTCAGCGGTACCTTTGCGTCCGGCGGCGAATTGGCCGGGAAAAAAGATAAAGCCAATGCAATGACGACATCCGGGCAGATGCTGGCGAAACAGATTGGTTCCGGTAAAGAACGCATCATTTTCACCCTAATCCAGAAATTTAATTCAGCGGCAAAACTCCCTGAATGCGTCAATACCAGCCCCGATATCATCGTACTGATTGATGAAGGACACCGCAGTCAGGGCGGTGAAAACCATGTACGTATGAAACTGGCCCTGCCGAATGCCGCCTTTGTGGCATTTACCGGTACGCCATTGCTGAAAGAAGATAAGACCACCAATAAATTCGGCCCGATTGTCCACGCCTACACTATGCAGAGGGCTGTCGAAGATAAAGCCGTTACGCCTCTGCTGTATGAAGAACGTATTCCGGATCTGGAAGTGAATGATCGGGCGATTGATGCCTGGTTTGACCGCATTACCGATGGTCTGAGCGATGCGCAAAAGGCTGACCTCAAGCGTAAGTATGCTCGTAAAGGTGAGGTTTACAGTGCAGATGATCGTATTCGCCTGATTGCGCTGGATATCGCCACACACTTCTCGAAAAATATTGATGAGGGTCTGAAAGGACAACTTGCCTGCGACAGCAAAATCTCTGCCATTAAATATAAAAAGTATCTTGATGAAGCCGGTTTGTTTGAATCAGCGGTGGTGATAAGCCCCCCGGATACCCGGGAAGGGAATACCGAGGTGGATGAAAGTAAGCTGCCGGAAGTAACGAAATGGTGGAAGGATAATGTCGGTACGCAGGATGAATCCGCATACACCCGCGATATCATCAGTCGTTTCGATACCGATGATAAGCTTAAATTGCTGATTGTCGTCGATAAACTGCTCACCGGGTTTGATGAACCGAAGAATACCGTGCTGTATATCGACAAACCGCTTAAATCCCATAATCTTATTCAGGCTATTGCCCGGGTAAACCGACTGCATCCACTGAAAAAGTTTGGCCTGCTGATTGATTATCGCGGCATTCTGGCTGAACTGGACACGACGATCGGTAAATATCAGGATCTCGCCTCCCGAACTCAGGGAGGATACGACATCAAGGATATTGACGGGTTGTACAGCGCCATGAGTTCTGAATATAAACGTCTGCCGCATCTGTATAACCAGTTGTGGGCCATATTTGCCGGTGTTAAAAACAAAAATGATACTGAGCAGTTACGTGCAGTACTGGTGCCTAAAATGGAAGAACGTGACGGAGAGATGGTCGATATCCATCAGAAAACCCGTGATGATTTCTTCGAGGCGCTAACGGCCTTTGCCGGATGCCTGAAAGTAGCGCTGCAGTCCGCCACCTTCTTCACCGACAAGAGCTTTACGGAACAAGACCGAAATCTCTATAAAGAAACCGTAAAACAGATGTCCAGCCTGCGCCAGTGGACGATGCAGGTCAGTGGTGAGCAGGTCAATTATGACGACTACTCGGAGCAGGTGAAAAAATTGCTGGATAAGCATGTCACCGGCGTTGAGGTTCGTGAACCGGATGGCGTGTATGAAGTCGGTAAAATGGGCAAGAGCGAAAAGCCCGAAGAGTGGGACAGCAACAAAACCCGCAATGAAACCGACATCATTAAAACCCGCGTGACGAAGATGATTGAGCAGGAGCTGCGTGATGACCCGTATGCTCAGGAGGCATTTTCCAAACTTCTGCGTATGGCTATCGAAGAAGCAGAAAAACTGTTCGACCATCCGCTGAAGCAATATCTTCTTTTCCGCGAGTTTGAGGCGCAGGTGGAAACCCGCAAACTCAGCGACATCCCGGATGCGCTGGCCGTAAACAAACATGCGCAAGCATACTACGGAGTATTTAAAAAAGAGCTACCTGAGGTTTTCGCGGTAAACGATGATCAGGTTCAGGATAAATGGACGAAGCTGGCTTTCGAAGTGGACACTATTATTGTCAAAGCGGTTTCGGAAAATTCCCTCAATCCTCAGGATATTGAGAAAGCCGTTAAGACAAGCCTGTTGCCGCGACTGTTTACTGCCTGTCGAGAGATCGGTGCTGGAATGAACCAAGTAAACCGTATCGTTGAAACCATCATCCAGATCCTGCGCGTTGGTTTGATGAAATCATGAGTGAGAAAAAGTCACCATCCATAAATGCTGTACGGTTTGTTTATGGTGATGAAACCATCGTGGTGCAGTGTGCTCTGCGGCAGGTCGTCAAAGGCAGGATACTTATCAAGGTTCATCCGGACTGCCGGGTAGTCGCATCTGTACCATCCGGAACGCCGGAGCAGGATGTGCTGTCTGCGCTGAAAAAACGAGGGCGTTGGATATACCAGCAACTGCGCGACTTCAGGGAGCAACAAACACATATCGTCCCGCGCCAGTACGTGAGTGGCGAAAGCCATTACTACCTTGGCAAGCAATACCAGTTGAAAGTAACAGAAGATGCTGCTGTCCCGCAAAAAGTGAAAATGTTGCGGGGCCGTCTGGAAGTCACCGTCAGACACAAATCCGCTGAACGCGTTAAGGCGGTGCTGGCTGAGTGGTATCGGGAACGTGCAAGAAATGTGTTTCAACGCAGACTGGATTTACTGATACCGCAAACCTTATGGGTAAGTGAGCGTCCTCCGATACGTTTACGAGCAATGCAGACGCAATGGGGAAACTGTTCTGCAAAAGGCTGCCTGACACTTAACCCGTGGCTGGTAAAGGCTTCCTCGGAATGCATCGACTATGTATTGCTCCATGAGCTATGCCACGTTGCTGAGCACAACCACAGCGAGGAGTTTTACCGGCTGATGGGGCAGGTTATGCCCGGATGGGAAAAGGTAAAAAAACGCCTGGATGGAATGGCCGGGATGCTGTTGGCTGATATGTAGTTTGGTTACTTACCGTTCCATGAATTGCATGTGATGGCTAACTATTCAGGGTTATCGTAATTAACGCTTCTCTCCGATAATAAAAAAGGCCTTTACCGAATGTTTGCATTGCTTCATCCCGAGCGGAATGTTTCGCATTAAAGCACCACTTTTTTTTCGCGAATAGTGTCAACGTCTACAGGCCTGGGTGACGTATAGTCGAAATGGCAAGAATTATAACGCTCACTGTTTACAGGGAAGAGATCACTTGCTTTTGAAGGATTTGCCTCAAGGCGAGCATAAGTCTGCTGAGTTACACCCAACCTGGCAGATAATTCTCTTTGAGTTAATCCTTTTGATTTACGAAAACCAATTAAAAGCGGGCGTAACTGGCTAAGAAGTCTAACCGGAAAAAGAGTATCCATAAGTAGGTGACCATGTCGATTGCTTTATAATAAGTTCACTCCTCGCAAAAAAACAGCCTTTAGGGTGTTTTATTACTTTACACCTTATAAGGTGTAAGAATGAGCTCGTTGTTTAACTAATAGTGCTGAAATTTTAAAGGTTGCATCTGGGGCTGACTGATATTATATTTATTAAGGACTAGCATATAGTGGTGCACGCTGTTAATCTCATTTTAGAGAGGTTTGTCAGGGCATGAAGGGAGAGGGCGGACTCGGCTTTGCCCTCTCTTTTTCATGGCTCTTTTTAACTTTAAATGCTTTTTAAAATTCATTGCCTTATTGCAATAGTCTTATTAAAAATCTCAACCAATGTGTTTATTTTTTCATTTATCTTAATGTGTTTTTTCTCTTGCTCGAGAGAAAGCTTCCTGAATTCATTTTCCCTGCTCGGTACGGCAATTATCAATTCTTCATAAACCTCCTTTGCTCCTGATATTTTTTCCAACTCACTGCTGTATTTTTCAATAAGAGATCTTATTTGAATGTTTACATTACTGTGTTCATGGTTGGTAGCGCTTGAAAAAAGTTGACAGGAAGTTTTTTGTGTTGCCTCAATTAATTCCACGCTTTCCATTGCAACATTGAATTCAGATGTGGCTGAGTATAAATATTGATACACGCCTGATTTTCTGACTTTACTCAATAATCCTTTTCTAACTAAACACTGAATTTGGTTATAAGCAAAAGCTTTTGCCTTAAAATAACTTTTCGGAAGTGAAAATCGCTCGATAAGAATTTGAGCCACATCGTTACTGGTGAAGTTATCTTTAGCAATATAGATTATTGCGGAAAATATGTACGACTCAGCGTTGGATACTCGACTATTCATATGACTAAAACAAGGCAGTTAACTTAGGATTGCTAAGTATACAACAATGGCAGATACTTAGACAATCTAAGCATTCGAGGCCAATGAAGATGAATCAGTGTCTGAAAAAAATCCGATACCAGAAAGACTTAAGGAAGCGAGATGCAGGGCGGGATTATCACAGCGCTCTCTGGGTCTCCTTGTTGGCTTTGATCCCGCATCGGCTAGCAGTCGTATGAATCATTATGAGAAAGGACGCCATGTCCCCGATATTGATACGCTTCGACGGATGGCGGCAGAGTTAAACGTGCCGCTGAACTATTTTTTTTGTGATGATCAGACAACAGCAGAACTTGCATTACTCATCTCCCGAATGACAGAGGAAGAGCGAAGTAACCTTATCGAAGCACTCAAAACATCTTCAGGTGTAAAATATGCTGACAAAAAATGATGTTATACAAAAGGCTACTGAACTTTTGAAGGTAACAAAAGTGCGGCATTAAACTGGTGCAATGAACCAAACAGAGCATTACAGTGGAAGACGCCCTCTGAGATAATGGACTCTGAAGAGGGGGCCTTAAATATATGTTTATCAATTGATGTCTGAATTACAACCAGCATTCCGCCGACAACCGGGAAGCTGTCGGCTAAATCTTCCATGTCAGAATTATGACGACTTATGTAGCTCCCGAATCACATGTTTGGCCAACAGACTTTCCACCGGTATAACCGAATTGATTTTTACCGCTTTGACAATTTCTATCAACGAAAGGGTATTCTGCGCTAATTGGTCTCGCAATTCACTGACTTCCGCCTGCAACTGCTGGTTTCTGGCCAACAAGGCCTGACGGGTTTTGCGGTTGACGTATTGCTGTTTTTCTTTTGGGCGTAGATTCAACGGGCCAAGTTGCTGATCAACATAGGCAGCAATTAGGCGTTTTCGCTCAAGGCTGCTCAGCGTACTTAAACCACCGTTAACGATACCTTTTGCCTTGAGCCGAATATGCAGGGCCTTGGCGGAAATAGGGGACTTGTCAAAGCCTTCAGCCAGCATCAGTTGTAATTCGTGCTCGATCAGTGTGTCCAGTTCCTTGCCGCGCATCAGTCGTTCTCCTGCATCAATTGTTGGTATTCGAGGGCAAAAAGCTGGGCCAGTGTACGGATTTTGCCCTCGGTGATTACTTCACCAGACAACACATTCTCCGTGGCAACCAGTTGTTGAGTCTTGGCACGACGCAGCCATTGTGCTTGTATTGCCTCGAGCTGTTGTAACCGTTGTTCGATATCGGCCAGTTTGGTCTGATAGTCAGGCTGATGTTGAGTAAGTTGGGTCAACTTCGAATGTGCTTGCTGTAAAGCCTGTTTTTTGGCAATCAGATTTGGTAGCTCATCTATCCGGCCTGTCAGCGTGAAATGTTCACAAAAGGCAGCACTCTGGCATTTCAGTCGATAAGGACATCCCCAGAGGTTAACTTCCCGCATACAGGAGCCAAATTTCAGCGGATACAGCACGGCATGTCTTGCCACCATGTCAGAGGCTTGCTCTGGTCCTTCTGCGTCGCGGATTTCTTCAAAGGCGGCAGCAACATCTTCAAAGAGGCCGTTAGCAAATGACGCCTCGACAAACCTGGCTACATCATCCCGATCGTCAAAAGTATGCAGGTTGGCTTTGATGGTATTGTCCAAAGTCATGTGTTCCGTGACCGCCAGTTGGCCGGTCCGTTTGACGATATCCAGTGGCGTAGCAATGGAGGACGAAGAGGGCGAGACAGTTAGTGCTGTCGAAATCGGCTGCAAGGGCACCAACGAGGCGGCTTTTCGCCGTTCTGCAAGCGCCAGATGTTGATAATGCTGATTCTGCGTGATGTCCACTCGACCCATCAACATTGCCTGTAAGTGGTCAGAGATATCCGCAATAGCAAGAAAGGTATTGATGTTGTGCCGGGGAATGTGGGTACGCATCCGCGTCGAGGTGCCATCCTCCTCCAGTAATTGATATTTGCTGAATACTGATCCATCAGGCTCAACGTTGCCTAAGAATTTATTCATAAGTGTGTTAGTGAAGGGTATCGGTGTAGCCAGCAAAGCCAGTGTGCGCTTTAATGCCAGCGAACCCTTCTCGTGTAGAAATAGCAGATCCTCGTAGTTAACTTGGTAGCGTTTGCCATTTTCCATCCAGGCGTGTGTACAGGGTTCGTTGGCATTCGCCAGGCCAAATTCGGTCTTAATGTAATGATTGAGAGCAGTCTTGGAATAATAGATAGATTTGCTGTTTTTCGGGCCTGGTATTTCTTGAACGGGCAGCACACCTCTTTTGCTAAGGGCTTTGGATGTTTTGTCCCGTTGTCCTGCCCGGCCCCGAAAACTTGAGGTAGTTTGGGTGATGTACTTCACCACATCGTCCAGTTCGACTCGTTCACCGGGCATGTTGCTGATGGCCTGTGGCAGGTAATCAGCAAAAGATTTTGCCCGTAGATAGGTAAGATGGCTGCGTATTGGTGCGGTCAACATTTTAACGGTACTGAATATACTCTCGACCAGCGGTACTGCCAGCGGTTCTACCCAATGCGTTCGCTCCCCAGCACCTTTGACACCAACATAACGGATACCAAGAAAATAATCGGGTAATCCCTTGTCCTGAAATCGTTTGCAGATTGCCGGATCATCAATCTGGCGTTTAAACAGGGCATCCTGTCTGAGATTAAACGCTTCAATGGAGCGAAAGCCGGTAATAACCAATAACAACAGGCAATTTAACGCGATTTTCTCAGCATCACTTTCCACCCGCTGGATTAATGCAACTATGTTCAGAAATCCGCGAATGGTAATCAACGCATCTTCACCATCGGTAGTGGTATCAGACAGCTTGGCCTGCTGTTTCAGCGCCATGGTTTCCCGGGCTTTGCGGGTCAAGTTGGTTTTGTTGGTATACTTCACATCAGAGTTGTATTGCAGTTTAACCAACGTAAATGTGAAGTGATTGACCAATTTTTGAAGGCTAACGCACCGCCCTTTATAGTTAGCTGTATTGGGGTCACTAGGAGATGAAACGCTACTGAGAAGATCCATCGCTCGTTGAATGACAACTGTGCTCAGGTAAGATGGATGGGTCTGTCCTGTCTCATAAAGCATCGCATGGTACCATCGTTTCAGAATCATCAAAGTTGCCTTTGCCACCGCTGGCGACATACTCCTATTTCCCTGTCGGTAAACCACTACCAGCATAGCTTTCATGAACTGACTATATTCTTTGTCGATGGGCAGATGTTCTACAATACCTTTGAATCTGTTCATCTCATCAAAACGTAATGTATTTCTGCCGTTCCCTCGCAACCATCCACTTCCCTGGTTACCACTTACCCAGATATGATCATTCCATGTTTGGGCAAAATCAGCAGACAGGTGCTGTTTGAACCATTTTTTTTGCTCTTCAATAAAAGCCTGAAAATGCTCAAAGTGATTTTTCATTGGACTTCACCTGTTCCTGATGAAAACGGCAGCGGGCGATAACAGACTCAATTTCAAACTGTGTGGTTTCATGGATTAAAATGAGCGGATTTCGGGAATTACCTACACCGTCTGAAATAGCGATTAGTTCATCGACTTCTTTTTTGACGCATTCAAGTAGAGCCTGATGTTCACCATCCGTAAAAGGGCGATAATACAGACAGCCGTAACAAGAACGCACTTCGCTGAAAGGGCATGTACTACTGTTCCTGGAGCAACCACCAATTTTATCATGCAACTCGTCACCAACGAGTCCCACCACTGGATGGCCTTTCCAATGTGCTGAGTCGACCAGTTCCCCAGTGAGCATCATAGTCACCATATTTTGCCAAACGGGATTCGACCCAAGCGCTTTAGCACGGATCAAGGCCAACGCGGGAGTTGCCATAATGTAGTATTTAGCTACGGCAAGAGAGGTGTGCCCCAGTACATGTGCTATCTCTTCAGCGCTAGCACCTTGCATCGCCAAAGAGTGCCCAACATTGTGGCGTAAATCAGTGGGTATAATTGTGGGCAATGCAGCTTCGCCACATGCTACGGCGGCTTGATATTCAGGAGGACAGAAATTTAGGATTGCCTGATTAATTGCCTGAGACACATAATGCGGAGCTGAAACGCTGAAATCGAATAGTTTATCTTCGGGGTTTTTCTTGTATCTCACGGTATAGTTCATAATTAACTCCCCAATTTCTGGGGGGATCGCCAGAAATAACCGCTCTGTCGTCACTCGTCTTTGTTTAGCATATGGTAAAAAAACACTGTATCGAATCAGACCAGATTCCTGATTTCGTGTATCGATACGAACATCTTTGACCGCCAGCCTAGCGAGTTGTACTGGGCGTGCACCCGTTACATAAGCCAACCCAAGGATAGCTGCATTGCGCACTTCGCTGTGACTGAAACTTTTGCCATCGCGTAACAACGAAGCCATTTCAAACAGTCCATTGCAAATCATGTTTTTTTCAAGAGGGTCAAGAATATTATCGATTTCTTGGTAAACCCCCCAATGTTCGAGATACGGTCGAGGGACGAACTCAAGATCATCGTAATCTTCAAGATTGAAACCTGGGAATGTTTCAGCACAAAGTATTTTTAATCCGAATAACACGGAATAAAAAGTAGCATTATCAATATCCTCTTTTTCGATAAATAATCGGAGCGTACTAAGCGAAAACCCACCATGTTCTCGACAATATGAAATGATATTCCTCCAATCAAGGTGCAACGCTGGAAGTTTGGTTGGAAATCTCGTCGATGCATATTTGAAACAGATATACTTGTTTAATTTATTTGAGATATAATCTTGATTGAAAACAAGATATCGCCGACTGCCTGAATAATCGAAAGTCCATTTATTTCCTTTGTTAATAATGTATTTATCATCAAACTCCATTGCCGTTTTTAGATAAATTCGATCAGGAATATCGAGTTCAAAGATAGCCTTAGCTAAATCAGGAGGGTAAACTGAGTTCCCTTCGTCAGATTTTAATGCATTATCAAATGATGTCATCGTTATATCTATCCATTATAGTATCTAACGTATTATGTAGCGCTGCATTGTCTTGAATAATTCGTTGGACATTGGCAGCATTAGCCTGCTCAGACAGGAAACGTTTTGCATATAGATCAGGCATTTGACTTGTCGGACTCCATCCCCCCATCAGTCGTAGTTCATCTTTGGCTTCTTCCATTATCCCTGAGAGGGAAGGGACTTCAGCAATAAAGTATGTTTTATTTTGCTGGCTTTTCAAATATTTTAAATGCCATATTTTTTGCAATGTCAAAAAGGCCCAAGTATGTCGGGTTGTATGCGGAGTCAATCGTTGCAACGAGTCAGAGTACAACGGTGATTTGTACTCTGGATATTGGTTAGTGAAGACCTGATCTATTTTCGAAAAAATAGAATGAACTGATGTGTAGGACAAAGGCTTCGCTGACTGTTGACTCGATGTAAAGATGAAATCGTGTTTATCAGTTTTTGGTCGAAGCTTTGCTATATAAATGCTTAAAAAAATATAATCCTGCTTATCGAGCTCCAACACACGATTAGCCCATGCATTTTTGAGAGATGGCGCATTCTTTCTTGGTTCGTATGCCTCGTCGACAGTTGTCACAATCAAACTAAACTTATCACCTTTTAAATTAGGTTTAATTGAGCTGCACTCTAACAACAATAGCTCACCTGTTCGTAAACCATAATTTAACAACAGACGAATAATCAAAAAATTGCGTAACTGAAGATGCCCGGAAGGGAAAGGATTTAGCGGGTTATGCTTTTGGGCAGAAGAGGGGGTTATTATTCCATACAGGCTGAGCACCATTGCCCCAGACAAACTCTGAAATCCTTGGCTGCTGTGACTATGTTGCGAAAATTTGTTTGATGTAAGCGTTCGATAATTCTCCCGGCAAAGCTGTAAACGGGTGTGTAAACGCGAAGCCAAAAGTGATAATGCTTTGGGAGAGTCATCCCGGTATGCAGGTGATATGTAGGTGTTAATCAAAAAAGAAATGAAATGGATCACAGCACGAACTCTAACTGTATGAGTTAAGCTATTGGCTTTTGTGACTCTCGTTAAAGACAACACATTTGACTGGACGTTGTGGCCATTTTCTAGATACATCCAAAATGCGGGCATTTCACCGACAGCAATGTCTGGATTGTGGTCAGATGAATAGAAGCTGTAGCAAAACGAGACACCATACTTTTGCCTCCAGAATTCGTAAAAAAACTTCACAGATTGAAGTGAAGCTGACTGTGTGGACAATGAGCGGAAAGCCAAATGGTCAATATGGTACCTAAGGGGATACAGCAACGGCAGAGAGGTTTCCAAGTCCATCAGGATCCATCGCCTTTTACGGCCTGAGATAACCAACTGCTTTAGTGAATACACAATATTTACCTCAAAATTATCATGGATATGAAGAGAATGTACTCTGTACCTAATGCAAGAAACGAGAGGGAGATCAGAAATCCTAACGTATTGATTTATCAGTTAGTGGGAGTGTCATATGAACTTATTTACCACAGTAGGTGATTTAACATAATATACATTATGCGCACTAATATAAACCAAGGAAGAATCCAGTCGTTGGCGGTCATGATTGTCATGCTCATTAAC
>ERZ1034949.644-NODE-644-length-21203-cov-38.173350_pt1 | contig 21203 bp, 17 predicted proteins | sample MGYA00520590_ERZ1034949 | MGnify/ENA primary metagenome ERZ1034949 (study PRJEB33766, sample SAMN09781752) | gut metagenome | biome: gut microbiome | host: Homo sapiens | place: Madagascar | study: EMG produced TPA metagenomics assembly of the PRJNA485056 data...
TTGCTGAACGCCGTAAGGACAGTTTTGGCCCGTATGTCCGGCTGATGAGCGTCACCCTGAACTGAATCAGGACGGGCATTCAGATGAGCAGAATTATCACCTCCACCGTGTATACACTGAATGAGCTATCCGCCACCGCACAGGAAAAAGCCCGCGACTGGTACCGTCAGCATCATGCTGACAGCAACTGGTATGAAAACGTGTATGAGGACTTCAGGGCGGTCTGTGACATTTTCGGGATTGACCTCCGCCAGCGCGTTTTCCGGCTCAGCAACGGCAGGTTTATGGAAGAGCCGTGCATCTGGTTCAGCGGATTCTGCAGCCAGGGGGACGGAGCCTGTTTTGAAGGACGCTGGCACTGGCAGCCAGCAACAGCCAGGAGGCTCCGGGAGTATGCCACACAGGACCATGAACTCCATCGTATCGCGGATGCCCTGCAGGCGGTGCAGAAACGTAAATTCTGGCAATTACAGGCTGAAATCAGTCACCGGGGACGTTACTGCCATCCGTACAGCATGGATATCACTGTTACCCGGAACAGTCCGACTGGTCAGGCTATGACAGCCGATGCGGAAGCCGCAGTCAGCGAAGCCCTGCGCGACCTGGCCTTCTGGTTGTACCGTCAACAGGAAAACGAGTACGACTGGCTGACCTCAGACGCCGCTGTGGATGAGGCCTGCTCATCAACGAATTCACCTTTACCGAAGCCGGTCTGCACGCCGGCTGACCTGTCATCGTTAAACTATCATTCACCGATTTTCTGTGAGGACTTTATCGTGTCAGACACATTCTCCGGGACAACTCATCCCGATGACAATCACGACCGTCCCTGGTGGGGACTACCCAGCACCGTGACGCCCTGTTTCGGGGCCCGTCTGGTGCAGGAGGGTAACCGGTTGCATTACCTTGCCGACCGCGCCGGTATCAGAGGCCGGTTCAGCGACGCGGATGCGTACCACCTGGACCAGGCCTTTCCGCTGCTGATGAAACAACTGGAACTCATGCTCACCAGCAGTGAACTGAATCCCCACCGTCAGAATACCGTCACGCTGTATGCTAAAGGGCTGACCTGCCATGCGGACACCCTCGGCAGCTGTGGTTACGTTTATCTTGCTGTTTATCCGACGCCCGAAACGAAACAGTAAACCACCGGAATAACCTTCTGCTCCGGCCTGGTGCTTTCACCACGCCACTTTTCCATTTTTCATCTCTGCATATCAGGAAAATCTTCAGTATGAACACATTACCCGACACACACGTACGGGAGGCATCGCGCTGCCCGTCTCCCGTCACCATCTGGCAGACACTGCTGTCCCGACTACTGGGCCAGCATTACGGCCTTACACTGAATGACACACCGTTCGCCGATGAACGTGTGATTGAGCAGCATATTGAAGCTGGCATTTCACTGTGTGACGCGGTGAACTTTCTCGTGGAAAAATACGCGCTGGTGCGTACCGACCAGCCGGGATTCAGCGCCTGTACCCGCTCTCAGTTAATAAACAGCATCGATATCCTCCGGGCTCGCCGGGCGACCGGCCTGATGACCCGCGACAATTACAGAACGGTAAATAACATTACCCTGGGTAAGCATCCGGAGAAACGATGAAACTTTCCCTGATGCTGGAAGCCGACAGAATTAATGTGCAGGCACTGAACATGGGGCGAATTGTCGTTGACGTCGATGGTGTTAATCTCACTGAACTGATTAACAAGGTCGCTGAAAACGGTTATTCACTCCGCGTGGTGGAGGAATCCGACCAACAGTCAACCTGCACACTACCACCGTTTGCAACCCTTGCCGGCATACGCTGCAGTACCGCACATATCACGGAAAAGGATAACGCCTGGCTGTACTCGCTGTCACACCAGACCAGTGACTTCGGTGAATCAGAATGGATTCATTTCACAGGTAGCGGATATCTGTTACGTACCGATGCGTGGTCATACCCGGTTTTGCGGCTTAAGCGCCTGGGCCTGTCAAAAACGTTCCGTCGTCTGGTTGTCACACTTACCCGACGTTATGGCGTCAGTCTCATTCATCTGGATGCCAGCGCTGAATGCCTGCCGGGTTTACCCACTTTCGACTGGTAACCAGGAACAACATGAAATCATTAACCACGGAAACAGCGCTGGATATTCTGATTGCGTGGCTGCAGGACAATATCGACTGCGAATCGGGAATTATCTTTGACAACAATGAGGATAAAACGGATTCAGCAGCACTGTTTCCCTGTATCGAACAGGCCAGAGAGGATATCCGTACCCTGCGCCAACTGCAGCTTCAGCACCAGAACCGGTGAGTCTCACTCATCATCTCACTCACCAGACTTCATTCCACTGACGCCAGCCTGAACACGGCTGGCGTTTTCATTTATCTGCAAAAAGGAATATCGATTATGTCTGAAATCACAGTCTCCCGTCCGGAAGTGGTCAACGAGAATACGGACGTTATCTGCTCCACCTCAGTCAGGTACAGGTCACTGGAATATGATAATTTTCCGGAAATCAGCGAAGCGAACATTCTGAGCACATTTGAACAACTGCACCAGAACAAAGATGAAGTGTTTGAACGGGGAGTGATCAACGTCTTCAAAGAGCTGAGCTGGGATTACAAAACCAACTCACCCTGTAAATTTGGCAGTAAAATTATCGTCAACAATCTGGTGAGGTGGGACCAGTGGGGATTTCATCTTATCAGTGGAATGCAGGCAGATCGCCTGGCTGACCTGGAAAGAATGTTGCATCTGCTCAGCGGTAAACCGATCCCCGACAACCGAGGGAATATCACCATTAATCTGGATGACCACATACAGTCCGCTCAGGGTAAAGGACGCTATGAAGATGAGATGTTCATCATTAAATACTTTAAGAAGGGATCTGCACACATCACTTTCAAAAGGCTGGAGCTGATTGACAGAATTAACGATATAATAGCCAGGCACTTTCCTTCTGTGCTCTCAGCCTGACCCCGAGTTTGATTCCCTTTCGATATCAAAAGGGACTGCGGGTACAAAAGAGGGTACATCTTTCACCAAACCAAACAAAATAAACTAATATCAACATGATAGAAGCATTCTTCGATTCCGAGTCCGGCACCACTATTCTAAAGAACCCGCCCACAAGGCGGGTTTTTGCTTTTGGATCTTTATATAAAATAAACTTGGGAGCATAACGCCATCAGGTCTTAAACACTACCGAATCATCAATAAACATCCCCCGTTAACAAAACACAGTTCAGTTCACATAACATCCCTGTTATCCCACACATATCTGCTGGCCGAACGACGCCAGTGCGCGTACGGAGGCAAGAGCAGCCCTGCACATGGCAGCGCTTGTGGTAACCTGGTTTAATCCGGTGATAAAGGCGTTTTACATGCATCTGTCAGCAGCCGGAAAAACCAAAAAAGTGGCGCTGGTTGACTGTATGCGTAAATTGCTGACCATCCTGAACGCAATGCTCAGAAAGAACGAAGAGTGAAATGAATCGTAGCATCATGTTGCTCCATAATTGTTACGTTCAAGACAGTTGATTATCGGCGCATATGACTCAAAAAGAGCCTGATGATTGCCTCTTTTCCATAGGCTCTTTCTCTGAAGTGAAGGAAGGCCCGGAAGAAAGCACTCGCTGGCATACGTGACTCCAGCTCAACCAGAGATAATCACCATTGTTATTTTTCTATTTAATAATAATCTCCTGAAAAATAGATATAGCAAAAATACAATCCGGCCAGATTTAATTCCGCATTCATTACCAGAAATAATCAACACCACAACTATCATATCATTCAATAGTCACCGCTAAAATTTTATTATTTTCCTCTTCTTTACATAGAAATTGTCAACCTGTTTATTATGCCGCACTTAAATAGTTAATCACAAAACAACATCACCATTATTTGCGTGTTTTATTTATTAATAACATAGTCATACGTTCTTTTTTTACAAGGAAATAATCAATTGATAAATTGTTTTTGGTCTTAATAGTCAAGTGGGAAACATTTTAATAAATGATAAAAATCCTAAACTCCTTGTTCATAATGTAGGGGTGTGTTAAATAGGTGGGCAAAATTTGGTTCCCCTTCTCGCCTGTAATATTGCAGCATCTTCGCACCTCCATGAGACATTGCGACTTAATAAGAAGGTGATAAGTCCTGCATATAAGCATGGACTGACCATGGTTTTATATTCATTAAAAATTTTGTTACAACCCATTGATTTAGCGTAAATAAATTATAGTGGGTTCGGGTTTGTTGTGACTGTGGCATTATTTCCGTGCAAAGGAGCTGATATGTCTGAAAGACATTTACCTGATGACCAGAGCAGTACTATCGATCCATATCTAATTACCTCTGTTCGCCAGACTCTGGCAGAACAAGGCGCAGCATTACAAAACTTGTCTAAACAACTGGATTCCGGGCAGTACCAGCGTGTCCTTAATTTGATAATGAACTGTAAAGGTCACGTTATTCTTTCGGGAATGGGTAAATCAGGGCATGTCGGTCGTAAAATGTCAGCGACGCTGGCCTCTACGGGTACGCCTAGTTTCTTTATTCATCCTGCAGAAGCTTTCCATGGCGATCTGGGCATGATTACGCCTTACGATCTTCTGATCCTTATTTCTGCCAGCGGTGAAACGGATGAAATCCTCAAGCTAGTTCCTTCACTGAAAAATTTCGGCAACCGAATTATCGCTATTACCAATAATGGAAATTCCACGCTGGCGAAAAATGCTGATGCCGTGCTGGAACTCCACATGGCGAATGAAACCTGCCCGAATAATCTTGCACCAACAACGTCTACCACGCTGACGATGGCGATCGGCGATGCGCTGGCGATTGCCATGATCCACCAACGCAAATTTATGCCGAATGATTTTGCGCGCTATCACCCGGGCGGTTCATTAGGACGTCGCCTGCTGACCCGCGTTGCAGATGTCATGCAGCATGATGTCCCTTCGGTTCACCTGGATGCGCCATTTAAAACGGTAATTCAACGTATCACCAGCGGTTGCCAGGGAATGGTGATGGTAGAAGACGCAGAAGGCGAGTTGGCGGGAATTATCACCGACGGTGACCTGCGTCGCTTTATGGAAAAAGAGGATTCTCTGACATCCGCCACGGCGGCGCAGATGATGACGCGTGAACCGCTGACGTTGCCAGAAGAAACCATGATCATCGAAGCGGAAGAAAAGATGCAAAAACACCGCGTCTCGACGTTATTGGTGACCAACAAGGCGAACAAAGTCACTGGTCTTGTGCGCATTTTCGACTAATTAAGCAACAGGGCGCGAGAGTTTAGTCTCTCATTGAATATGCGCCCCACTGAAACTCTGATAATCGTTACATGTTGATAAAAGTGAAGTCTGCCGTATCCTGGATGCGTGCTCGTTTGTCTGCCATCTCACTGGCTGATATCCAAAAACACCTGGCGAAAATCATCATTCTGGCACCGATGGCAGTGCTGCTGATCTATCTGGCTATCTTCAGCCAGCCTCGCTATATGAGCGAGTCGAAAGTTGCCATTAAACGCTCAGATGATTTAAACAGCGGCAGCTTAAATTTTGGTCTGCTATTGGGTGCCTCTAACCCGAGTTCCGCAGAGGATGCGTTATATCTGAAAGAGTACATCAACTCTCCAGATATGCTGGCAGCGTTAGATAAGCAACTGAATTTTCGCGAAGCGTTTAGCCACAGCGGGCTCGATTTTCTTAATCATCTTAGCAAGGATGAAACCGCAGAAGGCTTCCTGAAGTACTACAAGGACCGTATCAACGTCTCGTATGACGATAAAACCGGATTGCTCAATATTCAGACGCAGGGCTTTAGCCCGGAGTTTGCGCTTAAGTTTAACCAGACCGTGCTGAAAGAGTCAGAGCGCTTTATCAATGAGATGTCACATCGCATCGCGCGTGACCAGCTTGCCTTTGCAGAAACGGAGATGGAAAAGGCACGCCAGCGTCTGGACGCCAGCAAAGCGGAATTGCTCTCTTATCAGGACAACAACAACGTTCTGGATCCACAGGCACAGGCACAGGCGGCGAGCACGTTAGTGAATACGCTGATGGGCCAGAAGATCCAGATGGAAGCGGATCTGCGTAACTTGCTGACGTATCTGCGTGAGGACGCCCCGCAAGTTGTGAGTGCGCGTAATGCGATTCAGTCATTGCAGGCACAAATTGACGAAGAAAAAAGCAAAATCACAGCGCCGCAGGGTGACAAGCTAAACCGTATGGCGGTGGATTTTGAAGAAATCAAATCAAAAGTAGAGTTCAACACCGAGCTGTACAAACTGACCCTGACCTCCATTGAAAAGACCCGTGTAGAAGCGGCTCGTAAGCTCAAGGTGCTGTCAGTGATCAGTTCGCCACAGTTGCCGCAGGAATCGTCTTTTCCAAATATCCCTTATTTGATCGCCTGCTGGTTACTGGTGTGCTGCCTGCTGTTCGGCACCCTGAAACTGTTGCTGGCTGTTATTGAAGATCACCGAGACTAACGCTGTCGCTGAATGAGTTTGTGATGAAATTATTTAAATCAATTTTACTGATTGCCGCCTGTCACGCGGCGCAGGCCAGCGCGGCCATTGATATTAACGCTGACCCAAACCTTACAGGAGCCGCGCCGCTTACCGGTATTCTGAACGGGCAACAGTCGGATACGCAAAACATGAGCGGCTTCGACAATACCCCGCCGCCCGCACCGCCGGTGGTAATGAGCCGTATGTTTGGTGCTCAACTTTTCAACGGCACCAGCGCGGATAGCGGTGCGACGGTAGGATTCAACCCTGACTATATTCTGAATCCGGGTGATAGCATTCAGGTTCGCTTGTGGGGTGCGTTCACCTTTGATGGTGCATTACAGATTGATCCCAAAGGTAATATTTTTCTGCCAAACGTTGGTCCGGTGAAAGTTGCCGGGGTTAGCAATAGTCAGTTGAACACTCTGGTTACATCAAAAGTGAAGGAAGTGTACCAGTCCAACGTCAACGTCTACGCCTCCTTATTACAGGCGCAGCCAGTAAAAGTGTACGTGACCGGATTTGTGCGTAATCCTGGTCTGTATGGCGGTGTGACGTCTGATTCGTTACTCAATTATCTGATCAAGGCTGGCGGCGTTGATCCAGAGCGCGGAAGTTACGTTGATATTGTGGTCAAGCGCGGTAACCGCGTGCGCTCCAACGTCAACCTGTACGACTTCCTGCTGAACGGTAAACTGGGGCTTTCGCAGTTCGCCGATGGTGACACCATCATCGTCGGGCCGCGTCAGCATACTTTCAGCGTTCAGGGCGATGTCTTTAACAGCTACGACTTTGAGTTCCGCGAAAGCAGCATTCCCGTAACGGAAGCGTTGAGCTGGGCGCGCCCTAAGCCTGGCGCGACTCACATTACGATTATGCGTAAACAGGGGCTGCAAAAACGCAGCGAATACTATCCGATCAGTTCTGCGCCAGGCCGTATGTTGCAAAATGGCGATACCTTAATCGTGAGCACTGACCGCTATGCCGGCACCATTCAGGTGCGGGTTGAAGGCGCACACTCCGGTGAACATGCCATGGTACTGCCTTATGGTTCCACTATGCGTGCGGTTCTGGAAAAAGTCCGCCCGAACAGCATGTCGCAGATGAACGCAGTTCAGCTTTATCGCCCATCAGTAGCTCAGCGTCAGAAAGAGATGCTGAATCTCTCGCTGCAAAAACTGGAGGAGGCCTCACTTTCTGCCCAGTCATCCACCAAAGAAGAAGCCAGCCTGCGAATGCAGGAAGCGCAACTGATCAGCCGCTTTGTGGCGAAAGCGCGCACCGTGGTTCCGAAAGGTGAAGTGATCCTCAACGAATCCAATATTGATTCTGTTCTGCTTGAAGATGGCGACGTCATCAATATTCCGGAGAAAACATCGCTGGTTATGGTTCATGGCGAGGTGCTGTTCCCGAACGCGGTGAGCTGGCAGAAAGGGATGACCACCGAGGATTACATCGAGAAATGCGGTGGCCTGACGCAAAAATCGGGTAACGCCAGAATTATCGTCATTCGTCAGAACGGTGCGGCAGTCAACGCTGAAGATGTAGATTCACTCAAGCCTGGCGATGAGATTATGGTTCTGCCGAAATATGAATCGAAAAACATTGAAGTTACCCGTGGTATTTCCACCATCCTCTATCAGCTGGCGGTGGGTGCAAAAGTGATTCTGTCTTTGTAAGGGGTTGAAATGAGCAAAGCAGTTATTGTCATTCCGGCTCGCTATGGCTCCTCGCGCCTGCCGGGTAAGCCACTGCTCGATATTGTTGGTAAACCGATGATCCAGCATGTTTACGAGCGTGCGTTACAGGTGGCGGGCGTTGCGGAAGTTTGGGTGGCAACAGACGATCCGCGTGTTGAACAGGCCGTACAGGCGTTTGGCGGGAAAGCCATCATGACGCGCAACGATCATGAATCCGGCACCGATCGGCTGGTCGAGGTGATGCATAAAGTCGAGGCAGATATCTACATTAACCTGCAGGGCGACGAACCAATGATTCGCCCGCGGGATGTAGAAACGCTGTTACAAGGAATGCGTGATGACCCCGCGTTGCCAGTGGCAACGCTATGCCACGCGATTTCTGCCGAAGAAGCGGCTGAGCCAAGCACGGTAAAAGTGGTGGTAAATACCCGCCAGGATGCGCTTTATTTCAGCCGTTCGCCTATTCCGTATCCGCGTAATGCTGAAAAAGCGCGCTACCTGAAACACGTTGGTATTTACGCTTATCGTCGCGATGTGCTGCAAAACTACAGCCAGTTACCGGAGTCCATGCAGGAGCAGGCAGAATCACTGGAGCAGCTGCGGTTGATGAGTGCGGGGATCAACATCCGCACATTTGAGGTTGCCGCAACCGGTCCGGGCGTCGACACCCCAGCATGCCTGGAAAAAGTGCGCGCCCTGATGGCACAGGAACTGGCTGAAAACGCATGATTGGCATTTTCTCGTCCGGTATCTGGCGTATTCCGCATCTGGAGAAATTTCTGGCGCAACCGTGCCAGAAACTTTCTCTGCTGCGCCCTGTTCCGCAAGAAGTTGATGCTATCGCCGTGTGGGGACATCGTCCCAGCGCGGCGAAACCAGTCGCCATCGCCAAAGCAGCGGGAAAACCCGTCATTCGTCTGGAAGATGGATTTGTACGTTCGCTGGATCTTGGCGTCAATGGCGAGCCGCCGCTTTCTCTGGTGGTGGATGATTGTGGCATTTACTACGATGCCAGCAAGCCTTCAGCACTGGAGAAACTGGTACAGGATAAAGCCGGAAATACAGCTCTGATAAGCCAGGCCAGAGAAGCGATGCACACCATCGTGACCGGGGATTTGTCGAAATATAACCTGGCACCTGCGTTTGTGGCGGATGAATCAGAACGTTCAGGCATCGTTCTGGTTGTCGATCAGACATTTAATGATATGTCAGTGACGTATGGCAATGCTGGCCCGCATGAGTTTGCTGCCATGCTGGAAGCCGCGATGGCGGAAAATCCTCAAACCGAAATTTGGGTGAAGGTGCACCCAGATGTACTGGAAGGAAAGAAAACAGGTTATTTCGCTGATCTGCGCGCCACGCAACGAGTACGTTTGATTGCTGAGAATGTCAGCCCGCAGTCGCTGTTGCGACACGTTTCCCGGGTTTACGTCGTGACCTCCCAGTATGGCTTTGAAGCCTTGCTGGCAGGAAAACCAGTAACATGTTTCGGCCAGCCCTGGTATGCAGGTTGGGGCTTAACCGACGATCGTCATCCACAGTCCGCTTTGTTATCTGCCCGACGCGGTTCTGCCACGCTGGAGGAACTTTTTGCCGCTGCATACCTGCGTTACTGTCGCTATATCGATCCGCAAACGGGAGAAGTAAGCGATATATTTACCGTACTGCAATGGCTGCAATTACAGCGCAACCATCAGCAACAGCGTAATGGCTATTTATGGGCGCCAGGCTTAACGCTGTGGAAGTCAGCGATCCTGAAACCTTTCTTGCGAACAGCGACAAACCGGCTGAGTTTTTCACGTCGTTGTACTGCGGCGAGCGCCTGCGTGGTATGGGGTGTAAAGGGAGAACAGCAATGGCGAGCCGAAGCGCAACGAAAATCACTGCCGTTATGGCGAATGGAAGATGGTTTTCTGCGTTCATCCGGACTTGGCTCTGACCTTTTGCCGCCGCTATCGTTGGTGCTGGATAAACGCGGGATCTACTATGACGCCACGCGCCCCAGCGACCTGGAAGTGCTGATTAATCACAGCCAGTTAACACTGGCGCAGCAGATGCGAGCTGAAAAATTACGCCAGCGACTGGTTGAAAGTAAACTGAGCAAGTACAACCTGGGGGCCGATTTCTCTCTACCAGCCGAAGCCAAAGATAAAAAAATCATCCTGGTGCCGGGTCAGGTAGAAGACGATGCCTCAATTAAAACCGGCACCGTTTCTATTAAAAGTAACCTTGAGTTATTGCGTACCGTACGTGAACGTAACCCGCACGCCTACATTATTTATAAACCGCACCCGGATGTATTAGTGGGAAATCGCAAGGGCGATATTCCGGCAGAACTGATTGCTGAACTTGCTGATTATCAGGCACTGGACGCAGATATTATTCAATGCATCCAGCGCGCAAATGAAGTGCATACCATGACATCATTGTCCGGGTTTGAAGCGTTATTACATGGCAAGCAAGTTCATTGTTACGGCCTGCCCTTCTATGCCGGTTGGGGTTTAACCGTTGATGAACATCACTGCCCGCGCCGCGAGCAAAAATTAACGTTAGCAGATTTGATCTATCAGGCGTTGATTGTTTATCCAACCTATATCCACCCAACACGGCTACAACCTATTACGGTTGAAGAAGCTGCGGAATATTTAATCAAGACGCCGCGCAAGCCGATAGTAATTAGAAAAAATAATATTGACAGAGTTATTAATATTTACCGTAAGTTAATCATGTTCTGCAGAGTCAGACTGGGTTAACCAATTTCATTATTGACTATTGCACAGATTATTTATGCAAGGTAATGCACTAACCATTTTATTATCGGGTAAAAAATATCTGCTATTGCAGGGACCGATGGGACCTTTTTTCAATGACGTTGCCGAATGGTTAGAGTCATTAGGCCGTAACGCTGTGAATGTTGTGTTCAACGGCGGTGATCGTTTTTACTGCCGCAATCGACAATACCAGGCTTACAACCAAACGCCGAAAGAATTTCCCGGTTGGTTGCGAGATCTCCACCGGCAATATGACTTTGATACCATCCTCTGCTTTGGTGACTGCCGCCCATTACACAAAGAAGCAAAACAGTGGGCTAAGTCGAAAGGGATCCGCTTTCTGGCATTTGAGGAAGGATATTTACGCCCGCAATTTATAACCGTTGAAGAAGGCGGAGTGAACGCATATTCATCACTACCGCGCGATCCTGATTTTTATCGTAAGTTGCCAGATATGCCTGCGCCGCACGTTGAGAACTTAAAACCTTCAACGATGAAACGCATTGGCCATGCGATGTGGTATTACCTGATGGGCTGGCATTACCGTCATGAGTTCCCTCGCTACCGCCACCACAAATCGTTTTCCCCCTGGAATGAGGCACGTTGCTGGGTTCGTGCATACTGGCGCAAGCAACTTTACAGGGTAACACAGCGTAATGTATTGCCGAGGTTAATGAATGAGCTGGACCAGCGTTATTATCTTGCCGTTTTGCAGGTGTATAACGATAGCCAGATTCGTAACCACAGCAATTATAACGATGTGCGAGACTATATTAATGAAGTCATGTACTCATTTTCGCGTAAAGCGCCGAAAGAGAGTTATTTAGTGATCAAACATCATCCGATGGATCGTGGTCACAGACTCTATCGACCATTAATTAAGCGGTTAAGTAAGAAATATGGCTTAGGTGAGCGCGTCATTTATGTGCACGATCTCCCGATGCCGGAATTATTACGCCATGCAAAAGCGGTGGTGACAATTAACAGTACGGCGGGGATCTCTGCGCTGATTCATAACAAGCCACTGAAAGTTATGGGAAATTCTCTTTATGATATCGTTGACTTAACATACCAAGGAACATTAGATGACTTCTGGTTAACAAAATTCAAACCAGACATAAAGTTGTTTAAAAAATTTAAAGAGTATTTATTGTTTAAAACACAAATAAATCATGTTTTTTATGGAAACGAGAAAATAAATAAGAGCATAAATATCAATAGTTTTATTGGTTCACACAAATAAGGATGATACAAACAACTTTTTGGATTTCTAAGATTTAATAAAGAGGGGTATAAGAAGGCGTTTTTCTAAGTTAATGGGGAAATGAATTAACAGTCCATTGGTAGCTGTAAAGCCAAGGGCGGTAGCGTGGAGAAATTTTGGGAGCATAATGTTAAATGATAAGAAGTGGATTTGAAGTGCAGGTGGCGGCTGTTAAAGCATTGTTTTTTAGAGAAATTCGAACTCGGTTTGGTAAATTTCGCTTGGGATATTTATGGGCAATTTTAGAACCTGCATCGCATTTGTTAATATTGTTAGGGATATTCAGCTATATCATGCATCGCACTATGCCGGATATTTCATTCCCTATTTTCCTTATTAATGGGCTGATTCCATTTTTTATTTTTAGTAATATCAGTAGACGTTCTGTAGGGGCTATCGAAGCAAATCAGGGGTTATTTAATTATCGACCTGTTAAACCAATAGATACTATAATTGCACGTACATTACTTGAGTCATTTATTTACGTCTATGTCTATGTTTTCCTAATGTTCATCATCTGGCTTGCTGGTGAATATTTTCAAATAATAAGACCTTTACAACTGATAGGGGCTTGGAGTTTACTGATCGTTCTTTCATATAGTATTGGAGTAATATTTATGGTTATCGGAAAAAAATCCCCTGAAATGCAGAAAATATTGCCAATACTAATTAAGCCTTTATATTTTATATCATGTATTATGTTTCCTCTACATGCAATCCCAAAGCAATATTGGTCATACCTTCTCTGGAACCCTTTAATTCATGTAGTAGAATTAAGCCGAGAGGCTGTAATGCCGAGTTATGTAAGTGAAGGAGTAAGCATAAATTACTTACTAATATTTAGCTTAGCTACTCTATTCATTAGTCTAGCATTATATATATACTATGAAGAGGATATGTTGACCTCATGATTAAAATTAATAATTTAACTAAGTCATATATAACATCAACTGGGCGGCACTATGTTTTTAAAAATTTAAATATTTATATTCCTTCAAAAAAAAACATTGCATTTATTGGGCGAAATGGTGCTGGTAAATCAACACTTTTGAGAATAATCGGTGGAATTGATAAACCTGATTGTGGAAAAATTATCTCTAACAAAACGATCTCATGGCCAGTAGGGCTTTCTGGGGGGTTCCAGGGAAGCCTGACTGGGAGAGAAAATGTAAAATTTGTTGCTCGGTTATATGCCAAGAGAGATGAATTGAAGAAAAAAATAGAATTTGTAGAAGAGTTTTCTGAACTTGGACAATATTTTGACATGCCTATAAAAACATATTCATCAGGAATGCGTTCCCGATTAGGTTTTGGATTAAGCATGGCATTTAAATTTGATTACTACATTGTGGATGAAGTTACTGCTGTTGGTGATGCCAAGTTTAGAACAAAATGTTATCATTATTTTAAGGAGCGTCGTTCCGAATCAAATTTCTTAATGGTTTCCCATAATTTAAATGTCCTGAGTGAATATTGTGATGCAGCCTTATTATTTACAAAAGATAAGCAAGTAATTTATTATGATGATATTAAAATAGCTATTAACAAGTATATTGAAGATAATGAATTAACGAGATAATTCATGAACACAAACTATAATAAATTCAAAAAGCTTATAAAAAATCCTGGATTATTTTTTAGGGATTACTTACTAAAAAAACATCCATTATATTATAATGAACTTCAATGTGCTCTACAAGAGGAGCAAATAATCATAGAAAATGATTTATCATTAGAGCGGCAAATCCCATCTGAATTACCTATAGATGTAGTATATACATGGGTAAATCACAATGACAATATCTGGAAAAATAAATATTTATCATATAAGAAAAATGATTATAGTTATGGTCAAAACGCAACTGATTTATCTAGATTTAGTAATAATAATGAATTGTATTTTTCCTTAAAGAGTATAAAGAAATTTATACCATGGGTGCGAAAAATATATATCATTACAGATAATCAAACCCCTGAGTGGATTGATTTATATTCTAACGTAACCATTATAGATCATAGAGATATAATTCCAAAAGAATACCTTCCAACATTTAATTCTCATGTTATAGAGGCGTATCTTCATAAAATAAAAGATTTATCTGAGTATTTTTTATATTTCAATGATGATGTTTTTGTTTCACGTGAAATACCCAAATCACATTTTTTTAAAAGTAATGGCATATCTTCTCTATTTATAACAAAAAAGAGTATAAATGCGATGAGGGATAAAGGTATAAACACACCAACTTTACATGCCTGCCTCAACTCTAGAGAGTTATTATATGATGAATTTTATATAGAAATTGATACACCATTAGTCCATTCATACATTCCACTAAGAAAAAGCCTGTATAATGAAGTGTTCAATAAGTTTCACGCTGAAATTTCTGCATTTTCAGAAAATAAATTCAGGACAAATCACGATCTGAATATGGCGACATTTCTTGTCCCATGGTATTCATACTTAAAAGGGTACTCAGCGCCATACAAAGATATTTGTTATTATTTTAACATCCGTTCAGCAACGGCACAACAAATATATAAACAATTAAAACAATCAAATATAATGCCACATTCAATATGTGCCAATGATATATCACAAAAAGGATGCTCTAATATTAACATGCAAAATGAAGAACTAAACAAAACATTATCAAAGATTTTTGGAGGATAATTAATGAACATAAGAAAATTAAAAAAATTAAAGAAAAACCCAAAGCTTTTCTTCAATGACATGATGAAAAAACGAAAGTCTAAAGTGACTAATATCAAAAAATTAAATGGCAGTTATAATATTGTCGTATTTTCTAGTGATGACGAACATAAAACATCCAATTATAACTTCATTAAAAATATTAGGGATGATGAAAATATAAATGTTATACATGTTAATTTATTTAATAAAAATGATTTTATATTTCTTTCATCATTATTAAAATACGAGAACACATTATTTTTATGGCACGATGATTACATAGACTCTGATTTCTTACAAAAAGCAGACGAAATATTAAACAGCAAAAATAAAGGTTACGCTGACACAATAATAATACCAAATAGTAAACTTTCAGAAATCCCATTTATTAAATCAACATCTGATGCCATTTCATCTCATTATGAACTTAAAGAATATAATAGAATTGTGAACAAGTACTTTGTTGCAAACTCTATATATGGGATGATAATCCCTTCAATATTAATTAAAAAACATCTTGTTTATCATGAAAACGCTCATAAAAAATTCATTTTTAATGGCTTTATTTTTTTACTAGAGATACTTGAAGAATGCGAAAATAAATATACAATACGTTTTGAAAAGAAATTACATTACTTAAACAATCGAATGTCATCAATTCCTTTTAAAGGACAATCATGGTGCGACAGAAGTATTTTTTGTGATGATTTCATTTCACTAGTTAAAGGCATAGAACTTATATTAGAGCACTCGACTTCAGATAATATAAAAATTTCAGTTAAAAGATCTTTTTTTAATCTATTATTAACGTATATTAAATCTGGTTTAACAAATCATTCATTACTTGATATTATGAGTAATGATGAAAAAAATAAATTTAAACATTACTTAAATTATGCGTTAAATTTAATTGGTGATGATTGCATCTCTTCTTTTAATATTTCATGCGCGGAAACAATTAAAATTGGTTGTTTAAAAAAACTAGGCATTGAAAAGCAAAGTAAATATTGTGACTTGTTACAATTAGATAAAGATAAGGATGAAGTTTTATTACGATATTATTCTTCATGTGAGGTCTCGGCAGAAATTAGAATAGACAATAAAGAAGTTATTCCTATAGAATTTAAGACTATATGTCATAATTTATTTTCAGACGTATTCTTTTATGAGCAAAGAATGTGGTTATGGTTGACCAAGCAACCACATAAAAAACCGATAAAAATAAAAATATCAAATAGACACAAGGAAATTAGAGATTTTCGTAGAAAAGTAGAGGCCAATATTACATTTGACAAGATACAGTCGCAATATAATGCCATGCATCCAAAATTTAAATATGCAAGAAAATATTCCGGATGTTGGTTACTCATGGATAGAGACAATCAAGCTGATGATAATGCAGAACATTTATATCGATATATAAATCAGAACAGGCCTGATATATCTATATTTTTTGTTTTATTAAAGGACTCACATGACTGGGTCAGATTAGAGAAAGAAGGTTTTAAATTACTAGCATTTGGCAGTCGAGAGCATGAAGCTGCATTAGAATCATGTGATAAAATAATTAGTTCTCATGCGGCTCAGTTTGTTACGGATTATTTTAAAGATAAACGAATGCTATGGAAAAAATTTATTTTTCTTCAGCATGGTATCATTCATAATGATCAATCTACATTATTTAGACCAGACTGGAAGAAAATTGATATTTTTTTAACATCTGGAGTGGATGAATATAATTCCTTGGCAGGAGAGAAAACCACTTATAAATTTACTAAAAAAGAAGTGAAACTTACGGGGTTGCCAAGGCATGACTCATTATTAAAAAAAGATATCGATGAAGAAAATATCATTTTAGTAATGCCAACCTGGAGACCTAACTTGTTAGGAAAAGTCACATCTGGTACCAGTCGTGAATTATTACCTGATTTTCAAAATAGTGAGTATGCTAAAGCATGGACAGAATTGCTATCATCCGCGTCATTGTATAATCTAATAAAAAATGAAGGGTATAGAATAATTTTCTTTCCGCATGCCAATATGCAACCATATATAAGTGAGTTTAACCTACCAGAACATATAAGCATACAATCTCATTATGATGGTAGTATCCAGAGTTTATTTAAGCGTTCAAAAATAATGATCACTGATTATTCATCAGTAGCATTTGAAATGGCGTACTTGAATAAACCAGTCTGTTATTATCAATTTGATGAAAAACAGTTTTTTACGAAAGGTCATTATAATAAAGGTTATTTTGATTATCGTTCTTCTGGATTTGGCCCCGTGTTCAATACTGTTGAAGGAGTTCTGGAGTTTTTACATAATATTATAAAAGGTAGATATCCTAATTCAGATATATATGAAAAACGTGCTGCTAATTTCTTTCCTTATCGTGACGGAAAATGTTGTGAACGAGTTTTGGATACTATAATTAAACTTGAACAACCAAGAGTAACACAATGTAGTACCGACTATTTAAAATGGGCTGCTCATGCCTATAAAACAGGAGATTATATTAGTGCACGCTCTCGTTATGAAAAATATTTCATTAACCATAATGATTCATGGGCGACATATAATGACAAACATTTATTTAACTACATGGTTAGTTTAATATCACTTGGCGATTTTAACATTGCACTTAATTTACTGAACACAGGCAGAATAAGCGTATATAAAAAGAAGTATTTAAAATATCGCATTAATGTTTTATTATCATTAATATCCCTGACTCCGCTTAATATAAAAGAGACGATTAACAATAAAACAATTAAAGATATTACTTGGTATTGTAGTGATAGCATGGATTCATGTTTCAGTACCCGTAATAAATTGTTTTTACATGAGTCATCTCGCAGGTTACGGTTGTTAGAAAAAAATAAAGCATACGAAGATGTTGTAGTTATGTACAAATCATTATCAGATAATGAAAAGCATGATATAATTAATAAGAGCATATATATTCGAACATTATATCATTTAAAAAAATGGAAATTACTTCTGGATAATATTAATAGCAATGATATCTTTACAGGGCAAACTGGCATAAACATTTATATGGCAGCTTATTTCTTTGCTATTCGTTCAAGTAAAAGCAAAGTACCTGATTTGAATAAGTATGTAAAATATCTTTTAAGTGACACGCTTGATAACCAATACGTGGATGAGATATTCATGTATCTTTTGTACCACAATGAAAATGAAATTATTGATTTATATTACCAAACACACTCTTCTGAAATTAATACAAAATCCGTTCTTCTTTATTTTAAACACCTTATTAAAGTTAAAAAATATGAACAAGCATATGCCCTTTCAAAAAAAATAAACATTACAGAAATAGATGATGAGTCTTTATTCTTTATAGCTGAGTTTTATATTATTTATGAAGATTATGACTTAGCTATGTTATACATAAAACACATTCGACTTCGTTTACTTCTTAACAAATCTTCAGATGTTTATAAAAGAATTGATTATCTTATGTCATTAATCCCTTAATTATTTCACATACATATTCATGTGTGTAACACACACATGAATAAATATTAAATTAGAGCGGTTGTAATGGAATGAAAAAATTTGTACATTTGCAATTTAATTGTAATAACAAATCAGAACATGCAAAAAACACTTTGTTGATTGATAATAATCAAATACCTATACATTTAAAAAAAGGAATATGGTTGACAAACATTTGCGTAGATGAGAAGTCCAGTGTATCTTTAAAAGTCAAAAACGAAAATATAAAATTAATCATCACAAAAGATAAAATTTTTCATCCTGATCAACTTGCATTCGATAAAAAACATTCGATTGTTTCACATAAATTATTGGGAGAGTCTGTATATTATTCACTTTGTGGAGACATATATTCCCCAAAAAAAATTCTTATTACATTTCCTGGTGTTTCTAATTTTGATAATGTGCACCATCGTCTTAGTGCATTGAGTTCATTACATTCCAGATTAAAAAATGTTCTTATTGTAGCGTTCCAAGATAAAGAAGGTGTATATGGGAACTATATGTATAAAACATCAACTAACCAAAGGATTCAGCCTATTGTAATAAGCCTTATTTCTGGGCTGAAGGCTAGATTTAGTTTATGCGACCATGATATTATTTTTTATGGAAATTCAAAAGGTGCAACTATTGCTATAGATTACATATCTTTTTTCCCCAACTCATACTTTTTTATTGATATACCTCAACTTGACCTTTATAATAAATCACATAATGCTCTCTTTAAGTTTACATTAGGAGAGGATGCAAGAAATTATTACGTTTTTAAAGAAACTTTATCGTCATTAAAAAATGAAAAAGTTTATTATTCATTCGCCGAAAATGATCATGACTCTTCTCGCTCAATTCCAATGAGGAATTTCCCTGGAATTAATGTATCGATGTTAAAGGATATGGGGCATTCTGGTAGTGCAATAGAGTTAGTTAAAAAAAACTTCGCCAAAATTTTTCAGTTAATTACTGAAAAGAATGCCATCAATAGACCAAACGTTAATATAAACTACTCTTTTAAGAATGGAAAATTATATGTCGACAGGGTACTTCCTGCTTTTGATAAACAGCAAAAAGCAGATCAGGTATATGCAGAAATCAAATTTCAACCTATTACTCAGTCCCCACGGCAGGCTCTCAGCGTTTCATTAAACAAACATTTCGATCACATATTACATGTTTACTGGAAACATGGTTTTGATATATTGAATCATTTAGACCAAGGTGAGTATATTATTAGCTTACATGTATATTATAACTTTGATGAATTCATATATCCTTTAAATAAAAGAATAATTGTACACTCAAATAACATCTCTATTATAAACCATGAAGGGTAAAATATCATGTATTAACAACCACTCTATGTTTTTATTCTAAAAAACATTTGGCAAGTAATGTGTCACATAATACTAAGGGCTTATTTTAAGCCCTTAGTCCAATACGGTTACATGACATATATATGAAACCATCATTTCTTTATACCTCAAGAAAGCCTTTAGATGTTATTTGTTGGCGTCAGCATTTTCTTTGTGGGCAGAAGCATTGTATACGATCATTATCGTATTTATTGTAATGTTCAAACGTCTACCCCACAATTATATTACACTTATTTCGTTCATTCTTCGACATGTACACTCTTTCATAATTTTTATGTCATGTAGCCATTTTTCCGACATCTTAGTTCTATAGAAAAATTATCACAAAATATTAAGAATTTTAGCTAAACCAAGTAAAACATGTTCTGTCAGCAATTAATGGTGGACTTGTAAGTATTCCGCATAATCGTGCCATTCATATTTAGAGATCATCCGGCATTATAAATCTGCCAACGAAGGAGATCGCTATGCGTAATATCCGTTTTACTGAACATCAGATCATCGCTGTGATTAAATCAATTGAAGCCGGACGAACCGTTTAAGATGTCTGCCGGGAGGGGAGGCCGGTATCTCTGAAGCCACCTACTACAACTGGAAGTCCAGATACGGCGGCATGGAAGCTTCTGATATTAAAAAAATCAAGGATCTTGAGGACGAGAACCGCCGTCTCAAAAAGATGTTTGCTGACCTGAGTCTGGAGAATCGGGCGCTGAAAGACATTATCGAAAAAAAGATTTAAAATCAGCCCTTAAGCGTGAGCTGCCACTAATCTGATAACGATATTCGGGTTCAGTATCCATCAGGCCTGCCGGACTCTGAACCTGAGCAGAACGGTTTACCATCACCGCCCGGACACTACGCGTGATGAACCCGTTATTGCCGCCCTGTAGGCCGCGGCTGAGCGATATCCGCTATACGGCTTTCCGAAGCTTTTCCAGATTCTGCGACGGCAAGGATACTCGTGGAATCACACGTATTTACTGTCTGCTGAAGCTGAATTTTAGCCGTAGGGCAAACAACGACTGCCGGTACGCAATCCCCCACCACTGGCTACATCGGAAGCGCCGAACCATAGCTGGTCTGTCGATTTTATGCATGATGCTCTGGCCTGTGGCCGTCGTTTTCATACGTTCAATGTCGTTGATGGCTTTAATCGTGAGGCGTTATCGATTGAAAATCGATCTTAATCTGCCAGCTCTGCGAGTGGTCCGTGTACTTGGCAGGATCGCGGCAAACTGCGGTTATCCAGTCATGCAGCGCATGGACAGTGGTCTGGAATTTATCTCTTGGCGCTGGCTGAATGGACAGTGATCTTACCCAGCAATAGTGGACACGCGGCTAAGTGAGTAAACTCTCAGTCAG
>ERZ1034949.646-NODE-646-length-21155-cov-49.658199_pt1 | contig 21155 bp, 18 predicted proteins | sample MGYA00520590_ERZ1034949 | MGnify/ENA primary metagenome ERZ1034949 (study PRJEB33766, sample SAMN09781752) | gut metagenome | biome: gut microbiome | host: Homo sapiens | place: Madagascar | study: EMG produced TPA metagenomics assembly of the PRJNA485056 data...
TTAAGTGGTTATAGATGTTAAAAAATCTATTAACCACTTATGATTTCAAATCCGCAGGAACGCCTACGGTGGAACGCCTATGGCGCTTGTTTCGGCGGATTTGCAATCCGCCGCCGTACTGGTAACTATTGCAGATTTGCAATCCGCTAAAAAGAACCGGCGCAAGAACGAAAAAGTACCCATAAAATGGCAAAATAATGCCTCAAAACGGCAGAAATGCGTAAAATAATAACGTTCCTACTAAATTTATCGCAAAATAGTTGCAGATTAATAGAATATTTTGTACTTTTGCATTCAAAATATTAGTAGAACATTAAAAATATAGATGTTATGAAAGACTTAGATTGGTCTAATTTGTCATTTGGCTATCGCCAGACTGACTACAATGTTCGCTGTTACTATCGCGACGGCAAATGGGGCGAAATAGAAGTTTGCTCTGATGAGTATTTGAAATTGCACATGGCTGCAACCTGTCTGCACTATGGTCAGGAGGCATTCGAGGGCTTGAAGGCTTATCGTTGCCCAGACGGTAAGGTACGCGTGTTCCGTATGGACGAGAACGCTAAGCGCTTGCAGAGCACATGTCGCGGCATTCTGATGCCAGAGGTGCCTACAGAAATGTTTGAGGAAATGGTGAAGAAGGTGGTTCGCCTCAACCAGGAGTGGATTCCTACCTACGAGAGTGGTGCTACGCTCTATATCCGTCCTTTGCTCATCGGTACAAGTCCTCAGGTGGGTGTGCATCCTTCTAAGGAGTACTGCTTCCTCATCTTCGTAACCCCAGTGGGTCCATACTTCAAGGGTGGATTCTCTACCAACCCATACGTCATCATTCGTGATTTCGACCGCTCTGCTCCTCTCGGAACAGGTATCTATAAGGTAGGTGGTAACTATGCTGCTTCCCTCAGAGCCAACAATATCGCTCACGAGAAGGGTTATGCATGCGAGTTCTATCTCGACGCCAAGGAGAAGAAATACATGGATGAGTGTGGTGCTGCCAACTTCTTCGGTATCAAGAATAATACATACGTTACTCCTAAGAGTACATCCATCCTCCCATCTATCACCAACAAGAGCTTGATGCAGCTGGCTGAGGATCTCGGTATGAAGGTAGAGCGTCGTCAGATTCCTGAGGATGAGTTGGATACATTCGAGGAGGCTGGTGCTTGCGGTACTGCTGCCGTAATCAGCCCTATCAGCTACATTGATGACCTCGATACTGGCAAGCGCTACAACTTCGGTGAGAAGCCAGGTCCTATCTCTAAGCACCTGTATGATACCCTCCGTGGCATTCAGTATGGTACTGTAGAGGACAAGCACGGTTGGACAACCGTAGTTATTGAGTAAAAACCAATAAGAGATAATATTAAGTTCAGAGCACTTTGAGGAGTTTTCGCTCCTTGGAGTGCTTTTTTTATATGCTTCTTTAACACTTTCCGGGCTTCATAGATGGCAAGGCTCGGTCATCTATTAAGCCTCCAGCTTGCCATCTATTAAGCCTCTTTTTAGTCGTATTTCCCCTTGTATTTCCCTTTATCTCGTAACGGGGAATACGTAGTATTCTCTATCTACATCGAAATCAAGCACCCACTGGTCAACGATGATATTGTCATCCAGCGCCTTGATTTCTACAGTATGATAGCCGTCGAGCAGGGTTACGTAGAAGCTCTTGAGCGCCTGTCCGCGCCAATGATTCATCTTCCATTCCTTGGAGTTGTAATCCTCCTTCATCTGGCAGATTACCGGTTCAGCGCCGTCGATGCTCACGCTTACGCGCATATTCTTCTCGTATGGCAGATAGCTCGGGATGGTGGCGAGGGTGAATCTTGCGTCTCCTATGCTGCTGCTTACGAATCTATATCTCAGGATGGCTCCCTTTGGCAGCTTCACGGCGTTGTTGCTGTGACCCAGCAATGGCTTCAGCTGGATCTTCTCGGCAGTCTCTCCCTTGGCTGCTGGCGCCTGGAAGGCATTGGTCCAGTCGTATGCATTCTTGGCGGTGATGTTCTTGGTGAATGTCACCAGTGGCTGGAGATCCTGATTTCTGTCGAAGGCATCCTGCATCAGAAGCTTGATATCCTTGGCAGGTAGAGCGCCCGGCAACTGCGGAGCCTGCATTTCTGCCCCATCTGTAGCGATGATGCTGCTCCATTTGCCCTTGCCCAGCTTCAGATAGTAGGCGTTGAGCTGCTTCAGGGTGTTGAAGGCGTTGAGGCTCACGGCAGCCGAAGCCTTGGCTTCATCATCATTCGGGAACAGTCCCGGACGGGCGATGTCTCTGGCTTCCTGTGCCTCCAGCTCCTTTTCGGCGATGAGGGCAGCAGAGAAGATAGGATATTTCACGATTTCGAAGAAACCGTCTCGCTGATCGGCAGGAAGGGTCCTTTCCAGATTGGCAGTCTTGGTCTTCAGCAGGTCGTAGGCGTAGAGATAGCGCTCCAGCTCATTGCCGAACTCGCCCGAATGAAACTCTGTATCGCCGTATGGCATTGCCATGAAGGCTGGCTGTCGGATGCTGGTCAGGCGATAGTATTCCTCCATCAGAGGCTTGATTTTCTTGGCTGCTACATTGCCGAAGAGACTGCTGAGCCAGTTCTGCAGGTAGCTGTTGATGCCTCCCTGCAGCGCCTCAGCGTTCCAGGCGAGATCTGAAATCATGGCAAGCTGCAGCGGAACCATCTTCGGATTGGTTACGTTGGCAATCCATGCGCAGTCTTCATCATGATGCATCTCCGAGCGATGGGATTTCTCCCGGTGCTCCGATTTGGTTTCCAGATAATCCCTGTTGTTGAGCATCTCGAGCACCAGGGCAGGGGAGACATTCTCCAGCTGCATCTGGTTGCCGGCACAGATCATCTTTACGTTCTCCAGGGTCTTCTTATGCTTCTTCTTGTGTTTCTTGCCAGTGATTTCCGTCACCTTGTAGTTTTCGGCAATGCAGATGTCGAAGCTATCTACCACCGCCTTGTTGTAGGCAGCCTCGTGCTTGCCGTCCACCTGCCAGAGGGTGTTGGTTCTCAGTCGCAGCATCAGGCGCGCCAGCTGACTGTAGTTCTTCTGATTCATCCACTTGCTTCCGTTCAGGGCAAGACCTCTGAATTCGATTCTCGGTATTTCTATCTTCTCCGTTCCCACCTGGGTAGAGAGATTCTGACGTGTCTGCGGCTTCAGGTCGTTCCATCCTGCCATAGGCGAAACGCCAGCCATGCGCGAGAGCTCCATGATGGCGTAGGCAGTGCCTCGGGCGTCGCTTCCTATCACGATGATCTTACCCTTTCGGGTTCCGATGTAGAAAGCATCCTTGGCTGTGATGAACTTATGGAGAGGAGCGCCGAGCTTTTCTACGGCAGAAAACTCCTTGTTGGTGAGCAGGTTGAGCTGGTAGATCTGGATGTTGGCACTGGCTTTCTCCTTCGCCTCGTTGCCGGTTACAGCCTTCATGTCGTTGGAAAACATCCTGAGGGCAATCTTCACCACAGGTGCAGTGGTGGCGTTGATAGAGTAGCTTACCTTGCCCGAAGCATCCGCCCAGTTGATGCTGGTAGCTGCAGTCACATTCTCTTTCTTCTTACTCTTGCTGAAGGTTTCAGCGCCTGCCTGCTGCACGGAAAGACAAGCCAGAGAAAGGGCGAAACCTACTATGATTTTCTTATAATTCATTTTTATTCAGTTTTGTCGTTTTGAAGGTGGAGGGGGAATCCGAAGTTCCTGATGTTGCTTCATCATCTTCTCCAATCTGCAAAGATACATAAAAGTGTTTAATAACTGAAATTATTTAGTTTTTATTTGCTTATTACATTATTTATTGTTACTTTTGCACCAAATAAATAAAAAGAAATGATGACATTATATCCAAAATTGATTGAAGAGGCGCTTGCTACGGTGATTTATCCAGGCACCAAGAAGAACCTCATAGAGAGCGAGATGCTGGCAGATACGCCTAGCATCAATGGTATGAAGGTGAAGGTGGTTCTGCTCTTCCCTAGAGATACCGATCCTTTCCTGAAGAGTACGGTGAAGGCGGCTGAGGCTGCCATCCATTATCATATCTCCAAGGAGGTAGAAGTGGAGATCGTTACTGAGTTCAAGTCGGCTCCTCGTCCTGAAGTAGGAAAAATGCTTCCTCAGGTGAAGAACGTCATCGCTGTAAGCTCGGGTAAGGGTGGAGTAGGTAAGAGTACGGTTTCTGCCAATCTTGCCATTGCACTTGCCAAGTTGGGTTACAAGGTGGGCTTGCTCGATACAGATATCTTCGGTCCTTCCATGCCAAAGATGTTCGGTGTAGAGGAAGAACGTCCTTATTCAGTTCATAAGGATGGCAGAGATCTCATCGAACCTGTAGAGAAATATGGCGTGAAGCTCCTGAGTATCGGTTTCTTCGTGAGTCCTACTACGGCTACCTTGTGGCGTGGCGGTATGGCTTGCTCTGCCCTGAAACAGCTGATTGCCGATGCTGACTGGGGTGAGTTGGATTACTTCATCCTCGATACTCCTCCTGGCACCAGTGACATTCATCTTACCCTGCTCCAGACACTCGCCATCACGGGTGCGGTGATCGTAAGTACTCCTCAGCAGGTGGCGCTTGCCGATGCGAGAAAGGGTATTGACATGTATCAGAATGATAAGGTGAATGTGCCTATCCTCGGTCTTATCGAGAACATGGCTTATTTTACGCCTGCCGAGTTGCCTGAGAACAAGTATTATATCTTTGGTAAGGAGGGTTGCAAGAATCTCGCTAAGGAGATGAATGTGCCTCTGCTCGCCCAGATTCCTATCGTTCAGAGCATCTGCGAGGGTGGTGATGATGGTGCGCCTGCTGCTACCAAGGTTGATTCTATTACCGGTCAGGCTTTCCTGAGCCTTGCCCAGAGTATCGTAACGGTAGTGAATCGCAGAAATGCCGAGAAGGCTCCAACCAAGATTGTCAGTACGCACTAATAAATAACCTATTCGATAAGGTTATAAAATAAAAAAGCTAGGATTGCCCGCAAGCAGTCCTAGCTTTATTTTTATCTCAGGGGTTAACAGGTTAACAGTTAACAGCTGTTTTTTGTATGGTCAACCCCTGCTTCTTGAATTCTAGCTATTGATTCTTTGCCTCCAGAAGCTCTTTATTTTTTAGCCTCCAGAAGCTCTTCTGCCTCATCCTCTTCTTCTGCAACTTCGGCTGTAAGATTCGCCTTGAGTCTTGCTGAGCGCAACTGCTGCCTGAAAACCAGGCAGGTGGCGAGGAAATACACGCCCGTCTGTATCCAGAGCGCTCTGAACTCCGGCAGAATATCGGCAAGAGATGCTCCCATGCTGCTGATTCTCAGGAATCCTCTGATACCGAAGGTAGATGGGAAAACCCAGGCAAATCCCTGCCAGAAGGCTGGAATATTGCTCTGTGGCCACGAAATACCCGTCATGAAGAGCAATGGAACTGAGGTGAAAACCACCAGAAGCATCACGTTCTCACGGTATCTTACCAGGCATGATAGCATCAATCCGAAGAATACACACGACAGAATATAAGGTAGGAGGAAACCCAGAATGGTGGTCCAGGTTACCATACTCACGAAGCCGAAAAGTTTCGGAACTACCAGCGTCAGGTACATTCCCATCACGGCGTAAACCATGAAATAAACCATCGCCTTGCCGAATACGATTCGGAAAATACCGCCATAATGCTTGCTTACCGGTATCAGTTCGCGGTTTCTGTTCAGCTCTCTCGATGTTCCAGCTGCCATTCCGATGCCCAGCAGCATGGTTTGCTGCAGGATGAGTACCAGTACACCCGGAAGAATCGCATTACCATATCCCCCGGTGGTATTGAATATCGGAACTTCATCGAATTCCAGCGGATGGGCGGTTATTTCATCATCCCGATCCGTGAATCCTCCTCCCTTGGAAATCTGAATTCCCGAGTTGATCTGGCTTGCCACACCCTGCGCGGTCTGGAAAATCGCCTTATAGGTCAGCATCAGACTCATATCGCAATATACGCCCACATGCGCCTGTTCACCACGATTCAGCTTGGTGTCGAAATCGGCTGGAATATAGACGATTCCATGCACAGCCTGCCTTTGCACCAGCTGCTTTGCCTCGTCGAGACTGTTGCAATAGTAGGTGGCCTTGACATCCGGAGAAGCATCGTAATCGCGGATAAACTCGCGGGAAGTATGGCTGTGGCTCAGGTCAACAATCGCCGTATCCACCTCTCTCACCACCTCGTTGTTGTAAATCCACGAGTAGAGCAGCGGATAGCCCAGCGGTACCAGGATGCAGAAGATGAGCACACCCTCATCGCGGAACACATTGCGCATCTCCGTCTTCCAGATGAAGCACATATCCCAGATTCCATTGATGATCTTATATAATAAACTACTTTTTAACATTTAACATTTAACATTGAGCATTGAACTTTATGATTTGTAAAGCTGTTGAATTCTTCACTCTTCACTTTCCTACGGCAAATACTTGTAAATCAACATTGCTTTCTTGATGTTCCAGACGGTGAGCATTGGCAGGGCACAGAAGAGCACCATTGCACCCCAGTGCAATACTGCATCGCTTATCGGGAAACCATTGAAGATGTTCATCTGGTAAATCATATAATAGTGGCGCATAGGGAAGAGCTGTCCGATGGCCTGGATTGGCGAATCCATGGAGAAGAGTGGATAGGTGGCTCCGCAGATGGAGAAACTCACCACGCCCCAAAGCGAACAGATACTCATCGACATGCGCAGGGAAGGCATCAGTCCGAAGGCAAAGATACCGAAGCACTGGCAGGACAATACGCTCAGAATGCCCAGCAGGATGATTGGCGCAGCACCTCCCGGATGCGGGAATCCCAATACATAATAGATGTAGAACTCGAAGAGCAGGAAGATGCTCAGGAAGATGAGCGTCTGAGGCAACATCTTACCCGCGATGGCGAGATAAGGATTGTTGTTCGCCATTCGCATCCAGTCTTTGGCTCTGTTGAACTTCAGTTCCGTTCCGATGGAATAAGGGGTGATCAGGAAGATGAACAGCATGATGAGTCCCGGCACCATCACGCTCGACAGATAATAGTTGTAGTTGGCGTAAGGGTTGCCTATCATGTGCAGATCCACGGCGATAGGCTGCAGGAAGGTCATGATTTCATCGTTCGTCTTTCCCAGTGCCGACAGCTTCGCCATACCTGCAGCTGCGCCTCCCAGGGTGGAAATGGTCTTCAGATCCCGGAAGAGCAGGGAGCCTGCTGCCAGCGAAACGCTGCTGTAGTAGAAGGAAATCTTCGGCTGTCGGGAAGCCATCAGTCCTGCCTCCGTTCCGTTAGGAATCACCAGGAAGGCATAGATCTCGTTCTTCTGGATAGCATGTCTTGCCTCGGCTATGTTTTCATAGTGAGCCACCACCTTGGTGGTCTGGAAAGCGTCGAGCTTATGCACCAGCTGGCGGGAGGTATGAGAATTGTCCTGGTCAACGATGCCCACAGGCATGTCGGTAGGCACACCTCCCTGCATCAGGGTAGTGAAGAAAATCACCACCACGATGGGGAAGATGACCATGCAGAAGAGATAGATGGGATTCTTCCGCATGATGCCGCACTCTCTACGGGCAATATGATATAATTTCTTGAACATTGAAAATCTCAAAGTTATTTAATGATGAGTGACATTCCCGGGCGCAATCCCTCGAGCTTGGTGATAGGACGGGCCTTCACCTCGAAAGTCTTGCGGTCGTAGTCGCCATTATCCTTGGTTGCCTTCCAGGTAGCATAGGAACCCTGGTCTTTCAGGTAGTAAACCTTCATCTTGATTTCCTTGTTGAAGGCTGGAACGAAAGCGGTGAACTCATCGCCCTTGTTCAATCCCTGGAGATGATCCTCGCGGACATTGAAGGTTCCCCACATATCGCTCATGATAGAGATGCTCATGATAGGAGAACCGAGACCCACCAGCTCGCCTACCTTAGGATAGACATTGCTGACCTCGCCTTCGCACTGGGCCACCTGAACGGTCTCCTTCAGGAGATTCTTCACTACATCTACAGCGCTCTTGGAAGCCTGTGTGTTGTTGGCAGCCATGCGCTTCTCCTGCTCGCGGGCACCATTCTTCGCCATCTCATACTGGCTCTTGGCTGCTGCCACCTGAGCCTCTGTTGCCTTGTAGGCAGCAAATGCTTCGTCGCGCTTCTGACCGCTGATCACGCCGTCGTTATAGAGGTTCTGCATGCGGTCGTAAGTCTTCTTGGCAATGGTTGCAGCAGCTTCTGCCTGCTGAACCAGCTGGAAGGCACCCTGAATCTGCTCCTTGCGCGCACCGGCATCGGTCAGATCCTTCATGGCTTCTGCTGCGGCATTGGTTGCCTGGAGCATCTGCTCCTGCGATTTCATCTCTGGAACTTCGAGGATAGCGAGGGTGTCGCCCACGTGAACGTAGTCGCCCTCCTTGACTCTCAGTTCTACGATGCGGCCTGGCAACTTGCAGGATACTCTGTATTCTGATACTTCTACCTCGCCCTGGATAGTGTCGTCCTTCTGCTCAAGCGTGAAGAAGCCGATGATTCCCACGAGTATGACAACTGCCGTAAAACCGATGACGGCAAGCAGTATATTGTTATGCTGTGATTTCTTAGACATGTTTTTATCTGAATTTGAATTTTGAAAAATGTTTCTATTGTTACTGCAGAATACCGAGCGCCTTGTTAAGCCCTACCTGGGTAAGCTTCACGTCGATTTCCGCATCGATCTTCTGGCTCTGTGCCTGCTGCCAGGCAGTCTGAGCTGCCATCACATCAGTTACCTCCATCACTCCTTCCTTGAATCCAAGGTTGGCGCATCTCAGGTTCTCGTTGGCGCTGTCAATGTTCTTGATGGCCATGTTGAGCTTCTTTTCAGCTTCCTTCACCTTGAACTGGCTCTGGGTAATCTGGAGATGAATCTTCTCGCGGGTATCGTCGAGGTTCATCTGGGCAATGTTGGTGGCTGCCTTGGATGCACGCACCTTATAGGCACCGTCGAACCAGTTCCATACCGGAACCTGCACGATGACACCAATATTCCATACACCGGTAAACTTCTTCTGGAAACCATTGAACACATTTGGATTCGAAATGGTGTAGCCGCCGGTCAATGCCACATGAGGCAGATAGACGGCGCGAACCAGATTGGTGGCTTGCTTGGAAATATCAACCGTATTCTGGAGCATGCGCAATTCCGGACGGGTATTCATCGCAGAATCAGAAGCGGCTACTCGCTGCTGCTCTGTATCCACAGGAGTTCCCGAAAGAGCCAGCGTCTCCTTGTCTTCATCGGCAAGAGTCACTTCCTGGTTCATCGGAATGCCGCAAAGCTGACAGAGAAGCATCTTGGAGAGCACCAGACCGTCTTCAGCCTGGGTAATCTTCATCTCCGCCTCGTTCACCTTTACATCTACCTTCAGGCCATCTGCCTTGGTGGCCACGCCCTGCTGAATCATCTTGTGAACATCGTCGTTGAGCTTTTTCACCAGGTCTCGGTAGCTGGTGGCGAGCTTGTACTTCTGCTTCAGCGAAACGGCAAGCCAGTAAGCCTGGTCTATGCTGTAGAGGGTCTTCTGGGTCTGCATGTCGAGATCATTGTCTGCTATCTGCTCACCGATGTCTGCAATCTTGTTGGCAGCCAGGATGGCACCGCCCATATAGATAGGCTGACGGAGCATCACGCTACCAGCCCACATGTTGCGGGTGTCGGTGCGGAAAGCATCTACCACGCTCTGTCCGATGGCATTGCCCTGCTGCTGGATAACGCTTCCTTTCTCGTTGAGCAATCCTCCGATTTTCTGTGCCTGTTCAGGGGTGAGCATTCCCTTGCTTACCAGATCGGCCATTACGTCGTTGGCATTGCCGGTGATTCCACCTACGATGTTGGAACCTAAATTGCTGAATGCTGACTTCTGACCATCATTGAGCAAAGAGATTTCCTTGCTGAACCATTCATATCCGCCCATGGCATCTACCTTTGGCAAATATTTCGTGCGCGCCGATTTCCTTAGGTTGGTCGCCACGTCCTTCTTGAGCTTAGAGGCATTGATCTGCTTGTTGTTGCGTAGCGCCATCGCACGACAACTGTCGAGGTTCAGAACCATCGTTTGAGCCTCGGCTGCAGTCATTGCTCCCATCAGCATGATAAGAGTTAGTATTTTTTTCATTCCTTTACTATAATATTATAATATTGGTGCAAATTTATGGAAATATTCGCAAACCACAAAGGATTTTTTATTATCAAATCTTTAAGAATCGAAAATTACCTTACATTATGGAAAAATAGAACATTCTTTTATTCAAATTCAACAACGATTTCTCCTTCCCAGTCGGGATTTACAGTGAATCCTAATCCTCCATTTCCGGAATCATCATTTTCTTTCTGGTTGGGTTCAGAGATGGTATGGTCTTGGATGCTGATATTGGTCTGGGTGATGTTGCTGCATTTCACCGGGACGCCTTCCTTGGAATATTCCTTGATGCTCTGAGCATCTGCATCCAGGATGTTGATGGTCATTTTCAACCCCTTGTTCTCTTCGCGTGGAAAGGTATAGACCGAGTAATCCCTTTTTCCTTCCTGAAGCTTGAAATTTTCGGTCTGCCGGCTCTTCACGCATCCATAGCCCGTTACGGCGTCAAGGGTGCTGCTGCCTCCTGTATAGTAAAACTTGATGCTGTGCGCCTCGGCGGGGATGGTGGCGTCGGTAATATGGACCTTAAACTGTGCCACGGCTCTATTCAACAGGATGTAATCATCCGTATCCTCTCCATCTATCACATTGAAAGTGCCGTAATAGAAGAAGGTATCGGTCATCTTGTTCTTGTAGAATTTCACTTTCTCAGGGGAACTGATCGTACAGTTTCCGCTTCCGTTATGGCCGATGGCAACCATTCGGTATTTTCCCGCATCCAGATTAATCCCGATATCTTTGTAGCCATCTTCTGCTTTCAGATTCAGGGTCTTCACCTTTTCCTCTCCATCAAAAATGGCGATGGAAAGCCGGGAGCAGTAATCTTCCAGAGGCTTTCCCTCTATTTCCTCATCTCCTTCATCAAATCCGTCTTCATCTCCTTCCTCCTCATCTCCGAAATCTCCTTCTTCGCTTCTTGTTCTCGTAGAATTGTTTTTTGCCACGGACGCATGGATGATTACGTTGGCGTTTGCGTCATGTGAATTGGTACCCGAATCATCGAGTGCAAACTTTTCGCATGAAGTAAGCGTAGCTACCAGCATCAGCAAGAGGAATGCCAGCCAGACATAGGTCTTCTTCTTCATATCACTAAGTTTTTAGTTTGCTTTCTATGCGTGATGCAAGACGTTTTCTTGCGCATGAAATTCGCAGCAAATATACGCTTTTTCTGCGAAAATGGCAAGGATATTCTAAAAAAACTGCATATTTTTGGCTAATTATCTTTTTTTTCGTATATTTGCACCCGTTTTTTTCAGCGAGATGAATCATTTGTATCTATATAATAAGGTACGCGCGAGAGAAATGAATCAATAAGGTATGTTATTTACTTAAATAATAAGGAACAAGATATATTTATGGATAAGAAGATAAAAGCATTGTTTTTCGACATCGACGGCACGTTGGTGAGTTTCAAGTCTCACAGGATTCCGCAGAGTACTGTGGATGCTTTGGAGCAGGCTAAGAAGAATGGGGTAGAGGTGTATATTTCTACGGGACGCCCCAAGCAGATTATCAATAACCTCGGTCAGATAGAGCATCTCATTGATGGTTACATCACAGCCAATGGTGCCCGCTGCTTTGTGGAGGATACATTGGTGAGCCAGCACGCCATTCTTCCTTCTGATGTGAAGAAAATCATCGAGGCTGCTGATAGAGACAACTATCCTGCCATCGTGGTAAGCGAGAGCCGTTTTGCCATTCATCATTATACCGACGAGGTTTATGAAATATTCTGCAAGGGATTGGGAGTAGATAGCAGTATCTTCATCACGGATGTAGATGCCTTGGGCGATGAGGCCATCTTGCAGGTCACTCCTTTCTGTACCGTAGAGCAGGAAGCGCTCCTGATGCCTACGCTCGCAAACTGTACTTCCGGAAGATGGCACCCTGCCTTTACCGACATCACGGCGCGTGGAGCCGACAAGGGAAAGGAACTCCAGGCAATGGCTGATTATCTGGGCTTGAACATTGAAGAAACCATGGCGTTCGGTGATGGCGGCAACGACATCTCTATTATCAAGAAGGCTGGTGTAGGTGTAGCAATGGGAAATGCAGGTGAAGATTTGAAGCAGGTAGCCGATTACATTACGACTCATGTGGATGAAGATGGAGTGAAGAATGCCCTCATCAAGTATGGTGTTATTTAAAATAGATGAGCATTTGTACAAAATTAGATAAGGATTCATATAAAATAGATTGAATTTTGATTCCGTATTCAAAATGGAAGCAGATAGGTGTCTTTCATTTTGTTATAGAATATAAGGTAAGCGTGGTGTTTTGTTTGAAAACATCACGCTTATCTTTTGTTTTGAAAACTGTATGTTTGCTTGGTGCGTTCTTGAAAAATATGTCTTTTTGTTGGTTAAAAGTGGATGAAAGCTGTCGAAAAGTAGAGAAATATGCGGAAAATATGCAAAAAGTAGAAGAAAATGAAGTTTCGATTGCATTTTGTTAGCTAAAAATTTGTTTATTTTATAAAAAGTGTGTATCTTTGCACTCGATATTTGTAAGTTGTTTAATTTAAGAGAGAGAAATTATGACAAAAAGACTAACCATGTTAATGGGGGGGCTTGTTCTTTCAACAGGAATGGCTCTCGCACAGACTACTGTTACAGGTAAAGTTGTTTCTCAGGAAGACGGTGAGCCAGTGATTGGCGCATCTGTTAAAATCGCAGGAACAAAGACTGGTACAGTGACAGATGTGGATGGTAACTTTACTCTGCCTAATGCAAGTAAGGATGCTGTTCTCGAAGTTACTTATCTTGGTATGGAGCCAAAGAAAGTAAAAGCTTCTGCTAAGATGAAGATTATGCTGGTTGCTGACTCAAGAAACCTTGATGAGGTTGTTGTTACTGCGATGGGTATTTCCCGTTCTAGTAAGGCTTTGGGATATTCTGCTGCTGTTGTGGGCGGTGAGAAAATCTCTGAGTCTCGTACCAACGACGTTATGTCTAGTCTTGCAGGTAAGGTAGCTGGTGTGCAGATTTCTTCAACATCTTCTGACCCAGGTTCTTCTAATTCTGTCATCATCCGTGGTGTCAGTTCATTGTCTGGTAACAACCAGCCTTTGTATGTTGTTGATGGTGTGCCATTGAATAACTCTTCTGTTTCCAGCAGTAATAACTTGGTAAGCAGTAATAGCTTGGACAATGGTTATGATTTTGGTAACGGTGCCAATGCAGTAAACCCTGATGATGTTGCCAGCATGACCATCCTGAAGGGTGCTGCCGCAACTGCACTTTATGGTAGCCGTGCTGCCAATGGTGTTGTGTTGATTACTACCAAGAGTGGTAAGAAGCAGAACAAGGGTATTGGTGTAGAGTATAATGGTGGTTTGCAGTTTGAGTCTGTGCTTCGCTTGCCTCAGCTCCAGAATGAGTTCGGTATGGGTTGGTATGGTGACAAGACTGATATCGAGAATGGTTCTTGGGGACCAGCTTTCGATGGCTCAACCTTGAAATATGGTAATGTTTATGATAACTCTCAGAAACTGAAGAGCTATCTTCCTATAAAGAACAATGTCAAGGACTTCTTTGACACGGGTCTTCGCTACAGCAACAGTGTGTCTTTCAATGGTGCAACTGATGCTAGTAACTTCTTCTTGAGTCTTTCTCAGATTCATGATGATGGTATTATCCCTACTGATGCGGATAGTTACAACAAATATACATTCTCTGGTCGAGCTTCTCACAAGATCAAGAATGTAACATTGAGCATGTCTGCCAACTATGCTTATCAGAAGAACAACTTCGTGACTACTGGTCAGAAGACGGGTTCTATGTATAATGCCATCATGCAGACTCCTCGCGATATCAGTATCGTAGAGATGAAGGACCTGAATGATCCATTCAATACGCCAGGTTATTACTATACTCCTTACGGTGTAACCAACCCATACTATATCTTGAATAACTACAAGAATGAGTATGAGTCAGAGCGTTTCTATGGTAAGTTGCAGCTTGACTGGGATATCTTCACCGATTTGAAGTTCTCTACCCGTTTCGGTCTTGATACAACTACTGGTGATCATAACACTGGTGAACCAAATATGTCTGCACTTTATGCAAACACTCCAAACTGGGCGGATGCATTGAAGTCATTGACAGGTTCTGTAACTGAGCAGACTGAGCGTCGCCGCGAGATGGACTTCAATGCAATGTTCAATTACACCCATAAGTTCATCGATAAGTTGGATGTAAACGCAGCTCTCGGTTTCAATGGTAATGAGCGTAAATACACATACTTGTATGGTGCAGTTACTAATTTGACTATACCTACTTATTTCAACTTGACAAACTCTTCTGAGAAACCAACTCTTGATCAGTATCAGTCACTTCGTCGCTTGATGGGTGCATATGGTCAGGTCGAACTCGGATGGGACGATTGGGCTTATTTGACAATGACCGCCCGTAACGACTGGTCTTCTACTCTTCCAAAGGGTAACCGCTCATTCTTCTATCCTGGTGTAACAGGTAGCTTCGTGTTCTCTAAGTTCCTGTCTCCTGAGGCTCAGAAGATCGTGACTTTCGGTAAGTTCCGTGCTGCTTGGGGTAAGACTGGTAATGATGCCAGCGTATATATGACAAACTCTGTCTATGCTCAGGCTTCAGCTAATACTTCAGGCTGGGGGTCTAGTAAATTCCCATTCACCAATGGTAACTACAATGCTTATACCAAGGGCAATACTCTGGGTAGTAATACTTTGAGCCCTGAGATGACTACAGAGTTTGAGTTTGGTTTGAACATGGCATTCTTGCAGAACCGTATTTCATTTGATGTTTCATATTACGACAGAAACTCAGACAAGCAGATCTTCTCTTTGAATATGGATCCAGCTTCTGGTTACACATATCAGAACATGAACCTTGGTAAGATTCGCAACCGTGGTATCGAGGCTTTGGTAAGCGTAACTCCTATTAAGACCAAGGATTTCAAATGGGATCTCTCTTGGAACTTCACCAAGAACAAGAGTAAGGTAATCTCTTTGCCTGAGGAACTCGGCGGTGAATCTGTTATCTATGGTTTCTCTGGCGGTACTTCTCTCTATGCTATCGTAGGTGAGGAACTCGGTGTGTTCAAGGCTTATACTTCTAAGCGTGATGACCAGGGACGTTTGATCGTAGATGCAAATGGTCTTCCTCAGAAGACTGATAAGCAGGAAATTGTAGGTAGCATGAACAGCAAGTATCAGATGGGTATTTCTAATACCTTGTCTTATAAGGGTGTCAGTTTGTCATTCGACTTTGATATCCGTAAGGGTGGTGTGATGTTCTCTCGTACCAAGAATATTACATACTTCACCGGTAATGCTATCCAGACTGCATACAACCATCGTAACCCATGGATTATTCCAAATTCTGTGGTTCAGTCTGGTACAGATGCTAATGGTGCTCCTATCTATACAGAGAATACTACAGCTCTGACACCAACCAACATCTACAACTATTGGAACAATGGTGCTGATAACTACGATGCAGAATTCTTGGTTGACAAGAGCTATGTAAAGCTTCGTTCTGTAGTTCTCTCTTGGGATTTGCCAAAGGCTTGGTTGGCTAAGACATTCTTGACTGGCGTTAAGGTTTCAGTCTTCGGTAACAACCTCTTCCTCTGGACACCTTCTAGCAATACATTCATCGACCCAGAGTCATCCTCATTCGGTAACGACTTGTCTGGTAACTTCGGTGAGTATTCTGCTAACCCAAGCTCACGCAAGATGGGTTTCAATGTTTCTGTTAAATTCTAAAGGTGGATCATTTATGAAAAAAATATTATTATATAGTGCAGCTTGCCTCTTGGCGCTTTCTAGCTGCGATATGGATATCAATGAGAATCCAAACTATCCTGCTTCTGGTGATATTACACCTTCATTGGAGTTCCCTGCTGTGCAGAATGCCATAGCTGCGGTTCCTGGTGATGCGATGTTCACCTATGGTGGCTATTTTGCTCAGTATTTTGAGCAACGTCCTGAGTATAATCAGTATAACGACATTGCTGAGCTTCACTTTGATGAGGCTTCTCAGCTCTTCGACCGTTGCTATCGTACTATCTATGCCGGTGCAATGACTGATATCAAGGATATAGAGAGTAAGACTACTAATACTGCCAACCTTTATGTATGCAAGGTAATGACAGCTTTGGCTATGCAGTATATGGTAGATGCTTGTAGCGATGCTCCTTATACAGAGGCCTGCCAGGGTAGTGCTAATCCTAATCCGGTTTGGGATGATGGTCAGAGTGTTTATGAGAATGTTTTGAAGGCAATGGATGAAGCAGAGGCAGCTATTGCAGCTTCTGACAACATCGATATGACCGACCCTATGTTCAGCAAGAATCTGGATAGCTGGAAGCGTTTTGCCAATGCCCTCCGTCTTCGTATGTATATGCGTCTGATTGATGCAAATGTAGATGCTGCTAATTATACTGCCAAGGCTAAGGCTATCGTAGCTAACGGTATCCTTCCGGTTTCTGATGTAGTATTTAATGTATATAGCAATGCTGAGGGACAGTATAATCCTTGGTATAGTAATATCTTCTCTTTGAATGCAAACAATTTCTGTGCTGCATACCCATTGGTAACCTACTTCAATGCTACCAATGACCCTCGTGAAGCCTATGCTTTAAAAAAGGCTGCTGCAAGTGGAAAGTATGTTGGTGAGATTCCTGGTGCAAAGACTAAGTATTTGGAATGGGATGGTACTAAGTTGATGGATAAGGATGTAAGTCTCGTTAATACCGAGGTTGCCAAAGCTATGCCGGTTTATCTCTTTACTCTTAGCGAGGTTGAGTTCCTGAAGGCTGAAGTTGAGTTGCGATTCAACAATGATGAGGCTGCTGCCAAGGCTGATTATGAGGCTGCTGTTGAGAATGACTTCTTGTCTCGTCAGGTTGCAGGCTACTCTGATTTCATTGCGGGTGATAAGGTAAACTTTGATAAGCAGGCTACCAAGGAAGATAAGTTGAAGTTGATCTATATGCAGAAGTGGGTTGCTTTGTTCTATCGTAATCACTTCGAGGCTTGGTCTGAGCAGCGTCGTACTGATGTTCCTGCCGTGTCTTCTGCTTCTGCTGAGAAGGTTCACAAGGATCCTACAAGCTATACTGCTGGTAATCTGATTGTGCCTGCTGTTAATTACTATGGTAATAACGGCTTGTGCAAGCGTATGCCTTATCCTTCATCTGCACGTCAGTTGAACAAGAATACTCCTGCCGTTAAGACTTTGGCAGATCCTGTATTCTGGGACGTAAAGTAATCAATAGGTACTTTTATTCATTCATTATATAAAGATAAAAGATATGAAAAAGATATTGTTTTTGGCCTTGATGCTCAGCATGACAGCTGTTGGATTTACTTCTTGCAGCGACGATGAGGAGTTTACTGATTCAAGGATTACATATTATCCTGTTTTGGAAATCCAGGGTGATGACTTTGTTCAGGTGCCTATCGGTACCACTTATACAGAGCAGGGTTGTAAAGCTACATTGAATGGAGAGGATTATTCTTCTAAGGTAGTAACTTCTGGTACTGTAGATGCTTCTAAGGCAGGTTTGTATTACATTACTTATTCAGCAACAAATGCTGATGGCTTCTCTGTTTCTACTACTCGTACTGTAGCAGTCTGTGATCCAACCATTACAACAGATATGTCGGGTACCTATACTCTCCAGGCTGGTTCTCATCGTGATTATCACAAAGAGGATGGTTCTGTAGCTACTACTGCTTTCTCTGGTTATACCGTGAAGGTTACTAAGGCTGCACCTGGCATCTTCTATGTAAGTGATATGATGGGTGGTTACTATGACCAGAAAGCAGGTTATGGTTCAAGTTACGCAATGACAGGTTACTTCCAGTTGTTGGCTGATAATTCTCTGGTCTTGCTTTCTAGTTCTGTGGAAGGTTGGGGCGATTCTGCCACAGGCTTTAAGGATGGAAAGTATGATCCTGCTACAGGAGAAATCTCTTACGTAGTGAATTATGCCAAAACAATGGACTTTACCATCTCATTGAAGTAATAAAACAATTAAGATTTTAAAGGAATAAGATTATGAAGAAATATATTTCAATGTTTATGTTCGCCTTGCTGGGCTGCTTCGCTCTTGTGTCTTGTGATACTGAGACTGATGAGTCGGCTGGTGGAACTGCCGTTGAGCAGATGGCTGGTATTTGGGAAGTACAGGTTGATGCTGTTGATGAAAATGGTAATGTTTTGTATGAAGATCCGTATGGATTGGGTACCATTACTGTGAATACCTACAATACTGCTGCCAATAGCGATAAGGAAATGTGGTTGCAGGATGCTAGCTTTTGGGGTGTTCAGATGAAAGTGAATGTAGATTATGCTGCCAAAACTTTTTCTGCAGCTGCTGGTTCTAGCTATAATCCTTCTAATGCTGAGGCTGGCAATGTTGAGTTGCTCGAAGGTCAGGTGTTATTGAATCAGGGAAAGAACCTTCATGGACTTCCTTGTGATAGCATCTGCTACAAGGTTAAGTTCAGCGATGATGATAATGCTTTGACTTATCGCATCTCGGGAGTTAGACATTCTGGCTTCTATGAATAATAGATTAAACTCTATTAAAATAATAAATGGATATAATATTAGGCAAAGTGATTTGCCTCGTTGTTGACCAAGTCAACACTTATATCTCTCTCGTCTTGGGGACTGGCAGTGGCCGGTCCCCTTTTTTGTTTATAGGATGGAAGGTACAAAATCGTTCAAAAAGGAGTACTTTTCATCATTTCGATGACTACAGGGGCTTTAGGGTTTGGTAGTTTCTGGAAAATATTGTAATTTTGCAGCATCATCTTATAATTGTCAACTAACAAATTAAAAAATAATGAAGAAGAAATTATCAACAGTACTCCTGGCTTTGGCTACTTTCATGCCAATGACAGCACAGAATTTAGTAAAGGGTGATTATGGTTATCTCTATTGTCACATGAGTGATAAGGGAGAGTGGACCGCGTATGCAGTATCTCGTGATGGCTACAACTATCAGGACATTAATGATGGTAAGCCTATCTTCGATCCTGCTGAGCATGCGCGTATCGAAGGGGGAACCCGCGATGCCTATATCGCCCGTACCCATAATGGAAAGGGATATATTATGGTGACCACGGATATGTGTGTGGCAAAAAGCCATAAGTGGGATAACTATGGTATCGATCTCTTGAAGAGTGATGATCTCATTCACTGGACCAGTGTAACTTTCGATTATCGTAAGGGTATGCAGAATTTCTGCGATGCAGCTACCGCTCAGTCTCCTTACAAGGATTGGAGTACCATCAACCGTGTCTGGGCTCCTCAGATTTTCTGGGATCCTGACTATCGTTGGCAAAATGGTGAGAAGGGTGGATACATGATCTATTATTCTATGCTCAATCGTGCGGAGGAAAAATATGATCGGATGTATTATAGCTATGCAGACAAGTCTTTCACCAAGATTACTACCCCAAAGCTTCTCTTCGATTGGGGATATGCTACCATTGATGCTGACATCAACTTCTTGAAGAGCGATGGTCTTTACCACATGCTTATCAAGAAGGAAGGTGGAAAACCTGGTATCTATACTGCTACCAGCAAGCATTTGAACCACGGATGGGGCGAACCGGTAGAGGATGACTACGTAAGTTTCGAAGGAAAGAAGAATTGCGAAGGTAGCTCTGCCTTCCAGTTGATGGGCGATGATACCTGGCGTGTAGCTTATATCCAGTATAGCGATCAGCCTAAGCACTATCGTATCTGCAAGGCAGATAAGTATCTCCGCAATTTCTCAGATCCTGTTGATATCAAGGGCGTAACGGGTCCTCAGCATGGTAGCTTTATGCGAATTACCAAGAAAGAGTATCAGCGACTCCTGGAATGGGACAAGGAATTGAAGGCAAGTCATTGATAGATAAAATAACTTTCCCCGCTGCTCTTGCAATATTTGCTTAAGAGTTGCAGAATGAACTCGGCATTCTCACGTACGTGTTGTTCGTTACCATCATATCCGTTGATGAGAACCACGAGGTGGGTGGTGCCGAGTGTCATTTTTGTACGTTCGTGGTCGCTGGTAGGAGTTCCTACACCTCCCCTTTCATCTCTATATACTGGTAAGCCTTCTATATTGATCATTCCTCTTCCAATGCCTTCGTAAGGCTCGCCTGCCTTGCCTACTCCTAAAGTAAGCGTGTCGCCTTCGAACTTGTCGGCATCAAAACCACCTATGCTATAGCCATAGGCTATGCTTGCCAGGTTTACCAGATCAACTAAGGTATCTCTCTGATAGAGGTCCTTACCCTGCAGTATTCTGCGGATAAGGGCTTCAGATGCCGGGCGATAGCGGGAAGGGTCCTTGCCGCAGGCGCGATATACCTTTCTTGTTGCAGCAATACCGCTGATCTCTTTGAGCGATTCTGTTGTGAGAGAACTTTTGAACTTTTCTCCGAGCGCATTTATCTCATCCCAAAGTTCCTTGCAATAAGGCGAGTTCTCAACATGAGCTTCTACGCATGCACCTACAAAAGTAGGACATACTGATTCTATTTCTTGTGAAACGATAATCTTCATGATACTTTTCTCCTTTTATATAATTAAAAACTCTTGAATAGACAAGGCAAAAATACGAAGAAATACTGTAATATCCAAATTATATGCCTCTTTTTTGTGGAAAGTATCAGGATATCTCTTCTTTTGTTGTTGGAATTTGCTGAAACATAGTAAAGGTTTTAGTCTTGCTGGCATTGAAATGTGCATGTGTGTCCGAACACAAATGCATTTTATGTGCCTATATATAATAAGGAGAAAGATCTGTATTAGAGCTTTGTTATGTTTATGAATGTTAAATTCGAAAGAAAAATGCAACTTTCTTCTCGGAAAATTTGGTGGAATGGAAAATAGTTAGTACTTTTGCACTCGCTTTTGAGAAATCAAGTATTACTCTAAGCAACTAAAGAAAGAGTTCTTTGAAAGATTTTACATAAACAGACAAGTA
>ERZ1034949.648-NODE-648-length-21090-cov-29.402995_pt1 | contig 21090 bp, 10 predicted proteins | sample MGYA00520590_ERZ1034949 | MGnify/ENA primary metagenome ERZ1034949 (study PRJEB33766, sample SAMN09781752) | gut metagenome | biome: gut microbiome | host: Homo sapiens | place: Madagascar | study: EMG produced TPA metagenomics assembly of the PRJNA485056 data...
ATACGTCAAACTTGTTCTTCACCTGTCCCGTCTTCACGATGACGTCGAAGTACCTGCCGTCATTGCTTACGCGGGTGCCGTAGACTGCGAGGGTATTCATCTTTTCCTTGCCCTTGCCGCCGATGTAGTGGGACTTGCCGTCACCATGGTCCAGGGCAAGGCCCACGGTCCAGTCTCCCACCTTCTTATCGAAGCCTGCCTGGCCAATGTCATAGTCCTGGTTCAGGTAGGTATTCTGCTGGTCGTACTTATTCTTTCCGCCCATGTACCTTGCCCATACGCCGGTTTCTCCCTGACCAAGGCGAAGGTCGCCCATCCGGCGCTGGATATCGTTGTTGTTGCTCCGCCACATCATGGCGCTGCCAAGGAGGGCACTCTTGGTACCTTTCATCATAGCGGTTTCTTCACTGCCATACTGGATATCCAGGCTATTTACAATGGTCGTATAGTCATAGGATCCCTGTCCATCTGTCTTGAAAGTGATATTCTTCCATTCAGACGGCGCCGTCAATCCTTCGCCAAAGCCTACCCGACCGGTTAGGCTTTCCGTACCGTGGTAATAGAGTTTATTAGCCAGTTTGTCCAGCGCATCATTTGTGAGATTCTTATCCCGGAAGAAGCTGGAGTCCACATTGAGTCCTGCGCGATCGGTCATGAGACTGATGGTAGATCCCTTTGCAGCTTCAGCAATATTGATATTGCCGCCGGAAACCGATACAGCCTTGTTTCCTCCGTTCTTATCACCATAGTATTCCGCATTTTCCCGGGTACTGTCATCCACAATGGAATGGTTGTATACAAAGGTATTGCTTCCGCTGTAGGATGCAATATTGAGATCCCCGTTGTTATCGCTCCGTTTATCAATGGTACCGGAGCCGGAAAGAGATGCCAGTTCAGAAGCTCCTGTCTGTGTCCAGGTGCCATCAATGACCGCCTTTGTATTGCCGTTGGTGGAAGCGCCGGCCCAGGTGGAGCCACTGCCGATATTCGCAGTCGTTGCACCGGTTCCGGTGGAATCACCGATCCAGGCTGCCCCATTGGAAAGGCTGATGGAAGCAGTGCCTTCATTGGCCACATTTCCATCGATCTTTGCATCGCTCTTATCAAGAGTTGCAGTGACGGTGGAGTCCTTATCCGCAGAAAGCCCTTTGGCGCTGCCGTTCTTCATGGATGCGGTGCCGCCGTTCTTTGCAGAAATAAGTCCATCCACGGTGGTGCCATCGGTAGAAGCGCTGCCGCCATCAGCGGTGACGGAAGCTGCCTTGCCGCCGGTCATGGACAGGGTTCCGCTGTTCTCAGCCAGGGCTTCGCCGGCCACTTCAGTACCATTGGTGGTGATGGTGCCGCCGTAAGCGGTGATGCCAGCGGAGGTGCTGCCATTGATAAGTGCTACTGTACCATTGGTCTGTGCTGTCACATCGCCTTTCAGCACTGCTCCGTTGGTGGTGATGGACCCCTTGTTCTCTGCCAGGACTTTACCGGAAATGGTACCGTCCTTCAGGGTAATGGTGCTGCCATCGCCGCCTGCATGGAGAGCTTTGCCATCTGCAGTGATATCAGTCTTGCCGGAAGCGCTCACTTTTCCGCCATTCTTTGCTTCAATGCCAGTATCTGCTGCAATGGTGTTGTAGTTATTCATGGCTACGCTGCCGCCATCAGCCAGAATGCCTGTACCTTTGGCCGCACTGATATTGGTATTGCCTTTTGTGGTAACGGTCTTTCCATTTTCTGCCTTAATGCCATAACCGCCTTCCTTAGCAGTGATATTGAGTTCACTGTCGTTTGTGATATTGACATTATTATCACCGGCATGGATGATACTGTCATTTTTGCCATCGGTTTTAACGCTGGAATTCGGCTTGTTGGTGAAATCATAGCTGTCAGTGTTGTCATGGTAAATCCCATTATCCCGGTAGGTATCTTTCGATTCCTTGCTGCCATCGATGACAGTGGACATGGGATCTGTAATCTGGTGATCCGGATACACAATATCATAGGCGTAATGCCCCTGGCTCTCTATCTTGCCAGCCGCATTTGCTTCATCAGCATTGTAGAAAGCCACGGCCTCCTTGCGGAGAGCTGCAGTGATAGAGGAAGACGTGAGACCTTCTGCAATCTGCACATAGGCTTTCAGATTGCCATTGCTGTAATTGGTGTAATACAGCTTATTGGCCAGTTTATCCAGCGTATCATTGACCAGGTTTCTATCAGCATAGGCCGTAGAATCCAGATTCAATCCGGTCCTGTCAGTTACAAGGGTAATAGCAGAATCTGCCGCCGCATTGGTTATCCGGAAATCGCCGCCAATGATGGAAGCTGCCTTGTTTCCGTAAACCACGGCGTGGCCTCTGGTGGTATCTTCCACAATATCATGCTTATAAACCACCATGGTATTGCCACTATAGTTGTCTACAGTAATGCTATGGGCGTCGTTCTGATTGATGATACCTGCATTGACCGCGCTGTCGCCGCCCACCAGTTTTGTCAGGTGGCTGCCGGCATAGGCGGCTGCCCCCCATGCACTGGTCTCTACGGCTCCCCATTCTTCATTGTTCCAGGTCGCCCCGTTCTGCAGGAACAGGTTGATGGCTCCGGTGAATATCTTGCCTCCGGTTACTTTTCCGGCTTCAGGGAATTTATTATAGGCTACCCCGGTCCATTCGGAATCTTTCGTAGCCAGGCCAAGATTAACTACGGAATGAAGTTCCGGTTCACTGGCATTTACAGCTCCTGTGGATGCTGTGATATTCCCTTTCAGTACCAGTTTATTGGTCCGTGCACCGGTGGCATTATAGTTATCATCCAGGTTCACGTTCATGCTGGTGGTGCCGCTTTCGGCAATCATCGCATAGTAGTTATGGGTATTGTCTTTATTGATTTCAATATTCCCGCCGCCATTGATCGTCAGCTTTGCTCCACCGCCGTTGGCAAAGAGGGCATTGCCATCAATCTTTGCATTTACATCGCCGTTAATGGTGACCTTCGGTCCCATCTGGAGGGCATAGTTGCTGCCGCTGTATACAAGGGATACGCCATAGTAACCCCAGGCTCCCTTCTGTGATGTCAGACCCCAGGTATTATTGGCATCGCCCATGGCGCTGACATTGCCGTTAAAGGTAACCTCAGAGTTCCCTGCCGCATACACACCAAGAGCATAGTTACTGCCATTCACCTGCATGTCAACGTCACCGTTAATGGTCAGCTTATTGGGATTATCCTTATTCTGCTGTCCCTGTCCACCGACATTGATAGCTTCCATGCGGCCATTGTCAGATGCTTTGATGACCAGCTTATCGGCAGTAATGGTGACACCATCCTGGGAATTTGTGGACAATGCAGAGATAGTGCCGGTTCCGGTGGTTTCAGAATCAAGGGTCAGGGTATGTCCTTTGGCATTGATATCTACCGCATGGCCCACACTTCCCACATTGATGGTATTGGCTGCCGTAATGGAATCATCTTTGCTGAATACATAATGCTCTCCGTCATCCTTCAGAATACCGGAAACTACGTAGTTCATATTATTGCGCTTGAGGCCGGTAATGGTATCTACCGCATCAGTTGCATCAAAGAAGCCTTTTCCAGCAGCGTCATAAGATACGGAACCATTGACAATAGAAGTGCCACTGTCATTCAGGAGAGATACCATTCCATTGAGTTGATTATCACCAGCGGTGTAATAGAGCTTGTTGGCAAGGCCGTTCAGAAGCTTATTTACACCGGAAGCATTATAGGCCGCTGCCAGATGGGATGTTGTGTCCAGTTTCGCATTGCTCTTTTCTGTAAGCTGTACCGTACCGGTATCCTTCACACTGGCCACTTTAATATTTCCCGCATTATCCAGCGTATCATAAGATACTTTCACATTTCCGGAGAGCGAGGTAATATCGATATCTGCTTTATCCTTCTGTTCAATGGTGCCGGCAGCATCCATGGTGTCAGCGCCTTTCAACAGCGCCACATGGGAAATACCATCATAGGTACCATAGAAGTCCTTGCTTGGTGAAGGCATGGTGGAAGCTGAGAGACCATCTCCTGCACCCTGGGCTTTATGGATCCAATGGGCCCCATTCTTTATGTACACATTGACAGTCCCTGCCTGAGTAGCGCCGGAGTTATCGATAATACCGGACCAATTCGAATCTTTGGTACCAAGACCGATATTAATGGCACCATCCCTGAAGAAATAATCATTTTTCGCATTGCCATCATCTTTCATGGCAAGAACATTGCCGGTAAGTTTAACATCATGGTTCCCGGCATCAGTCTTTGCATCGTTCATGCCAAAATTGATAGTGCCGCCAAAGGATGCAAGGGAATAGAAACTCCTATCTCCTTTAGTTGGAACTTCTACGGTACCGCCAGCAATGGTAATAGTATTATCCAACGAATTTTCGCCGTTTACTTTATAATATGCATCGGCCACCACGCCATTACCTTTAACGGCGAGATCTACGTCTCCATTAACGGTAATCGAGCTCCCGCCTTCACTGCCGAGATAAATACCGGCAGGTGCCCAGCGGTTTCCTTTGTAATCGCCATACCCACCATTTTCAGAAGAACCACGGATTCCCCAGTACTCATCTTTGGAAGTATCATTGCCGCTACCGCGGGAGACAAGATTTCCATTAATGGTGACGGATGTCTTTGTCCCTGCCCCAGAGCCAAAATGGCCCATATTGATACCTGCTACCATATAGTCTCCGCCACTGACTTTCATGTTTACGTCGGAATTTATGGTGAGATTCGTACCACTGTCAATCATCATGGCCTGGGTACCCATCATGCCGGCATAGAGCATAGACAGATTCAGCTGGCCTGCATTAATAACTGCTTTAACGTCCTTGTTACCATACATCCCCAGTGGTGCTATGTCATACATATCTTCGTCGGCTGCTACATTAACCACAGCTTTACCGAAGTCATACTTAAGGTCCTTCTTATTGTTATCCACCATGGATACATAGCCATCATAATACCTGTTATCATGCTTGTAGGAAAGATAGATGGTCCCTTCCCCGTCGATAACAGGAATGTAATCATAATAACCCTGACCGGCAGTCTTTGTACCAGTGGTACCATCGGAGAAGGAGATTGGGCCGCTCTTCAGAGATACGGCGGAAGCAGTAAGGCCATCTGCGATTTCTACGGTGCCTGCCAGATGTTTATCGGCATAGTTGGTATAGAACAGTTTCTGTGCCAACTGGTTCAATACTTCGTTCACTTTGTTTACGGACTCGGAGCTGTCTGTATTACTGAATCCATCGGTGAGACCGGTACGGTCTGTCATAAGGGTAATTGCAGAACCCTCTGCCGCATTGGTGATACGGAAGCTGCCGCCACTGATCCTGGTGGGATCCGTAGAATCATGCTTGTAAATGACCTTCGTATTGCCGCTGTAGTTATCTACCGTAATATCATTAGCATCGTTCTGGTTGATAACGCCTGCATTGGCAGCACTGTCGCCGCCCACCAGTTTCGTCAGGTGGCTGCCGGCATAGGCGGCTGCCCCCCATGCACTGGTCTCCACGGCTCCCCATTCTTCATTGTTCCAGGTCGCCCCGTTCTGCAGGAACAGGTTGATGGCTCCGGTGAATATCTTGCCTCCGGTTACTTTTCCGGCTTCAGGGAATTTATTATAGGCTACCCCGGTCCATTCGGAATCTTTCGTAGCCAGGCCAAGATTAACTACGGAATGAAGTTCCGGTTCACTGGCATTTACAGCTCCTGTGGATGCTGTGATATTCCCTTTCAGTACCAGTTTATTGGTCCGTGCACCGGTGGCATTATAGTTATCATCCAGGTTCACGTTCATGCTGGTGGTGCCGCTTTCGGCAATCATCGCATAGTAGTTATGGGTATTGTCTTTATTGATTTCAATATTCCCGCCGCCATTGATCGTCAGCTTTGCTCCACCGCCGTTGGCAAAGAGGGCATTGCCATCAATCTTTGCATTTACATCGCCGTTAATGGTGACCTTCGGTCCCATCTGGAGGGCATAGTTGCTGCCGCTGTATACAAGGGATACGCCATAGTAACCCCAGGCTCCCTTCTGTGATGTCAGACCCCAGGTATTATTGGCATCGCCCATGGCGCTGACATTGCCGTTAAAGGTAACCTCAGAGTTCCCTGCCGCATACACACCAAGAGCATAGTTACTGCCATTCACCTGCATGTCAACGTCACCGTTAATGGTCAGCTTATTGGGATTATCCTTATTCTGCTGTCCCTGTCCACCGACATTGATAGCTTCCATGCGGCCATTGTCAGATGCTTTGATGACCAGCTTATCGGCAGTAATGGTGACACCATCCTGGGAATTTGTGGACAATGCAGAGATAGTGCCGGTTCCGGTGGTTTCAGAATCAAGGGTCAGGGTATGTCCTTTGGCATTGATATCTACCGCATGGCCCACACTTCCCACATTGATGGTATTGGCTGCCGTTATGGTGGTGTCCTTGGTGAATACGTAATGCTGGCCTTCATCCTTCAGGACACCTGTATTTACATATTTCTGATCTGAAGACTTTACACCAGTAATGGTATCAGTAAAGGAAGTATCAGTCTGGGAAGAGGGAATGGTTGGAATATCTTGTCCAGTGTAAGAGCCCTGCCCATTTGTCCCAAATGTCATAGTTCCTACGCGGAGCAACGCACTGGAAGCGGTAAGGCCTTCTGCAATACCAACTTTACCTGCAAGATTTCCATCATTGGCTGTATAGTATAATTTTTGGGCCAGCTTGGACATAATACTGCTTACCGTATTCCAGTCCGCCGAAGAAGCGGAAGTATCAAACCCGTTAGGAAGATTTGAACGATCGGTAACCACAGTGATGGAAGAACCTTTAGCTGCGTTAGCAATATAAAAATCGCCGCCAATAATATTGTTGCTATTATCATGGGCATAGGCCAGCGTCACATTGCCGCTGTAATTATTCACATAGATAGGCATGCTTTCCTTCTGGTAAATGAACCCATTCATAGCATCTCCGGTGCTGCCAATCAATGAAGCAATGTGAGTCTTCTTATCATATTTTCCATAATGCTGGCTGCTTGGATATGGCAGATTATTCACCTGTATACCATTGGTCTTAGACATGGACTCATGATTCCAGGTAGCCCCGTTCTGGAGCCACAGATTCACTTCACCGGTCTGTTTAGTCCCGGTATTATCCACTACGCCGGTCCAGACAGAATCTACCGTATCAAGGCCAATATTCACTCGGCCATCCTGATAAAAGTATGGCTCTCCGGAATTATTATTGCTTCTCATAGCCAGCACATTACCCTGCATGACCACCTTGTGGCCTGCTGCATTGGTACCATCGGAATTGATATTGATAGAGCCACCATAAGAAGCAGCAGCATAGTAAGTTTCTTTTGTACTCTTGGGAGTCAGAATTGTGACGTCCCCTTTGTTAGCATTAATAACCGCCAGGTCATAATCAGATGTACCTGTATCACCATAGAAAGGATCCACAGTAAGCGCCGTGCCGCGAATAGCTGCATATACATTACCATTAAGGTCAATTACGCTTTTATGGCCGTTCGCAGTAATGGAAATCCCCGTAGGATGCCAACGGGCACCGGAGTAATTGGCATCTCCCGATCCTGCAGAAGTATGGCCGTCGACGCCAACACCGCCATGCATTTCAGCTGCATTAACGCCCCAGTTTTTATCTGTACTTTCATCAGTCAAAGAGCTGAAAATGGACGGATTACCAATGGTGACATTGCCATTGACTGCTAAATATGCCTGGGTTCCTTCACCGGATCCACCATTGACAATAGCCAGGCCATTAGCAAAGCAGCTGCCACTATAAACAGAAGAAATATCTACATTACCATTGACGACGAGATTTCCTCCAGGTCCCACAGAAACACCATTGGCTGTACTATTACCGGCTTCACCGCTTTCTGATTTGATGTGGACTGTCCCCTTCCCATCACCTATGTTTATAGTGGAACGGGCTGTCATGGAACCGGTATCCTCACCATTTAATGAAATACCATTCGCATTCTGATCATCGAACACATTATAACTGGTACCATCAGTTACGGATACCGTCTGCCCTGCGGACACGGTAAGACCGTCCTTTGCCATAGAGGGAAATATTCCACCCCCTAAAAATGCGGTCATAGCAGCCAGAAGGACCAGTTTACTGGATCTCTTATGCCACATATTTGTGCCTCCTTTGATTAAAACTTATATTTAATGCCAAAAGTAAATAATCTCCCTGGCATGGAATACCAATTGCCTTCTTTATGGTTCCAAATGACATCGGTGTGTTCTGCCCAAAGTTTGTTAAACAAGTTTTCAACCCGGGTATAGAATGTCAGATCCTTATTGGGCGAGTAGTTGACCGACAGGTTAAAGATGGCATATTTATCAGAAGGCCATCCCCTGGCACCGGAATAATTCGGATTCTTACGTCTGATGAAATAAAAGCCATCTACGCCGGCATTCCATTTATCCCGGTTATACATGACAGCGAAAGTCATTTTATCCTTCGGATAGTAGCCAAGTCTGAAGTTATCTCCCGGAACATTCTGATACAGATGGGCCCAGCCGAGATCAAAATTCCAGTGGCTTCCCAGCTGATAGAGAAGCTGGGCGTTCCAACCGCGGGCTATGCCATGATCAAAGTTTTCGTAGCGATCTGATTCATCAGAATATCCAATGACACTGCTGTCCTTCGTTTCAAACCAGTTCAGTGTAAAAGCACTGGCGTCATTAAATTTATGGGTATATCCAATCGTGGACGTACGGCCTTCTGCCGGTTTCAGGTGCCGGTTGCCATGGTCCTTTATGGTCCCCGAGTCGTCATCAGGGTCCGCCCAGGCTGCATAAATCACATCGAGTCCCGGCAGAATATAGAATTCATTACGTCCCGCAAAAACAGTGTCTTTGTCCGTTATATCATAACTTAATTTATAGCTGGAAGAGCGGTGATTCTTAATATCTGCCGAATACTTATCTGTTTCAGGACGGTCATAGCGCAAACCGCCGGATAATGTCCAACGTGGGAGAAACTTCCAATCCTCCTGGATAAAATAGGAATAGTTCTTTTGCGTATGGTCCCTTACCTGAATCATATCCCCATCATCTGTAAACTGTCCGGTAGACAAGGGCAGGTGGTTCTTGCCATAACTGTAATCCAGACCAAATACAAGATCATTCCAATCATCATTGAATCGAACCTGTTCGGTTACGAAATCATAGGACAAATCACTGGAAATACCGTATTTTGACTGACTGTTCTCATAATCCTGGAAATAATTGGTCTTAATTTTACTGGATCGGTAAGACAGCATATTGGACCAGTGCTTATCAATCTGCCAGTCATCCTGGATTGTAAAAGCATGGGTCTTATAATCACCATGGTATTTATTTTTATATACAAAGTCCTTTCCCCTGTATTTTGAAGATACTTCATCGTAATACATGGAAAGATGATTGTTGTCATTGAAATCATAGGTAAATTTGGCACCGCCACTATTTGTACGAGTATGGCCGGGCCACTTTTTGCCATCACCATCTTTTGTATCTCCAATAAGTGTCCGATTATAATAAGCGTTATATCCAAATTTTCCCGACTTGCCCATGGAATCAAATTTATAAGATTCTCTTCCACCAGTGCCTTTAGAAAAGTCGATGCTCTGTTTTGTACCATCAATTTTACGAGTAATAATATTGATTACGCCACCTTTGGCGCCGCTGCCATACTTAACAGCTGCACTTCCTCGTAGAACTTCTACCCTTTCAATATTATCCATATTGTTAAGGATAGAAGCATACATATATCCGGAATTATTAGCGCCCTGGAAATCAGTTATCCTGACTCCATCAACAAGAATAACAACATCCTTACTGCCATTGATACGAATGCCGCTCAAGTTGGCATTCAGTCCGTTGCTCCCATAATTCAGAAACTGGGTCCCTGGTACTTCTCTCAGTGTGTCTTCTACTGTCTGTAGATGCAGATTCTCAATCTGTTTCCTTGTAACAACACTGATATCTGCTTTAGTATCCACCAGTTTTTCCGGCACCCGGTTTGCAGTAACCACAATGGGCGCTAATTCATAGGTGGCTGTGCTGTCTTCTGCAAATGCCTGGCCCCACATGCCCAGCGCGAGCGTCATCATGACAGTACATTTCAGAAAATTTCTCTTATTCATTATTTACTTCCCCTATCGATAAATTTGCCGGAATTGCCAATACCGTTGATTGATACTCCATTACTACCAATTTTTTCTGTTCTCTTTCCAAGAAGAAACCTCACTTTCCAAGAAAGGTTATGATTCCATCTAAAAGATATGCCTTCCCCAGAACTCCCATAAAAAAAGCATGGCAAATTGGGAACCATAAATTATGGCTTTTAAAACGGCGCTCCGAAAGATAGAGCTGTTCCGTTTTTGACAAATATCCCAATCTGTACCACGCAGATCTTATCAGGATTTCAGAAACAGGCGGCACTCCGGCTCAGTTCATCATGGATATGCTCCTCCGAGAAAGGCTTACAGCACCTCCACTCCCTATACGGTTGCAGGACAGTTACGGATTCACACCGTATTCCCCACACTCAGTCTCTCGACTTCCGTTTCCACGTATTCTTTTGTGCAAACTTCTATTAATTCTATATTAGCATTATAAACTGCACTATAATCATACAGTCAACGCTTCGCAAAAACATTACGCAAAGACATCCGGCTTTATAACGGCCGAATGCCTTTGCTGCAACTTTATCTTATGTCAATTATATTTTTTATTTTTTAATTTCATCCATGAGTTTGTCATATTCGCCATTCAGGAGTTTTTCTACTTCGTTCAGGATGGCAATGACAAGTGCCGGTTCGAAATGGGGTGCACCAGCCGGAATGGATACGGACAGGAGAACATTGCCTGCTGCATCAGCTGTGAATTTCAGCATGCGGTACTGGTTATTCAGATCGTTGAAATAGGTAGAGAGCTTTTCTTTCTTTTCCGGTTTTACAGCGCCAGCGGCCACCTGGAACTGGAGGAGTGTGTATACACTGTTGTCAAGAAGAATCATAAAGGGAATGGTAGCATCCTTTACCTGGAGGTTGCTTCTATAGATGACAACTTCTCCTTTTTCTCCGGCATACTGTTTTCCGAAGCCGGAAATCTTATTGGTATCCAGGTATTCCTGGAAGGCTTTATCTTTCTTCTGTGCTACGGATTCCATGTCTGCTGCTTTTGCTTCTGTTTTTGCCATGATAACTGCTCCTTTATTTTTATTATTTTCAGCCTTACGGCTTGAAATGAACTACGTATCGGGTCTTTTTATTTCATCTGGTTAATGACTTCCTGGGTCAGGTCTTTGCCGCCATAAAGCCATGCGCTTTCCTGAACCACGAAATCAATGCCGTTTTTTCTGGCTGCTGCTTCAATGGCTGCGCGGATTTTATTGACTGCCGGAACGATTTCATTCTTCTGGATTTCCTGCTGCTTTGCCTGCAGCTGTTTATCCAGCTTCAAGGCCAGTTCCTGTTTCTGTTTATCATTCATTCCTTTAGACTGGTTATTGAACTGCTGCTGCAGTGTCTGCTGGGTAGTGACCAGTTCCTTCTGGGCCTGGCTGAAAGCCGGCGTAGCTGCAATTACCGCATTATAATCCACATACCCATTTCCTGCGGCCATTGCTATGCCGGGAGCCATAAGGATTCCCGCCGCAAAAACGCCTGAAACAAGTAATTTCTTCAATCCATTCATAACCTGTTCCTCCTTATTAAGTATCAGCCAATCCTGCCTCTGGCAGACGGCGCAGTCTGAGAATGAATGCTGAGACTATTCCAAGCCATAAAAAAAGCAGAAGCGATAAAGAATTCCCCCTCAACAGGGCAGAAACCAGGTATTGGTATCCGAATGGAGTGATGTGTTCGGTTTTACTGATTTCTTCTCTTTATCCCATCTGTACCACGCAGATTTTAAAGGACATAATCCTCCAGGGATCTTAGAAACGGGTGGCACTCCGGCTTAGTTCCCTGTAATCCTGCTCCTCTGTGAGAGGCTTACAGCAGGTTTACTCCCCATACGGCTGCAGGGCAGCTGCGGATTACCACCGCATTCCCCACCTGGTCTATCGACTTCCGTCTCCGTATTCATCTGACGGGATTTATTATAAACCGTATGATTATCATACGGTCAAGCATGCGCTCAAATCATGACATATGATAAAATTGCAATTTAAAAAATCTATAGAAATCTAAGCGTGTTTATTTTTTCCTTCCCCTGTCCATAATGGTATGCCCGATTTTATAAACCGGACAGTATATTTTCCTTCGATGTTATCTGCCAATCCGGTCTCAACAGTTTATCGAGAGTAAATATTTAGCAATTTATTATTATATGATAAATTAATTATGTAATTTATATTTTATTAAATTACGAAATTATGATATGATAGCTATGTAATTATATGTAAATACATGTTTTTCATGTTATAATATGGGGATTATAAATATGAAAGAGAAGAAGTACTATACTGCCGGCGAGCTGGCCCGGCTTTTCAATATTCCAAAGCAGACGATGCTGTACTATGACAAAATGGGAATACTAAAGCCGGAATTTGTAGCGGAAAATGGGTACCGTTACTATTCCACGCCCCAATACCTTACACTGGAAATTATTCTGTTCCTTCGAAAGATGGATATTTCTGTGCCGGACATCCGTAAATTTTTAGAGAACCGGTCCCGAGACAACATTCTCAGGATTCTGGACCGCCGAAAAGAAGAATGTCTCCAACAGATTGACCAGGCCCGGCGCCTGATCCATTCCCTCGATACCTATCGAAATGCACTGGAAAGGAGCCAGTCCCTGCCCCTGAACCAGGTACTCCTCCAGAATTATCATGACTGCCGTATGTTCCTGACTCCTATTCCCAAAGATAAGCGGGGTGGACTATCAACCATTTCCATCCGCGCCCGCCATGTGCGGGAAGCCTTTTCCCACTGTTTCTGCAAAGAAAAGCCCACAGGTTGGGTCATCAGTAAGGATGACTTTTTCCACCACCGTTTCAGTCATTCCTCGGCGGTGGTCACAAAATCAGGACCCCCCGGTTCTGACCTCCCCTGTAACTATGTCCGTCCCGGCGGTCTGTACATTTCTCTGCATATCCAAGGTGCCTATTTCCACCATGGCCAGGATTCGCTGGAACGAATGCAGGATTTTATGGATAAAAACAGTCTCGTCCCTGACGGAGATGTATTCCTTTTCCCCATCATCAGCTATTGGGTCACCAATAACCCCGAAGAGTATATCAACTCCCTCAGCGTGAAAGTAGTACCGGCAGGGTCAAAGTAAAGGACTCCGTGCTTCCCCAAACAGGGAAGTACGGAGTCTTTTTGCATGCTATCGGCCGGGGAAGCGCCAGTATATAAGCACCGAGCTTTGCTCTGACAGCCTGCGGTACTTCCTGCGGATGATCCCGTTAACTGCCGCAGACTCCTTCGGCATTCTCGGTCTCCGCATCAGGCTGTCCTTTATTCGCAAGCATAGAAACAGTAACAGACAAAAATCACACCAGCAAGGACCAGTGTCCGTAGATTGCAAGAATTCGTCCAATGAATCAGACGCCAGCGTGAAGGGACTGGACTAAGCCATCCCCAAACTGAACTTGTCGTCAGAGGAGCAAAAGCATGAGCGAATCTAAAGTCTTAAGCCTTATGGTGTGTTGTGTTGCCTGTTATTTGCACAGTGCAAACGTTGTGTGAAGATCGGGATTGAGGTCGGGGGTATTCGCAGCGAAGCCGCTGTCCAACTCGATCTCGGTCTCACCACTCGATCTCATCTTCCCTTTCGGCCGAATGGGAGAGAAACTACTCAGGCGGTACCTTATGTCCGGTGGATTTCCGGGGTTCTTTCCACAGCGCGCACTCAGGAAAACGGGGAATCCACTTTTCATACCGCGGGCCTTTTTCATTCCTCTACTATATACATAACGTGAACTTCGATTTTGTGAACATAGAAAGTGCAATTTTCTCAAAAAAGCTGGAGTGCCAGGTCAGGCACCATAAAACCAGGAGCCAGCAGCTGAAAACGCCTGCACGATAGACCCTATCTATCAGCAACAGTTCCCCAAACTCGAAAAATCACAATTATCCGATGGCATACAAAAAGCGGAGAAAGGATTCACCTTTCTCCGTTTTCTACTCTGTGGTCATGTCAGAGCCCATTTTATTTCACAATGACCACAGGCCCCTTACAATGATGTACGGCATACTGGCTCACGCTGCCCATGATGAAGGAGGACAGGGAACCCTTACCGCTGTTTCCCATAACTACAGCCGTATCCTCATCTTTATTGGCGAGTCCCGCAATCATGGGACCCGGTACACCGATCAGCACCATTTCCTTATGGGACACAGCCTTCGGAATTTCAGCTGCCAGCGATGCCAGCAGTTCTTCACCCTTTTCTTTAATAGCTTTCCGATATTCATCGGAAATCATCATCTTATTGATTGGATCAATCATTTCTGTGGCATCCACCACATTCAGGAGAAGAATCTCTGCCCCATACTTTTCTGCCAGCTCAATGCCCGTATGAAATGCATTCTCAGAGGCTCCGGAGCCATCAACGGGGATAATTACTTTTTTAATTGCCATGATAACCCACCATCCTTTGTCACAAACAGGAGGTTTCATTGCTCCTGATGAAATGCTCTGCAGAGGGAAGTCCTTTTCTTCCCATCTTTATTTTAGTCTTTGCTAATCATTCTTGTAAAACTGTTATTATTTGTACTAATTACAGATCTTTATCTGTGATATACAGACACTGAAGTTGTGCAATATTTCAGTTTGCCCCGCTGTTGGTATTCGGTGTTGACGGATAGAGTCACTCGCACGGGGCTTCTAGCTGCTAGAAGCTCCCGCACGAATGACTCTACCCGTAAGCTTCGCTCCAACAGCTCGACAAACCGCAATAGTCCGAATGCACACAAAAGCCGGTTTCCTCAGATCAGGAAACCGGCCAACTTACTATGTAATGCCATAAAGGTCAATGGAACAGCAGCATCACCGCTCCGCCTACGGTGGGAAGGGCTACGATGGAGAACTTCAATACAGGCAAAGGGGCCATATGGGTAAACTTGGCCCCGATCCAGGCTCCTACGGTGAGGCCCACCAGGGTCTGCAGGAAAATCCACAGGTCCAGATGGCCGCTCACAAGGTACCCCAGGCCACCGGAGGCGGAGATGGGAAGGATAATCATCATACAGGTACCAATGGACTGGAGCAGTGGCACGCCGAAAATCACCATGAGAGCGATCTGGATATACGCCGCTGCGCCGATACCAAAAGCGCCGGCCAGAAATCCCGACACGATACCCGTAGGAATGCCATAGAGGTAAAGTTTCCTGCCGGTAAGGATAGTCTTCCGGATATGGAGATGGTGGTTCAGCCAGTCCGCCTGATACAGCTTGATATAGAGGATGAGAGCACTGGAAAGGACCATGATTCCTGTCATGAAGCTCAGGTCATTGGAGGGCATGCGGTTCGATACTGCCGCTCCCAAGAGGGCGCCCACGATGCCGCCGGCGCCGATAACGGCCCCTACCTTCACCACCACTTCATGTTCCCGGAAGTGGCTCACGGCTCCGGAAATCATGGTAAATGTCATGGATGCCAGGGCCACTGCGAGGGCTGTATGGATGGGCACGCCAAAGCCTACGGTGAGAAGGGTAATGGTTACCCCGGCACCGCCGGCCCCTACAAAGCCGATGACAGCGCCTAAAAGAATCATGGAAATGAGTAACATGGTTATGCGCTTTCTTATAATGCAAATTTGCGGTTTAAATCTAATCCTATGTTTTTTTACTGCTAACGGATAGAATCATTCGTGCGGAGGCTTCCAGGTGTCAGCTCCTGGCAGCGAAAATCTCTACTCGAGCGGCCCCGCCCATCAGCATACAAAACCACAGGTCCCTATTTCCCCTTGACCATAGAACTCACGATGGTGGAGCCCAGGATAAGGACGGCGCCGGCTATATTGGCCGGTCCCATAGGTTCCTTCAGCCAGAGGGCGGAGAGGATAATGGCCACGATGGGATCGATGTAACTGAAGAGCGCCGCCGTCTGGGCCCGAAGGTAATGCATACTGCCAAAATAGAGGGTATAGGTAATACCGGTATGGACAATGCCCACGGTGAGAAGGAGCACCACCGTCAGCGGCGCCCACTGCAGGGTGCTGAAATCTTCCATGACCAGCGTATAGGGCAGGAGCACCAGAGATGCCATGGACAGCTGGAGAATGGTCATATCATAGGCGGAAATATCCTTCAGGAACTGGTTCAGCAGCATCACCGACGCATAGAAAGCCGCCGCTCCCAGACCGAAGAAGATGCCCCGAAAGCTGACGCCCCCTCCCCCATCAGTAAGGACGCCGGAAATGAGGATCATGCCTCCAAAGGCGGCAAGGGCGCAGAGAAATTTCAAAAGGGTCAACCGTTCCTTCACCACAAAGGGAGAAGCCAGAATGACAAAGACCGGCGCCATGTAGTAAGACAGGGTGGCCGTGGATACCGTGGTATACCGGTAGGCTTCAAAGAGCAGAATCCAGTTGATACCGATGGCAGCGCCGGAAAGGAAAAGGACCTTCAGGTTCTTCCTGACGGCTTCTTTAGAAATGGAAGTATGCCGCAGATGGATGACCAGCAGGAGAAAAAGGGTAGCCGTAATGCCCCGAGCTTCCGCAATCACCGTGGAGGGGAGCGAAATATACCTGATAAAAATCCCCAATGTGCCAAATATCATCATGGCAAAGATGAATTGCATCTTCGCCTGCATGGTTTCTTCTTTCATAATTTTCTCCTGTGCTCCTATACTCCTGAAATAACGTATGTTTTCTATTATACACGAAGAAACTGAATGTGTGCCATTTTCAGTTTGTCGAGCTGGTGAAGATTGGTGGCTAGCGCGTTTGTGTGCAGAGTCACTCGCACGGAGCTGCTAGCTTCTAGCTATTAGCTGCCAGGAAAACTGATTCGCCTGCGGCGCTTTCCCTCCGACGTTCCCGCCAGTCATTCGTGCCATAGGCTGTAGAGCTTTCCTAGGGAAGCACTGATTAATTCGCAGAGTCAGATTTCATAAGGATTTTTATGCACTGCTTCGTCATAATCCTCCTTAAATAGCTCGCTATTCGCGTCGAATTATTCCTCGCATTGTATAAAAATCCAAGAATGAAATCTGACAACGATTTAATCAGCGCTTCCCTAGAAGCTAGAGGCTAGCAGCTAGAAGCCCCGCATGAATGACTCTATCCATCAGCATCTCTTCAACAGCTCGTCAAACCGCAATTTGATGAGCTGGAGTCTATCCATCCTTTTCACTTCACCCACCAATATACCAAAGGATACAGCACGAAGAGGAATGCCAATGTGGTAGTAACGAAAGAGGACTCCGCCAGGTCCACGTTCAGGCCGTAGAGCTGGGCGGAGGCCACGGCGAAAATAGCTGTCGGCGCACCGGCGGCCAGCACTACGCAGGTCACCATGGCGGGGTCAGATACGAAGAGAAAAGTAAGTCCATAGAGTACCGCCGGAAGGAGAAGAAATTTTACCGGGAAAATGGGCCACAGCTTCATGGCGTATTTCCCTACACAATCCAGATGGAGATCATAGCCCACGGGTACCATGCCCATCCAGGCGCTGAAGTGGATGAGAATGGTAAAGAGAATCCCTACGGCCTGCGGCCGCTCCACATGGCATCCCGCAAGAATCAGTCCCACGGCTACTCCCACTGCCGGAAGCTGGTTCGGCGTCAGAAGAAGGCGAAGAATGCTCGTCTTCTTTCCTCCCAGCCGGTCTTCCGGATGGGCAGATTCATAGAACCGCTGGGCCATGGGGAAACAGTAAAGCACAATAACCAGGATCTGGGGCACCGCAATGAGCTGTACATAGGCAAATCCCCTCTCCCCGTAGAGCACATAAGCGCAAAGTCCTGCCAGGGTGCCGATATTTCCCAGCATCATGGAAATCATGTAGCTTCCCTGGTCCAAGGGAGATGTGAACCTTTTCTTCTCAAAGAGATAAAATACGAGAACCGGCAGGAAGCAGATGGGAATAATGGAAACAGGAAGCCACAGAAGTTCCCTCGTTACATGGACAGACCAGAAGGAAACCACCGAAAGAAATGTAGCCACTACCACCACATTCGCCTTAATGACGAGGCGCAGGATCTCCCGGGAAAGGCCCCACTTCCGAAGCCCCATGCCAAGGGCCAGGGGCAGGAGAATATCTGCAAAAACGATAAGAAACCGGGAACTCATGGGTTCACTTCCTTTCATGGAATAAAAAAGCAAGGACCTTGGTCAAAGTCCTTGCAGATATTATAACACCGGCGAAAGCTGACGACTATTGCGGTTAGTCGAGCTGTTAGAGCGAAGCTTACGGATAGAGTCATTCGTGCGGGGGCTTCTAGCTACTAGCTCCTAGCTTTTAGGAAAGCTGGCCAGCCTACGGCACGAATGACTGGCGGGAACGTCGGATGGAAAGCGCCGCAGGCGAATCAGTTTTCCTAGCAGCTAGCTGCTAGTAGCTAGAAGCTCCATGCGAATGGCTCTACCCATCAGCGCCGCCCACCAGCTCACTGAAATATCGCAGCGCTCCACCTCAGCCTGTATCCTGGAAATTCAACTGCTTACCAATGATACTCCAGTCCCGTGAACCATTCCCGTCCCGAAACGTAGAGCCCATTGATTCGCCGATTGGCCAGATTGTAGAGGCCCAAGGTAAGAGTATAGACCTTTCCCCAATGTTTCTGCAGGGAAAGATTCAGCTCATTCCAGGTATAATCTTTTTCATCGAACCGGAAATCCTTTTTGAATGTGGACCACAGACTACCGGTCACGCCATAGGGGTTGCCGCCGTCATAGGAAAGCCCCGCTTTCCATGTATGACGGCTCCGATTGGACAGGCGGCTGCCGCCAGAAATATCCCGGCCATCGAGGTAAGTATAAGAACCATCCATGGTCCACCTGTCAGAAATGGCATGGTGGAAAGCCCCTTCTACTCCCTTCAGCTCCGCCCGTTTCCGGTTCACGTACAGATACCGATTCCTGTCAAAGGAACTCTCCTGATAATCTATGAGATTCTTGACCTTCTGGTCAAACCAGTATAGGCTTCCCCCATTTTTCCCTTTCTGCCATTCCATCCCCACATCCAGGTTCCTGGAAGACTCAGGGTTCAATTTCGGATTACCATCGACCATTACACCCATATGGGTGTAATGGATGTACATTTCACTGATAGAAGGCGCCCGGAATCCTTTCCCGTAATTCACTTTCAGCTGTATATGGGGATTGACAGAGAATTCCAGTCCCGCAGAAGGAATAAAGATTGGTCCATAGGTATCTCCCTTCTCAAAACGCAGGGATGGCAGGAGTGTAAGACGTGGATTCAGTTTCCAGCTGTCCATCCCATAGAGGGCACCACTCTTTCTTTCATGACCGGCTTCTCCCTTTTCTGATCCATCAGTAAGGGAAAGCCTTGTACCGGTGTAAATATCCTTCTCCCACGCCCCGCCAAAAGTCACATGGTGGTTCCGGAAAGTCATGATATTTCTTCCTTCCATTCCCCACCGTTCATAAAAGGCATGGTCATAGTCATAGGATTTGAAAAGGGAAGAAAGTCCATTTTCAAGCATGGCTGACATGGATGGTTTGAGAGGAAGATCTTCTATCTGTTTTCCGATATCCGGCCTGTCATTCCAGGTTTCTCCATATTTTTTGAGATGGCTGTAATAGATCTGTCCGGTATAGTCATTCCTGTCCGTATGGCCTTCATAGGTGAGAGAGGTATCCCAAAGTTTGCGGGACGTCCGGCTCCGTTCCCCCTGCTGCAGCACCAGCTGCCGTCCATGGTAATTCATGGTGGCATCGGAAAATCGCATGGTCTGGTCTTCCTCATAGTAACGGGCCTGTAATCGGAGGGATCCGTGGACATCATTCTGAAAATCATAAAGCCCATCCAGCCCCGCGTACCGGCGGACGCCATCGGATGGTACATCTTCCCCATTATAATGGATTCCCCGGGAAATACTGTCCCTGTCAAAAGTACGAGCTCTTTCTTTTGTCACCCTGCCATCAATGGCCAGATGAAATCGTCCCTCCTTCATGGGGTCCATACGGAAATAGGCCGTATTCTCCGCGCTTGCCAACCGAAAACTTCCCATGTTTTCACCGGTCCCCGGTTTCCGGGTACGGATACGGATGACTCCACCCATGGCACCGGAACCATAGCGGGCTCCTGCCGGCCCTCGGATAACCTCGATATCTTCCACCTCTGAAAGGCTGATCCGATCAAGGAGAGTCATATTCTGGGTAGCCGCCGTGTCTTCATCCGCCAGCCGATGGCCGTCCACCAGTACCAGAGTCTGGTTTGTATTCATGCCACGGATCATGAGCTGTCTGCTCCCCATGACGGTGCGGCTGTCCTGGCTGCCGGAGGCCATGTCGAGTCCCAGAACCATAGAAAGGGCTTCCGGCACATTGGAAGCCCCCATTTTTTCCATATCCTTCCGGGTAATGACCTGATGGGCCTGGAAGGTCTCTTCTTTCAGCGCTTCCCTCTCCGCTGTCACCGTGACAGACGGCAGGGTATACACCTGTGCTTCTGCAGAGAGAGGCAGCAGGGTTAGGATGGATGTGATAATAAGTCTGTTCATAGCGATTCCTGTAGCAAATTGCGGTTTGTCGAGCTACAATGTTCGGCGCTGATGGATAGAGTCTTTCGCATGGAGCTTCTAGCTACTAGCGGCTAGCTGCCAGGAAGGCTGATTCGCCTGCGGCGCTTTCTTCAATTTCCATCAGCTAACCTCAGCCCTGTGGGCAGCTCCTTCCCAAGGAAGGAGCCTCGTGCAGAGTCATTTTCACGTTTTAGGGTTAGAGTCGTTAGGAATCCAACTGCGGCAGAGCCGCTGTCCGTCAGCCTCCTTCCTCGGGAAGGAGGTGGCGCCGTAGGCGACGGAGGTTAGCTATAGGAAGCGCCGCAGGCTGGCCAGCTTTCCTGGAAGCTAGGAACTAGCAGCTAGAAGCCCCCGCACGAATGACTCTATCCGTAAGCATCGCCCTAACA
>ERZ1034949.651-NODE-651-length-21063-cov-17.001428_pt1 | contig 21063 bp, 23 predicted proteins | sample MGYA00520590_ERZ1034949 | MGnify/ENA primary metagenome ERZ1034949 (study PRJEB33766, sample SAMN09781752) | gut metagenome | biome: gut microbiome | host: Homo sapiens | place: Madagascar | study: EMG produced TPA metagenomics assembly of the PRJNA485056 data...
GATTGTACCAATGTTGCAGTGCGGCTTGCTGCGTTCAAATTTTTCTTTTGCCATTGTTTATTTATCCTGTTTTACATAATGTTAAAGACGAAAATCAATATTAAGGAAATTGGAGCGGGTGAGGGGAATCGAACCCCCGTAGTAAGCTTGGAAGGCTTCTGCTCTACCATTGAGCTACACCCGCTTGAGCTTAATATTGAAATCAAAAACCCCAAGTGATTATCAGTGGTGGAGGGGGATGGATTCGAACCATCGTAGACTAAGTCGACGGATTTACAGTCCGTTGCATTTGACCGCTCTGCCACCCCTCCAATAAAACCATCTCGGGGTCATAAAGACAAATCGCTTTGATTTCTCTAAACGCTATAATCATTATTTTTTGCAAAATGTCAATCTTTTTTTTAAGTTTTCTTAAAATATATTTGCTAATATTGGCTAACTTATTGAAAAGGAGATAAAATAATGTTGCCGATAACAGAACTTTCTAACATGGAAACATTTGATATAGACATCAAAGACGGAGAAGAAATCGCTAAATTGATAAATGCTGAAGATAAAAAAGTGGCAAACGCTGTTGAAAAAGTGTTGCCGCAAATCGGTGCAGCCATAGATAAGATTGCATATTCTTTAAGCCGCGGCGGAAGAATGGCCTATTTTGGCAGCGGCACCAGTGGTCGCTTGGGGATTCTCGATGCGTCGGAAATGCAGCCGACATACGGTATTTCTCCGGAGATGATTCAGGCTTATATTTCAGGTGGAGAAAAGGCGATTCGCCATGCGGTTGAAAACGCCGAGGACAATTTAGAACTGGCTGTTGAGGATATGTGCAGATTTAATCCGCAGAAAAATGATGTTGTGGTTGCAGTTTCTGCCAGCGGAAATCCGCAATATGGAATCACGGTTTTGGATTTGGCACGGCAAAAAGGTTGCTTGACTATTGCAATATCGTCTAATCCTGATGCAAAATTCAAAGAATTGGCAGATATTTTTATAAATCCGATTCTTGGTGCAGAGGTGATTACCGGCTCGTCTCGCATGAAATCGGGTACGGCGCAGAAAATGATTTTGAATATGCTTTCCACCGGCGCAATGATAAAACTCGGCAAAGTTTATCATAATTATATGATTGACCTCGAAGTTACAAATCAAAAATTAAGGCTGCGCGCCGTGCGTTTTGTGTGTGAGATTTGCGATGTTGACGAAAAAAGTGCCGCGAAGACTTTGGATATTGCAAAAAATGTAAAAACGGCTTGCGTTATGATAAAGAAAAATTGCAACAAAGAAGAAGCGCAAAAATTGTTGGCAGAAAACGGCGGAATTTTGCGCAAAGTTATCGGCTGATTTAAACTTCGGTTCGAGCTAAAGTCAAAGCATAAATTTTTTGCACTCCGGCTTTTTTCAAGATTTTGGCGCATTCATTTAAGGTTGAACCCGTAGTTTCGACATCGTCTATAAGGACTACGCTTTTTCCCGACAGATTCTGCGGAAATTTTATGCAAAAGGCGTTGCGCAGGTTGTTTCTGCGCGCTTTGCCTGAAAGCTGCACTTGCGGAATGGTGTTTTGCTGTTTGACTAAAGAAAAATAATCGGCTTCTATGTTTGTTTTTAACGCTAGATACTTAACTAATAATGCTGATTGATTATATCGTCTTTTTAAGAGTCTTAATTTGTGTATGGGAACCGGAATTAACAGGTCCGGTTTTTCCTGCCAGATATCGCGTCCGGCGCTGAAAAGTAAATTAGCTAATGTTTCGGCGGAATTAGTCTTATCCAAAAACTTAAAGTCTAAGATTAAATTTTTGGATTCGTTATCATAAATAAAAGCCGAGCGCCGCATAATAAAAGGTGTCCGTTTTTCTTGCAAACATTTGCCGCATAGCTGTTTTTTCCCGAGGCTTAATCCGGATTCATTTGTAAAAGGCCGCCCGCAACGTGCGCAATACGGTTCGCTGATAAAATGGATTTTGCTAAAGCAATCGCTGCACAGACCATTGTGTTCTCCCAGAACTTTGCCGCATTTTATACAGCGCGGAGGCAATATGATATTTATGAGAATATTCCACCACGGCATAATTAAAGGCCTAAACCGGACAGAGCTTGATGAATTTGGTCTATGTTGTCAACCACAATCATTCCGGCCTCGCGCATTAGTCTTTTTTTATCCTGAACCGTGATGCGTCCTCCGGTTATAATGTCGCCGGCATATCCCATACTGTGTCCGAATGGCAAAGCCTCTCCGGCCACAAATGCGATAATAGGTTTTTTATTTTGTATGCTGCTGTAATATTCGGCAGCAATTTGCTCATACAGACTGTCGGATTTGCCAACCAAAATAATGGCTTTAGTTTCTTTATCTTCATGAAATAGGCTGATGATTTTACGATAATCCGTACCCACAATCATATCGTCTCCGATTCCGATAACCGTAGACTGTCCTAAATTTGCTGCGTTTGTTTCAATAACAGCTTCATATGTCAATGTTGAGGCGCGTGAAACAATGCCGATACAGCCTTTGTGATGAATGTTTTCCGGAAAAATTCCCAGCCTTGCTTCTGACGGAGTAATCAAACCCGGAGTGTCCGGACCGATTAAAGTTGTTTTAGAGCCGTTAAGCATGGATTTTATTTCCAGCATATCGTGCAAAGGCACTCCATTGGCGATGGAAACGGCTAAAGGAATTTCTGCTTCAACAACTTCTTTAACAGCGTTTTTCAAAGCGGTTGCCGGTACAAACATGACTGTAGCGTCAAACTCAATATTTTGTTTAGCCTCTTTGATATTTGCAAAAACCGGCACGTTTAAATGTTCCGAACCGCCGTATTTCGGTGAAGTTCCGCCTACAATTTTTGTGCCGCAATCCATAGAGCGTTTAATATGAAAAGAAGCCTGAGTGCCGGTAATTCCCTGTACTAAAACTCTGGTGTTTTTATTTGCTAAAATAGACATCAGTCGTTAATCTCCATTTGTTTCAGTAAGATGTTTATGGCATTGTTCATGTTTTCGGCAAAAATAATAGGCAAATTAGATTGAGATAAAATATTTTTAGCTTCTTCTTTATTTGTACCTTCCAAACGCAAAACAATCGGTACATTCATTCCCACTTCCTGAGTTGCCGCTAAAATGCCGTCGGCAATTAAATTGCATCGTAAAAAACCGCCTAAGACATTTATTAAAATACCTTCAACTCTTGGATTGGTCATAATAATTTTTATGCCTTCGGCAATTTTATCTTTGTCTGCTCCGCCTTTAACATTCAAAAAACAAGCCATGCTGCCGCCTTTGTTTTTAATCAGGTCCAAAGCTTCCAGAGCTAGTCCGTCCCCGTTGACAATGCAGCCGATGTTGCCGTCAAATTCGCTGTATTGAAAACCGAATTTTTTAGCGCGCAGAGTGCGTGCGCTTTCTTCATAGTCATCTTGCAGATGTAAAATTTCAGGATGTCTGAACAGCGCATTATCGTCAAAATTTATTTTGGCATCAAGCGCGATGAGGTTTTTGTCCCGTAAAATGCCGACTGGATTTATTTCTATCATCTGAGCGTCTAAATTCATAAAAGTGTGATAAAGTTTTGAGAAAAAATCGCTAAAGTTTATAAGATAGCTCTTGTCTAAATTTAAAAAATCCAAAACCTGTAATATTTGCGTTTCATTAAATTCTTCGCCGAATTTTAGATTTATACGCAAAATTTTACTTTCGTCTGTAGTTGCAACTTTTATTATACTCTGATTTATAATTTCAGAAACCAGCAGCGTCACCGCGGGAAGTGAACTGTCTATAACCATGCCGGCATAAAAAGCGTGTTTAGCTTTTTTGAAAGCTTCGACATAAACCTTGCTGACCAGTTTTCCGTTAGCACCTGTTTGTTCGGTAACCAATGTGTTGTTCAGCATTTGTGTTGTTTCATAAGCTAGGTTTGAAATTTTTGTAACTTGGCGAATGCCGCTTTTGTGTCCGGCTTCTCGTTCCACAAAATGACCGGATGCTCTCGCGCCTGATTGAATTTGCGCTTTTAGCATCCAGGGACCGCGAGATGTTAAACTTAAGGCCACTCTTTTGGCTTCATTCGGCGTATAAGCAATACCTCCTGCCGGAATATTGATGCCGTGCTGAGCTAAAATTTTTTTTGCCTGATATTCATGAATGTTCATAGTGCGCTTTCTTTAGGCGGCAGAGGCATACTGTTTTATTTTTTCAACCATCGACAGCATACCATTGCGGCGGCTTGGAGTTAAATTTTCTTCAAGACCGAGTTTAACAAAAATTTTAGCAATATCAATGTTTTTTATTTCTTCGGCTGTTTTGTCGTTATAAATCAACAGAACAATAGAGATAATTCCCCTAACTAGAATAGCATCGCTGTCGCCTTTAAAGTGAAATATGCCGTTTTGAATCTGCGGAACAAGCCAAACCTGCGATTGGCAGCCTTTAATCTTCCAATCATCGGTTTTGTATTTTTCATCTAAAGGTTCTAGTTTATGGCCGAGGTCAATTACATATTGGTATTTTTCTTCCCAGCCATCGAGAAAAGAAAAATTATCAAGAAGTTCATCAATAGTCATTTATATAAGCTCCAACATTTCTTTGGCCTCATCGGTCATTCTATCCGGCGTCCAAGCCGGCTCCCAAACAATTTTAACCTTTATTTTGCCAACTCCGGTAACTTCGGACACAGCATCGGCCACTTGCTGCGGCAGTTCGCCGGCTATTGGACAAGTCGGAGCCGTGACTGTCATTTCAATATAAATATCTCCGTTGTCGCTCTGGTCTATTTTATAAATAAGTCCCATATCATATACATTAAGCGGAATTTCGGGGTCGGAAACCGTGCGGATTTTTTCTACAATATCAAACATTTTTGCTTTTTCGGAGTTTTTATTCAGTTCTGTTCCGGCATAAGCAATATATTCTGGAAGTTCTTTCTGAGACTTGTCTTCTTCATCATTAACGCTCATCGCCTGCAGCAAGCGGCTTTCGGTTGCGCCGATGATTTTATCTTCATCATTTTGTTCAATTGTTTCTGACATTAGTTTTCTCTAAAAAATTTTTCAGCCTTTAAAAGTGCGTTATATAAAGCATCAATGTCTTCTTTGGTTGAATATAATCCGAGCGAGGCGCGGGCAAGAGAGTTATATCCCATGCGGTTTACCACGGGTTGAGCGCAATGATGGCCTGTGCGGATTGCTATGTTTTCCTTATTCAGCACAAAAGCCAAATCCTGCGGATGAATATCCCGAATGGCAAAACTGAAAACTCCGCCTTTGTTTTTTGCATTGCCGATTATTTTTAAATCAGGCACCTGCTGTAGTTTTTCGGTAGTGTATTTAACCAGTTCCTGTTCATGTTTTTCTATATTACCCAAGCCTAAATTCATCATATATTTTAAACCCTCGGCCATGCCGATAGCCTGAACGGCAGCAGGTGTTCCGGCTTCAAAGCGTGCCGGAATATCTGTAAAAGTGGTCTTTTCGTAGGTTACGTTTTCAATCATATCGCCGCCGAATTGGTACGGCTGCATGTTTTTTAAGATTTCCGCTTTACCATAAAGTACGCCGATGCCGCTCGGACCATAAGTTTTGTGCGCGGAAAAAGCCAAAAAGTCGCAGTCAATGTCTTGCACGTCTATTTTATGGTGTACGGCAAACTGACAGGCGTCAATTAGAACTTTAGCGCCGAATTTGTGAGCCGTTTCTGTGATTTTTTTTATCGGAAAAATTGTGCCTAAAACATTTGACATAGCCGTAACAGCCACAATTTTTGTTTTTTTATTTAGGTGTTTTAAAAATTCTTCTTCAATAAATTCTCCGTTGTCGGAAATCGGAAAAACGACCAATTTAGCTCCTGTAACCTGACATATATGCTGCCACGGCACCAAATTGGCGTGGTGTTCTGCCTGCGAGATTAAAACTTCATCACCTGCTTTCAGATTTTCTCCGCCCCAAGACGAGGCGACCAGATTTATAGATTCGGTAGCGTTGCGCGTATAAACAATTTCGCGAGAAAAATCAGCGTTTATAAATTCACGTACGGTTTCGCGGGCCTGTTCAAACTCGGTGGTCATTTCTTCTGAAATTGTGTAGCTTCCGCGATGTGGGTTGGCATAGGTTGTCTGATAAACCTGCATCATTTTATCTAATACCTGCTGTGGTTTTTGCGCAGAAGCCGAAGTGTCCAAATAAACAAAGGGTTTATTGTTAATCAGTTCGTTCAATACCGGAAAATCTTTTCTGATTTTATAAACGTCATACATTATAAATACCTCGCAAATTATCTTTCCTCCATATTTAGCTTGCAAAAATAAATTTTTCAAGTTTAATATGTGCAAACGCACTATATATATTAAAGTAATTGTTCGATAATGCGTAAAATATTTAAAAATTAGTTATTTTCCTGTTGACAGAGCCAAAAACTTATGTATAGTACAAGCCAATGTTTTATGTTTAAATAAAATTAGGTGAAGAATATGTACGCAGTAATAAAAACAGGCGGAAAACAATATAACGTAACAACTGGTGACGTTGTTAAGTTGGAAAAAATCGCCGGTGAAGAAGGTAAAGAAGTTGTTTTCAACGAAGTTTTGGCTTTGGGCGAAAAAATCGGTACTCCATTGGTTGCCGGTGCTAGTGTTAAAGCTTTGGTTTTGAAACAAGCTAAAGACGCGAAAGTTATTGTTTTCAAAAAGAAAAGAAGACAGAACTATCGTCGTAAAAATGGTCACAGACAAAACATCACATTAGTAAAAATTACTGATGTGTGCGAGAAATAATTTAGGGAGATAACGTTATGGCACATAAAAAATCTGGCGGTAGTTCCAGCAACGGTCGTGACTCTGAAGGTCGCCGTTTGGGTGTGAAAAAATTCGGCGGTGAAGCTGTTATCCCTGGCAACATCATCATTCGTCAACGCGGAACAAAATATCATCCGGGACAGAATGTAGGCCTCGGCAAAGATCACACAATTTTTGCAACATCTGAGGGTAAAGTAGAGTTCAAAACAAAAGCAGACGATAAAGTTTACGTTTCTGTTGTTGCTGAATAATCTTGCTTTCAGGCTAAAATAGGGGCGTTATGCCCCTTTATTTTTTATTTAAGGCTATTATTTGACCTTAAACAAAAGGAAAAGAAATGAAGTTTTTGGATCAGGCAAAAATATATATCAAAGCCGGTGACGGCGGTAAAGGCTGCGTGGCTTTTCGGCGCGAAAAGTTTATTGAGTTCGGCGGTCCTAACGGCGGAGACGGCGGCGATGGCGGCAGCGTTTATTTTGAAGCGGTAGAAAATTTGAATACGCTGATAGATTTTCGCTATCAACAGCATTTTAAAGCGCAAAAAGGTCAGCAAGGCATGGGTTCGGAAATGACCGGCTATAAAGGCGAAGATTTAATAATCAAAGTTCCGGTCGGCACAGAAATTGTGGCTGATGACGGCGAAACGGTTATTGCCGATTTGGTTAAGCCTGGTGAACGTTTTTTGATTGCCAAAGGCGGTAAGGGAGGTTTGGGCAACACTCGTTTTAAAAGCTCGACCAACCAAGCGCCGCGCTATGCCGGTCCTGGGACACCTGGAGAAGAAATTTGGGTGTGGCTGCGCTTGAAAATTATTGCCGATGTCGGTTTAATCGGTTTGCCGAACGCCGGTAAATCAACGTTTTTGTCGGCGGTTACATCGGCTCGTCCGAAAATTGCCTCTTATCCGTTTACAACTTTGCATCCGCATTTGGGCGTGGCTTGGGTAAATGGCAAAGAGCTTGTTTTAGCCGATATTCCGGGGTTGATTGAGGGCGCGCACGAAGGTGTTGGCTTGGGTGATAGATTCTTGAAACACGTTGAGCGCTGCTCGGTGTTTTTACACCTGCTGGATGCTACTTCAGAAGATGTGGCAAACGATTATTTGACGATTCGCAAAGAATTGGAATTGTATAATGATAAACTGAAAAACAAAGCCGAAGTAGTGGCTTTGAACAAATGCGATGCCTTGACTGATGAAGAAATTACCGATAAACTTTCGGCTTTGCGTAAAGTAACTCAAAATCAGGTTTTTGCTATTTCAGCCGTGGCTGGTAAAAATTTGAACGATTGTTTATCGGCTGTTGATAAGTTTGTAAGCCGCAATCGCAAAACTCAGACACAAACATCTGAAAATGAGCCGGTAGAAACAATAACAAAACCCTGGTCGCCGTTGGACTAAAATTTTAAGGAGTAAAAAAAGTGGCAGTTAAAGACACTAAAGTATTAGATATAATTACAAAAGCATTGGATGATATGAAAGCGGAAGATATTTCTGTAATTGATTTGGAAGGTAAAACCTCAATTGCCGGTTATATGGTGGTGGCGAGCGGTACTTCCAACCGCCATGTGGCATCTATTGCGCAAAAAATTGAAGAAGCCTTAAAAGCCGCCGGCTGCCGCTGTTCGGTAGAAGGTGAAACTAAAGCCGATTGGGTTTTGATTGACGCTTTTGATGTAATTGTGCATATTTTCCGTCCGGAAGTTCGTGAGTTCTATAATCTGGAAAAAATGTGGACTTCCGCCGCAAATTTACGTAAAGAATAGGCTATTTTCTTTTGTCCGAATGCGCTTTGTTGGCAATATACAGAGCGCATTTTTTATATTTAAACAAAATCTGTTGAAATATTTAAAAACTCATATATAGTTTTAAGCGACTGCTTCTCAAAAAAAAGAAGTGGTTGGGCTGTGACAAGCTCTTATCTAGCACGGTGTTAGGATATAACATCGTTAAATTATCAGCAGGTTTAACTTGCTGATAGCAAAATATATCCCCGATTCATAGTGATATGGTTGGGGAGCTTTCAGCGTATGTCCAAAAGCTGCGTAATCTATCTCTGGAACAGATACGGCTTTAAAGGCTGAAAGAGTCATTTTGTTAGATATGATTTGTCAACTTCCCGACCACCTTTTTGCAGGTGGTTTTTTGTTTATAATAAAATATATGGAGGTTGAAATGAAATATAATCAAGTCGGACGCAGTATGATAGAAATGCTTGGCGTCATGGCTATTATCGCGGTTCTTTCCGTTGGCGGTATCGCCGGATACAGCAAAGCAATGCAGATATGGAAAATAAACCAGTCGCTTAAAGAATATTCTTCTCTTGTTTTTGGAATGCTTGAACATATTGATGAAATTCATCGCATTGAACAAGAAAAAAATGCCCAATATGGTCTTGTTGCTATGGCTGAAGCCTTGAACCTTATTCCTCAGCAATGGGACTGCGGAGAAAAAGTAAGAGAATGTACAGACAAACAAGGAAACACGATTCGTATTTTCGGTAGAAATAATAGGTTGGTTATAGATTTTTATTTGGGCGGTTATACGTGGACTGGTAAAAATTCGGTTATATCTCAGAATTTTAATCCTAAATTATGTGAAGAAATTGCTGCAAAAATTTTCCAGCCTCTGCATAGTATGATGTATACCGGTTATATTGTTGAACAGAATTTGTATGGCGATGCGTTTTGCGGTAAAAATATCCCCTGCATAAAAGATGTTTCTTTATCAACCATAAACCAATTATGCAATGCGTGTACGGAAGATAATAGCGGATGTGCATTGGTGCTGACATATTAAATTATGACACAGTTGATATAATAACCATCTTTCGTAACATTTATTTTATAAATACGTAACATTTTTGTTACGAATAGTCATAAATTTGCGTACTTATTATCAAAAATATTTATTGACGGCTTGCTTAAATTGTTCAATAAACAGCTTTTTGAAATAAGCCACGCTGTTTTGTTCATAAAAAAGAATGATAGCTTTTTTATATTCAATTTCATCTACGCTTCTGTAAGACAAAGGACAATAATTATCCGCCAATAAAATTGCATTGCCTAAAATTCTGGAGGTTCTTTTATTGCCGTCTTCAAACGGCTGAATGTAGGCAATCATTAAAACAGCTATCAGCGCTTTTTCTACAGGGTTGCTTGTTTTATTCAAGACCTCTATCAAATTTTTCAGAGCTTCTTTTATTTGATATTGATTGTCTAATGGCTTGTAGTTAGTGCCGACAATTCCGACTCTTCCGCTGCGGATACCGGTAGAAACATCTAATTCATTAACCAGTATTCTATGCAGTTCCTCTATTTTTGCAATCGTTAAATTTTTATAGTATTCCGGAGCTTGCAAAACAAAATCTAAGGCTTTTTTGTGGTTTAGCACCATATTGGTTTCTTCTTTAGTTTTTCCTTTGGCTGAGATATTTTCATTTAACAGACGTTCGGTGTCTAAAAGAGTATAGGTGTTTCCTTCTATTTTTGATGATTTCCACGCCAATTCAACCGTTAAACGCTCAAATTCCTTTTGCAATAAAGCAGGCGAAAGTTTATTCCTCTTTTCTCTGTAAGTGTTGTTTAACTGTTTAAGTTCAGCTTTTTCATTGTCAGTCAACAAATTTTTTAAGGCTGAAAATACGTCAAAATTAAAACCTATGCTATCTGGTAATCGTTCGTCTTGCTCTTTGCTGAAATATGTTTCCACATTTACATCATTTAATAAAATAGTTTTTAAGGCCAGACTGTATACAGTGGCTTTACCGCTTCCTGATTTTGCAATGTCGTTGTTTTCCTGCAATAACTTTAAATCTCTGGTGATGGTCATTTTAGAGGTTTCAAAACCCATTTTGGCGAGGAATTGTTCAATATTTTCACGCGTTGTTTTTTGATTATCGGTTATAAAATCCAGTATCAGCTCTTGGCGTTTATTATACATTTTAGCTTCTTTCGTAACATTTATTTTATAAATACGTAACATTTTTGTTACGAATAGTCAATTTTTTATGTATTATTTGTTACGTTTTCTTGTAATTTTTTGAGAATGTCTGTATTCTCTGCTAAAAGGGAGAAAGCAAATGAAAGCATTGATTTTAGCTATCGGAAAATGCAAGCACGGTTCGCCGGAAGCGGCGATAATTGCCGAATATATCAAACGCTCAGGCTGGGATGTTATTGTCAAAGAAAAAGACAATTCCACGCAGAAAGACGAGGCTGAATTTTTGCAAAATTCGATTCCGAACGGAGCTAAAGTAATTGTGCTTGATGAACGCGGAGTAAATATTTCCAGTATGGAATTGGCGTCTAAGGTTGAACATTGGATTCTTGACGGTTGTTCAGAAGTTTGTTTTTTAATCGGCGGCGCGGACGGACATTTACAATCTACCCGCGACAAAGCCGATTTAATCCTCTCGTTTGGTAAATTGACTTTACCGCACATGCTGATGCGCGCGGTTTTAAGTGAGCAGATTTATCGTATGCAAACCATCATAAATCATCATCCGTACCATCGTCAATAAAGTCGGCGCCCATAATTTCTGACACAACGTCATAATCAAAACCGGCGCGGATTAAAGATGCCATATCTTTTTGCCGATTAAGCTTGCGGGATTCTTCATCTGGTCGGAAAGGTCCTATTTTTTTGCGTTTCGCTAGTTTTAGAGCCATTTCCTGCGGATTATAGCCAAAGTCATCCAGCATTTCTTCAATTTGCGCGTTGGCAATGCCTTTTTCGCGCAGTTTGTTTTGAATATAGCGAGCCGGTTTGCCTGTAGAAAGATAATGCCGGACTTTGATTTCTGTAAAACGCTCATCGTCCAAATAATGCAGTTTTTCAAACTCCGCCAAAATATTTTCTACCCATTGATAGGCTTCTTGTTTGTCAAATTCAGGATTCGTTTTGGCATATTGATTAACACGCTTTTGCAAAACTAAGCGCAAATTTTCTACCGAAGATTCAAAACGTTTTAAATAATACAAGCCAATGTTTTTCAAGCGCTGCGGTGTGATTTTTTTTATTGGGCGCTTGCTTTTGAGCTGTTCTTCTTCGGGATTATTTTCGTAACTCACTTGAAATATCTCCTTATTTGACCTAAATTTAGCATAATAGAACATAAGTTTAATCACAAAGAGGTTTTTAAAAGATGAATAAAGATAAGTGCGTTTCCTTTAATTTGGATAACAATGCGTTTCGCGGACGTTTTGTGCGTTTGGATAATGTTTTGGCAGAGGTTTTTTCTCACCATAAATATCCGGACAATGTAGGCGCCGCGGTGGCCGAAACAACGGCTTTAGGCGTCTTGTTGGCTAGTCTTATGAAATTTGATGGATTGTTTACATTGCAAATTCAGGGAAACGGACCGATTTCTGATTTGGTGACAGATGTCACATCCGTAGGCAAGGTTAGAGCAACGGCTCGTTTTGATGAACAAAAAATGAAAGAGGCTCAGATTTTGCGCAAAACCGAAGGCGAGTTAGAGGCGACGCCGTTTTGGCTTGGCAAAGGCAGCCTGATTTTTACCATAGACCAGGGAAAAAATACGGATTTATATCAAGGTGTTGTTGATTTGCAGGGCAATACATTGGAAGCTTGTGCTTTGCGCTATTTCAAATATTCGGAACAAATTGATACTCACTTGCACTTGTATCTGAATAAAAAAGGTGATTATTGGCAGGCCGCAGGTATTTTGATTCAAAAAATGCCGACAGCCGGCGGCAAGGAAATGGCAGAAAGCGAAGAAGAAATTGCCGAAAAATGGAATGAAGATAAAATTCTGCTGGATAGCCTGACAGCTGCGGAAATGTTTGACGGCAGCCTGACCGCTGACGATATTTTGTTCCGCTTGTTTCATGAACATCAGGTGCGTGTTGTTAAAGCCGGAGAATATTATTTTGGCTGCCGCTGCAGCCGTGAAAAGTTGCTGGCGACTTTAAGCTCTATGAAAGAAGACGACATCAATGATATGGTCGAAAACGGTAAAATCACCGCAACCTGCAATTTTTGCGGACAGATTTATTCCTTTGATAAGGGGGAACTTTTAAAACATTAGGCTGTATTTTTAAATATATCTTAAACATTACCCTGTAAGTTAAAATCAATATCGGTTTAAACTTATGGGGTATTTTAATATGAAAAAATTTTTTAAAGCGTTTTGTGCCGTTTCTTTTGCCGGAATTTTAAGTGCCTGCTCAACTATGAATAATGATGAGGCGACTCCTGAAAAATATAGCGATTTACATTTTGACAACAAAAAACCTATAGAGTTAATGGTTAAAAAAATTGAAGTTAAATCTGAATTTACCCCGTCTTTCACCCGTCCGAATGTAGAACATTTATTTCCGATTTCCATAGAAAAAACAGCCAAAACTTGGGCCGATGAGCGTTTGGAAGCTGTTGACTATTCTTCTGAGCGCGTGGCAGAATTTATTATTAAAGACGCCAGCGTGACCGAAAAAGAAGAAAAAGCTGAACAGCTTTTGCAAAAAGACCGTTTGAAATATCATGCAAATTTAAGTGTTTTGCTCAAAGTTACCGATAATAAGTCGTCGGCTCAAACTTCAGTAGAAGCCTATCGAGAATTAAGTATGCCAATAGATACAAATATTGAAGATAAAGAAAAATATTGGAATGAGATGGTTGTAAAACTGTTTAATGCTTTTGATGAGCATATGGATATGAATATTCACAAATACCTGAATATGTATATTAAAGGCAATACCTCAATCACCGAATACTAATCAGCAAAAACAAACAGACGATTTTCGGGAAGAACTCAGATTAAGCACAGGCAGCTTGATTTTGAGTTCTTTTCCTTTTGTTGTCAAAGCTTTGCAATATCCATAAAGAACGGCCGAGCCGTACGATTGCGCCGTGTCTTCAAATTCAAAGCATTCTCCAGGCTCCAAATCAGGCAGCTCACCATTAAAGCCAAAACTCGGCATATAGCGGTTATTGCCTTTTTCATCGGTGATGCACACGTCTTTAGATGTCAAACGTATACGTTCATTGGAATTATTTTCAATTCTCAACACATATCCCCAAAGCTCTTGCTTTGTTTCATTTTTTTCTAATAATTCCTGACATGCCGAAACAATAATGTCACCGGTTTGTGTTGTAGAATAATCAAAATCATTTAACATCAAAAATCCCTCCGAACTTTATGTTAAGGATTCATTAACCTTTAAAAAAGTTCAAGAGGGATTCTTTAAAATGCCCGACTTATACACATAAAATTTTATTTAGTGCGGCCGTATTTATCTTCAAAGCGGACAATATCGTTTTCATCCAGATTTTCGCCGACCTGAACCTCGATAAATTCCATCGGTTCAGATGTTGTGTTTTGGATTCGGTGTTTTGTTTCTACCGGAATATATACGGATTCGCCGGCTTTTTTAGTTAAAACTTCTTCGCCGAGAGTTACGGTTGCCGTGCCGCGCACAATATTCCAATGTTCGGCTCTGCCGTGATGCAGTTGTAGTGATAAAATTCCGTTAGGGTCAACTACAATATGTTTAACGCAGAATCCTTCGCCGCAGTCAACAACTTCCCAAGTTCCCCACGGGCGTCTGTCGTTTTGGCCGCGTTTGTATGTGTTTGCCATTTTTATCTCCTTTTTGTGTTTACATAAACTGAAAAGTAGTATAAACACTAAAAGTAAGGTTGCAACTATAATTTATAAATATACAAGGGATAAAAGATGAATACGTCGGGCATTGTCAGCGAGGCGCTTGCCATTCAAAAAGTTATCAGCGAGGAGTTATCGGCAAAATCTTCGATGCCTGAAAAAATTCATAAAATTTTGCAGTCGCTTGTCGATTCGCTTAATGTTGATGAAGCGCTTTTATATGCTACAGCAGACGAAAATTATTTAGAACTTGTCGGAGCGCTTCAGGCTGCGGATTATAAAACAAACATTCGTTATGAAGAAGGAGCCATAGGCTGCAGCGCGTCTGAAAAGGTTACAAAAATCTGTGTGGATGAAACGAAAAACACTTCTTTAATCAGTATACCGGTAACCCGTATGCATATTACTATAGGAGTTGCCGTTTTAGTCAAGCATAATGCTTTGGGATTTGATGATAAGCAGAGTGAAGAAGTTGAAACTCTTTGTTTGCCGCTGACGGATTTGTTTACATCACGTGTTTTTGAAGATTATAAAAATCAGCTTATTCGCGAAAAAGGCATTGTGATGCGCGATGCTCTGCATGGTGTCAGTATAAACAAAGGGTATGGTGTCGGCAAGGCTGTTCTGCACTATCGTCAGCGCGCTTTGGTTAATATTTTTGCGGATAACGCCGAATTGGAGCAATCAAAGCTGGCCGAGGGGCGCCGCAAAATGGTGGAATATATAGATAAAAAAATTGCACAGGCCGGCAGTTATATTGGAAACACCACCGAAATTATGGAAGCGTATCGTCTTTTTGCGTTGGATAAAGGTTGGTATAAAAAAATAAGCGCGGATATTGCCAAAGGTTATACGGCAGAAGCTGCTGTTGAGCATGTTTATGAAGACATGTGGAGTAAACTTTCTGCCACAAACGACCCGTATATAAAAGAAAAGCTTTATGATTTACGCGATGTTTCCGACCGGCTCAGAGCGTTTATAAGCGGTGATGCAGACCATGAGTTTATCTCTGGCGATGAGGATATTATTGTTATAGCCCAAAGTATGGGACCGGCCGATTTGATGGATTATAACTATACAAAAATTAAAGCGCTGGTAATAGAAGAATGCTCTCCGACTATGCATGTTGTTATTGTGGCTAAGGCGCTTAACATTCCGGTTGTGGCAAAAATATATGGTATTTTAAAAGAAGTGAAGGCCGGAGAAGTTGTGGCCGTAAACGGATATGACGGAACATTATATCCCAATCCTTCTGCCCAAATTATTTCCGAATATCAAAAAAAGTCTGTCGGATTGCAAAAAATTTTTGAAGAATTGGAAAGTTTAAGTTCTCATCCGACCAAAACTAAAGACGATATAAAAATCAATCTGGCGCTGAACTATGGTCTGGATTTGGACTATGACTATATAAAGCCGACCCATTGCGACGGCATCGGTTTATACCGGACGGAAATTACTTTTATGTCAGCCGATAAAATGCCGGATGTTGAAAGCCAGCGTAAACAATACGCGCGGTTATATGATGCGTTGGGCAACAAAAAAATTATTTTTCGCAGTCTGGATGTCGGTTCGGATAAATTTTTGCCTTATTGGGGAGAAATTAAAGAAGATAATCCTGCGATAGGGTGGCGCTCTATTCGTATTACCTTAGACAGACGCTCCATTTTACGTCAGCAGATTCGCGCAATGCTTAGAGCGGCAGCCGGAAAAGAGTTGAATGTCATGTTTCCGATGATTTCTACTTGTGAGGAATTTTTGGAGGCTAAAGAAACATTGATGCTTGAGTATGAGCGCGAAAAACAGCGTTGCCGTCCAACCGCGTCAAAAGTTAATGTCGGTATAATGATAGAGGTTCCGTCTTTGTTGTTTCAGCTCGATGAAATTTTGCAGCAAGTTGATTTTATATCTGTCGGTACAAATGATTTGTATCAGTTTGTGTTTGCCTGCGATAGAGGAAATCCTCGCTTGACGGCTCGATATGACGTTCTGTCGGCGCCATTTTTAAAACTTATGAAAATGATTGTTGATAAGGCTGGGCAATACAAAGTCTATTGTTCGGTCTGCGGAGAGATGGCAAGCAATCCTTTGGAGGCGATGGCTCTAATTGGTTTGGGATATAGAAATCTTTCGGTTTCAGGCGCGGCTTACGCCAGCGTCAAAAAGATGATTTTAAGTATGAAAAATGAAGATGTTGCCGATTATGTGCGCAGTTTGCTTAAATCTCCGAAAAACAGCGTGCGTCCGCAATTATTGGCTTATGCTTATGATCATACTATTGCAATCAACTGAAAAGTATGTTATAAACACCCAAATTAAAAAGAAAAGGGCTGATTAAAATATGTTAGAAACAGATGAAGCGCAAAATGTCGGGGAATTATTGCGTAATACCCGTCTGAAAAAAGGCAAAACTTTAGGCGATGTGTCTAAAGATTTATGTATTCGTAAATTTTATTTGGAAGCCATAGAAAATTTGTCATCAAAGGATTTGCCTCCAATTCCGTACGGGTTGGGGTTTGTTCGCAGTTATGCCGAATATTTAGGTTTAAATTCGCCGCGTATAGTGCAGGCGTATCGTCAGGCGGTTTATGCTGAACAGGAAAACGATGAGGACATCAGCAATGAAGAAAATGCGCCGGCTGTGGAATATGCCGGTCCGAATTTGCGTCATGTGATAATAGGATTGGTCGGAATATTGCTGATTTTTGCGGTTTGGCGTGGTGTTTCTTCCTATAACCAAGAAAAACGGCTGTCCGAAGAAAAAGAAATGGCGCAAAATGATGTTGTGCCAGAACCTGTGATAATAGAAGAAACCGAGCCTGAACAGATAGATGCGGTATCTGAAAATACGGAAACAGAAAAAAAAGAGCCTGTGGCAGAGGCTGAGACTGTCACAAAAAATATTGAGCAAGAAACAAAAAAATCGGAAAACGAAACGATAAACACAGAAGTAAACACCGAAGTAAAAACAGAAAACTCTGTGACGGATGAAGAACCTGAAACTAAATCGGCATCTGACGAGCCGGCCTCGCCGACGCCTACTAAAATCCGCATTTCATTTGCCGGTCCATCTTGGTTGGAACTCAAACAAGGTGATAAAATTCTGCTGAGCGGAATATATAGTAAAGGCTTCAAATATGATGTTCCGAACGAACGTGGAATAATTGTTTCTGTCGGACGATATTATAATGTTGATTTTTACGTTGACGGCAAGCTGACTAAAATAGCGTCTGCCATGAAACAAACAAATATCAGTTTGGATAAATATATTTTACCGGAACAAAAACAGGAATAAAAATGTCTAAAGTACAATGTGTCCGCGGTACATACGATTTGTATGGAACTGCTAAAAGAAAAATGAAAAAAGTTGCAGCAGAAGCTTCTGCCGTTGTTGAAAAATATGGTTTTGAAGAAATAGAAACTCCTATTTTTGAGTTTACGGAAGTTTTTGCCCGAAATCTGGGGGATACTTCAGATATTGTAACAAAGGAGATGTATTGCTTTAATGATAAGGGCGGCGAAAGCCTGACTTTGCGTCCGGAAGGGACAGCAGGCGTGGTGCGCGCGTTTGTTTCTAATGGTATGCAGCAGAACCTGCCGGTTAAGTTTTATTATACCGGACCTATGTTTCGCTATGAGCGTCCGCAAAAAGGACGTCAGCGCCAGTTTACGCAATTTGGTGTAGAACTTTTGGGGGTTGAGACGCCGCAAGCCGATATAGAAGTTATTTCTATGGCTTATGAGTTCTTGGAAAAATTGGGTCTTAGCGGTCAGGTCGTGGTAGAAATCAACTCTTTGGGCGATGCTGAAAGCCGTGACGCATATCGCGCCGAATTGGTTGCTTATTTAAAAGAACATTATGATGAGCTTTCCGAAGACAGCAAAAATCGTCTGGAACGCAATCCGCTGCGTGTTTTAGATTCTAAAGAGGAATGTGATAGAGCGGTGGTGGAAAATGCTCCGCTTTATGCCGACAGCCTGAATGAAACCTCTAAGGAGTTTTTTGCCAAAGTTCTGCACGGATTGGATTTGTTAGGTATAAAATACCGCGTAAACAATCGTCTGGTGCGCGGTTTGGATTATTATTCGCACACGGTTTTTGAGCTGACAACAGATAAGCTCGGCGCGCAAGGCACAGTTTTGGCCGGTGGCCGTTACAACGGCTTGGTGGCTCAGATGGGCGGCGGCGATGTTGCCGGTATCGGTTGGGCATGCGGAGTGGAACGCTTGGCAATGCTTTTGGAAAACGATGTGGAAATGCCGCGTCCGGTTGCGGTTATTCCGATGGGGGAAGATGCTGAGGATAAGGCTCTGGAAATTTCCAATCTGCTGCGCCATGCCGGATTCCGTGTTGAACAAAGCTATAGCGGAAATATGAAAAAACGTATGGCAAAAGCTGTTAAAGCTAATGCTTTTAAGGCTGTGATTATTGGTTCTGATGAACTGGCAAAAGGCGAAGCTGCGGTAAAAGATTTAGATAGCGGCGAGCAGAAAAATGTTAAGTTTGCAAATATTGTTGAGGAAATAAACGCATGAATTTTGAAGAAAAATTAGCCAACGTTGTTAACCGCTATGAAGAAGTGCAAGCTTTGCTTTCTACCAATATTTCTTCGGATGAACTGGTAAAACTCAATAAAGAACTGTCGGTTTTGGAACCGGTTGTGGGTGCTATTGAAAACTACAAAAAGCATACGCAGTCTATGCAAGACGATAAAGCCATGATGGAAGACGCGTCCTTAGATAAGGAAATGCGCGAAATGGCGGAGGCGGAATATTATGAAATCAAAGAGCAGCTGCCGGAAATGGAAAAAGAAATCCGTGTTTTGCTGCTGCCCAAAGAAGCTGATGACGAAAAGAACGCCATTTTAGAAGTTCGTGCCGGTACAGGCGGCGATGAGGCTGCTTTGTTTGCGGCGGTACTGTTTGAAATGTATCAGCGTTATTCGCAAAAACAAGGTTGGAAATTTGAAATTTTAGACGCCAATGAAAACGGCTTGGGCGGCTATAAAGAAGCTTCGGCAAAAATTACCGGTAAAGATGTTTTTGCTAAGCTAAAATTTGAATCCGGCGCTCACCGCGTGCAACGCGTGCCTATAACAGAGTCGCAGGGTCGTGTTCATACTTCGGCGGCAACGGTTGCGGTTTTGCCGGAAATTGAAGAAGTTGACATGTATATCAATCCTGCCGACTTAAAAATTGATGTATACAGAGCTTCCGGCGCCGGCGGTCAGCACGTTAACCGTACGGAATCCGCGGTGCGTATTACCCATATTCCGACCGGAATTGTCGTGCAATGCCAAGATGACCGTTCGCAATTTAAAAATAAAGAAAAAGCGATGAATCACCTGCGCGCTAAATTGTATGACAGCCAAAAATCGGCGATTGACGCCAGTTATTCGGAAAAACGTAAATTGCAGGTAGGCAGCGGCGACCGCAGCGAGCGCATTAGAACCTATAACTATCCTCAGGGACGCGTGACCGACCACCGTATTAACCTAACCTTGTATAAACTTGACGAGGTTGTTTCCGGCGAAGCGCTGGGCGAGATTATTGACGCTTTAATCGCCGAAGACCAGGCCGACCGCTTGGCGGAAATGGATTAACTTTTAAAGTTAGTTACATCAAAATAAGAGCTTTCCAGCAATTCTGAAAAGCTCTTTTCTATATTTAAATATTAAAATTTATCTGACAAATCTCATTTTTTGAATCGCAAGAAGAACAAAGTTCATGTATATCGCTTAAAGTCATGTTGCTCAGGCATTTTCTGCTTGCCGTACAATAGGCAGAACCGGCCCACCCTTGCGAAAACCCGTTTTTATGTCTGAATAATTTAGCATCAATCAATGTGTATTGTAGAGGAAGCAAAATATCTGTGAAAAAGCTTGTACATAAATTAACTGTGAAACCGGATGTTGTTAAACCGCCTAAATATATGTTGACGGAAAGACGGTCCGGTAAGAGTGTGTTCATATAAGGAGCAACACTGACGTTAACGGAATTTCCCATACTGTCCTTAAAATATTGAGTTGATTCCTGCGACCAAATGTCAGGCACAATGTTCATGGCGTATAATTCTTCCATAATTGAATTTGAAGACTGAGTTGTTTCATGCGCCAAGCGGTGTAAGTCATCCAAATGTTCCATCATATTATAAAGAAACATTGAATATTCCCCGATGATTTTATTAAGCTTAAACTTTTCCATCGCTTTGGAGTAGCCTGCAATTCCTCCGACTGTTAAAACGGCAATGATTGCCAGTACGCCCAGCATTTCAATCATTGACCGACCGGCTGAAACCGCATATAGCGGTGCATTTAAAGCGGTTTTACGCTGTCTCAAAAAATTCATGTACCTCCCATGTACACTAGGATTTTTCTCGCAGCTAGAAACCACTTTATCTACACTGCTCTCCGCAGTTTTGAAGAATTTTGAGATTTGTTGACGCACGGCATCCAAACCCTTAAATGCGATGTTGTTTCCTTCGGCGTTATTGCGAGCAACGCGAAGCAATCCAGAACCCTTTATAGAGTAGCTACTGAACTTGTTATTTCCGAATGTGTGATTTTTTACGCCGAACTCTGCAAAAATACATTGAGCGGCAGAAAATGCGCCTTTAATCAGATGCTTAGGATTTGCAGAGAGAGAGAGAGAGACCTT
>ERZ1034949.653-NODE-653-length-21037-cov-83.973787_pt1 | contig 21037 bp, 26 predicted proteins | sample MGYA00520590_ERZ1034949 | MGnify/ENA primary metagenome ERZ1034949 (study PRJEB33766, sample SAMN09781752) | gut metagenome | biome: gut microbiome | host: Homo sapiens | place: Madagascar | study: EMG produced TPA metagenomics assembly of the PRJNA485056 data...
GATAAAATCACTGTGTGGTTTTTGAGTGTTTAACGTTCTTAAGGCTAGATTCTTAGCCAATTTTGTTAGATTCATACTCATGAAGAGAAATCCAATCTCTGTTTGAATAGCTTGTCTCCCTCTAACGTGGACTCTGCGAACGCCAAAAACACTCTTCAATCTACCAAAAACGGGTTCGACATTAGTTTTCCGTTTGGCGTAGACACGAGAGCCTTCTTCGCTATTCAATTTTTCCTTTATGAGTTCTTTAAAGTAATTCCAAGTTGGATTGTAATAAATGTGTTTCTGATTGCCACCTTCTGTTTTGGCAAGTTCTTCCAACTCTGGTGTGTCTTGTATTTTTATCTGCCTCATAGATTTTAAAATCACGTTTAAAGCCATACTTATCACATCGACGAGCGTAGCTCTTAAAAGAATAAATCACTCCGTCTGGTTTCATAAACTGGTCGGTTTCTTCAAGATAATTCCAATTACAGGAATTATTAGGACTGTTCTTATATTTCCTCGTTAATTCTTTTTGATACATGCCATAAGGGATTAGAGGTGTTTTTCCAGCTCATCCATGATAAAAACATAGTTTTCTTCACTTCCATAACCTGCATCGGCTACAATATTTTGGAATAAATCCAGAGTTTGGATAGAGTTTAGGAATGGCTCTAGAGTTCTAGTATCTGTTGGGTTTGGAAAAATGTCATTATATGGCATCATTTTCAATTCAGGCTTGGAAGGTGTCAGCCTTGCAGCCTATGGACAAGCTTGGCTAACAAATTTTGTTGTCGCATTACCATATAATTTTGTCGTGGTTGGTCCGATCGCTCGTTATTTTCTAGGTGAAATCCAAAAACAAACTGTACTAGCCTAAACCCCAAAAAAGCAAGGAGTTATCCTTGCTTTTTTTGGGGTTAAAAGTAGTTTTGTCATTAAAACAACTTATCTTTATCACTTTTTCAAAAAAGTAGTATAATAACGGTAAGAACGATGTAACCGTTTTTAGAAATTGAGGAACAAGTTATGACTGATAACGTAAATGAAAAAGTTAATCAACTTGAACTTGAAACTTACGCAGCTAACGACGTTTACCAAGCCGCTGCTACGCAAAGCTCTGGGTTAAGGAAACCACAAGTTGAAGAACGGCAAAAACGGTATGGAATGAATCAACTGAAAGAAGCTGACAAAGAACCTACTGTACTTACCTTCATTAAAAATTTTACAAGTCTAATGGCAATTTTGCTTTGGGTAGGTGGTGGCGTTGCTATTCTGTCTCATAGTTTAGAACTTGGACTTGTCATTTGGTTTGTCAATATTGTCAATGGGATTTTCAGTTTTGTACAAGAATACCGTGCCAGCCAAGCGACAGAAGCTCTCAAAAAAATGTTACCTTTCTATGCGCGTGTTATTCGTGAGGGACAAGAAGAGAAAATCTTAGCAGAAGAATTGGTACCTGGCGATGTCGTTTTGATTGAAGAAGGGGACCGTATTTCCGCAGATGGTCGGATTGTCTTTGCGACTGATTTGCAGGTTAATCAATCAGCGCTGACAGGCGAATCAAATCCCGTTTTTAAAACGAGTGAACCTGATAATGACCCACAAAAGACAGCGCTTGAATACGATAATATAGTCTTTGCGGGAACGACAGTCTCATCTGGTTCTGCGAAAATGATTGTTTCTGCCATTGGAATGGCAACACAGTTTGGGCAAATTGCTCACTTGACCCAAAATATGGCTGATGACAAGAGTCCGCTTCAAAAAGAACTAGACCATTTGACGAAGCAAATCTCAGTTATTGCGATTACAGTTGGTGTCATTTTCTTTATCGCAGCAACCTTGTTTGTTCATGAGCCATTTGCTAAAGCATTCATTTTTGCGCTCGGCATGGTTGTTGCCTTTATCCCTGAGGGATTGCTTCCGACCGTTACACTTTCTTTGGCAATGGCGGTGCAACGTATGGCTAAATCAAATGCCTTGGTTAAGAAATTATCTTCTGTTGAAACCTTGGGAGCAACTTCTGTCATTTGCTCGGATAAAACGGGAACATTGACCCAAAATGCCATGACAGTTAATCGCCTCTGGCAAGTTTCTGGAGCTTATGAAGTAACAGGGCTAGGATATTCAGCAGAAGGAGACATTCGTAATAGCGGTGGTAAGAAAGCTTCGCTTGTCGAAAATCAATTGCTTGAACAACTTGTCCGATTCGCTCACCTTTGTAGCAATGCACAAGTCTTGCCACCTGATGACGAGAATGCCTCTTATACTGTTCTTGGAGACCCAACCGAGGCTTGTTTGAATGTTCTTGCCGAAAAAGCTGGAATTACTCTTGAAAATAATAATCGCTGGGCACCGCGCTTGAAAGAATTACCTTTTGATTCTGTGCGCAAGCGAATGACAACGATTAATCGCATTGATAGTTTGGTTGATAGCAGTTCTTTGGTATCGATTACCAAAGGGGCTCCAAAAGAAATGACTGAGCTCTGCCATTATTATAAAGACCAAGAGGGCTTGCATGAAATGACTGCCGATATCCAAGCGCGTATTTTAGCAGCAAATGATGACTTTGCTAAAAACGGTTTGCGTGTGTTAGCTCTTGCTTACCGTGCTTTGGAAAAGGAGAATTTGGTTCAAGAAAGTCAATGGACTCAAGAAAATATTGAACAGCACATGGTCTTTCTTGGCTTGATTGCCATGAGTGACCCACCACGTGAAGGTGTGCGCGAAGCGATTGATAAATGCCATAAAGCTAGTATTCGCATTATCATGGTGACGGGAGACTATGGTTTGACCGCACTTAGTATTGCTAAGAAAATTGGTATTGTTCGTGGCGATGATGCACGTGTGGTAACTGGATTGGAACTTGAAAAGATGTCTGACGAGGACCTTAAAGAAGCTCTTACTGGTGAGATTGTCTTTGCGCGTGTGGCACCTGAACAAAAATATCGTGTCGTAACAGCCCTTCAAGAATTAGGCGAAGTTGTTGCGGTAACTGGTGATGGTGTTAATGATGCGCCGGCCTTGAAAAAAGCTGATATCGGTGTGGCCATGGGTGTTACGGGAACGGATGTAGCTAAAGAATCTGCTGATATGATTTTAACGGATGACCATTTTGCTTCCATTGTTGATGCAGTCGAAGAGGGGCGAGCGGTTTACCATAATATCAAGAAATTCTTGACCTATATTTTCAATTCAAATACGCCAGAAGCGGTGCCGTCTGCCTTTTTCCTCTTGTTCCGCGGTTTTGTCCCACTCCCTTTGACAGTTATGCAAATTTTAGCGGTTGACTTGGGAACGGATATGATTCCTGCTCTTGGTTTAGGAGTTGAACCTCCAGAACCCAATGTGATGCAAGAACCTCCGCGCAAATTATCAGACCGTCTTTTAAGTAAATCACTTCTTGTTAAAGCGTTTCTATGGTATGGCTTGATTGAGTCGGCACTTGCCATGGGTGCTTTCTTTATCACTTATTTTTTACATAATGGCAATTTGGCAGTACTTGCTAGCTCAGGTCAACTTTATCGTGAGGCTACAACCATGACTTTGGGGGCTATCATTTTCTGTCAAATTGGTATGGTGATGAATATCCGTACCTCTGACCAATCTATTCGTAAATTGTCATTATTTGGCAATTCCTTAATCAATATTGGCTTGGTAGTTGAATTAGCTATTTTTATCCTATTAGTTTATGTGCCTATTTTTCATAATCTCTTTAACACCGCGAGTTTGGGTGTGTGGCATTGGATTTATCTTATACTTTGCCCATTTGTCATCATTGGTTTAGAAGAAATTCGTAAGCGGCTGATGACACTTTAGAGACGATAAAAACAGTAACCCTAGCTTTTACATACGAGCTAGGGTTACTGTTTTATTTTAAGGACGTTTGGAGTGTCGAAAGTCATTCAACGTTTTTAGAGAATTTGGTGGTTTGGCTTTTTCTTGACACTCTTGGAAAATGCTTGTAAAATTCAAGAGAGTAAAGAGGACGATATGGCAACAATTAATGATTATCTAGCAAAACATAAAAATGAAACGTTTGAGCAATTTCCGTTTAACGAAGCAGATATTCTTTGTTTAAATGAACTGGGATATTTTTGCTTTGAAGATTTAGATAATACGCTTGATTTTTCAAAAGAATTAACATTACATGACATTCTGATGCCTTACGAGGCTGGTGAGAGGGTATTCAATCATAGTTTTTTGGTAACCAAGGCGCGTGTTGAATTGCTAAAAAATGTAACCTCATCACGACGGTTTGCTGATTTGCGTTTGTTAGCTTACGTGAATGATGTTGATGCCGAATATGAGAGACAATTCTCTGCCATGGTTTTTAGTTTACCTGAAATTGATCATTATCAATTAGTTTTTCGTGGGACAGATGATACCTTGATTGGCTGGAAAGAAGATTTTAAATTAGCCTATGTTCGTGAAATTCCTGCTCATCGTGCAGCGGTGACTTATCTTGAGCGTTACTTAGCGAGTCATTCAATGCCTATCATGGTATCGGGGCATTCTAAGGGTGGGAATTTAGCCTTGTACGCTGTGGCTCATGTTAAGGAAAAATGGCGTTCGCAAATCAAGCAAGTTTATATGCTTGATGCACCAGGTTTGCAAGAAAAAGAACTTGAGCGAGTAGGATACCAAGCTATTCGTGAGCGTGTGCGTGTCATTCGCCCTGAAGGATCCATCGTTGGTGTTATGCTTTATAATGACATTGATCCTGTTGTGGTTAAAAGTCAGGCTTCTGGAATCATGCAACACGCTTTGACGACATGGCAATTTGATGCTGAGACGGGGCAGTTGATTTTAGCAGAACAGCCAACCGATTTAAGCCGTAATCTTGAAAAAACGTTTAAACAATGGACGGATGAATTGTCCAGTCAAGAATTGAAAATTCTTTTTGATACCCTTTTTGATACCTTGATGTCAAGCGGTATCAAAAGCATTAACGATGTGACGACTGACCGAGAATTTGGCGCAAAATTGGCAACAAGCATTGCTTCTTTTTATTCTATTGGAGCGGAGAAGAAGTTGCTCCTTGCCAAATCAGCGAAGTTATTTCTTGAAGCTTTTGTCGGACATAGTAAACTGGGAAGTCTGGGAAAAGATCGCATTGCCCTTAATTTTCCTGATTTTAATAGCTTGTTGAGCTATTTGAATACTAAAAAATTGAAATAAAAATGGCTTTTTCAGTCTAAGAAGGAGGTTGCCGGCTTGCTAAAACAAATCAAATATTTTCAATCAGTTGTCGAAGAAAATTCCTTTACCAAGGCAGCCGATTCGCATTTTATCTCACAGTCAGCTATTTTACAGCAGATTCGGAGTTTAGATACAGAACTGGGTGTGACACTTTTAACGCATAAAAATCGTGGCTTTGAGTTGACAGAAGTAGGGCGTTATTTTTATGAAAAATCGCTGGCACTGGTGGCTTATACCGGCGATACCGGCGTGGGTGGCAGTCGGGAGGCGTTCTCCACCTCGTCGGAGCTGACTACCAATGGTATGCTGCGGAAGGCTTGGCGCTTTGTGGAGGATGACGGGAACTATCTGTATAAGGGCGGCACGGAAGGCGCTGCGAACACCGGAAACGAGCCGTACAGCGAGTATTATGCCTGTCAGATCGCAGACAAAATGGGCATCGGCTGCGTACAGTACGACTTGGAAAACTGGAAAGGAATCCTTGCTTCCAAGTGCCGGCTGTTCACAGATATTGAACCTCTTTCGTCCCTATCGGGCGTTTTCTCCGCAAGACGACGCTGAAAGCCTGCCTTGATTATTACAAGACCTTGGGCGACGAGTTCTACGAGTAGCTTTGCAGTATGCTGGTTTTCGATGCCCTGATTTACAATGAGGACAGACACTTCGGCAACTTCGGCTTGCTGCGGAACAATCATACGGGCGAAATTATCGCCCCTGCGCCCATCTTCGATAACGGCTTGTCGCTGTTCAACTATGCAATGCCGGATGATTTCAAAAACCTGAGTGCGTATGCAAAGCCCCATTCCAATCCCTACCGCATTTCCTATGAGGATGTGTGTAAAGAGGTAATGGGTGTAAAGCAGAAGGCGCAGCTGCGGCGAATGGTGGACTTCAAGTTCACCCGTCATCCGTCCCTCAATTTGCCGGAGCAGCGGCTGACAGCCATTGAAAAACAACTTGGAGAGCGTACAAGAGAGCTGCTCTCCATTCCGGTTCAGAGAAGCGCAAAGCGCAAAAACGAGCCGGAAAGATAATCCATCTGTGGTGTGGGCGCAATCCCGTACCGCAGATACTTATCAGCTGCCCATACAGACCGGTATGAGATTCCCGTAGAAATCACCACCTATGTTCTTAAAACAACCACCTATCGAGAATCGGTAGAAATCGGTTCTTGATTTTTCTATACTATAACTGTAACTGTAGCAAGGAGATGAATCGATGCAAATTGAAATCAAGATAGAAGAAAAATACAAAGAGCCAAAAATCATCGTGATGACGGACAAAATGACCGATGAAGTCAATGCAATCATAAAAAGATTGTCAGACGAGCAACCGCAGGTTATTGCCGGATTCAGGGAGGGTGTGGTCGAGGTTCTGGAACCGTCTGATATCTACCGTGTTTTTGCCGAATCAGGTAAGGTGTTTGCCGAGACAGATCACGGCGAGTATGCGCTCCGTCTGAGGCTATATGAGGCGGAACAACGGCTTGACAGCAAGATTTTTGTCCGAATATCAAACTCGGATATTATCAATCTGAGAAAGGTCAAGAGCTTTGATTTGAGCTTTGCCGGGACAATTTGCATTACGCTTTCAAACGGTACGGTTACTTATGTTTCACGGCGATCCGTTGCCAAAATCAAACAACTGTTAGGACTGTGAGGTGGTGAAAATGAGGAAAAAACTGATTGGACGAGGACTACTTGGTTTCCCTGTCGGCATTGCAATCGGATATGTCATTACGGTGATTATCTCAATCTGCATTGGGGATGGCTTTTTCCATCCGGTCACTCCGGAGCTTGTGAATAAAATGGGGAACGTATTAAATGCGGTTCTCATTCAAACCGCTCTGAGCGGAATAATGGGCACAGGCTTTGCAATGGCTTCGGTTATTTGGGAGATTGATTCGTGGAGTCTTGCAAAGCAAAGCGGGATTTACTTCGCAATTGCTTGCGTGATTATGTTCCCTATCTCTTATTTTGCCAACTGGATGCCCCATTCGACCGCTGGAATTCTGTCTTATGTAGGCATATTCGTAGCGATCTTCCTCGCTGCTTGGGTAACTCAGTATTCTGTGTGGAAAAGGAAGATTAAGAAAATGAACGAAGGCATTAAGGATAATAACGATATGAATTGATCCCTCCGTTCTGCATCCTGCGCCTTGTTTTAACAACAGAATAAACCACATACATAGCCGCTTGGTTTTCAAAAGAAATCAGGCGGCTATTTCTATTTTGAAGGAGGTGTTCGCTATGAGCGAAACAGATTACAACGCTCGCCTTTATGAGAAAATGAAAGCCGAGCAGGACAAATACTGGGACTGGCTACTGCATCAGGAGCTGTCCGAAATCCTCAACCACACCTACGAATACACGATGCGGGAGGACATCGTAATGTGTATGGAGGAGCTGGAGCTTGAGCCGGAAAAGGCAAGGGCTTTGCTTCGTTCCCTTGTCCTCTGAGTGATGTCTATAAGGAGTTCCGGGACAGAGAAACCGAGCATATGGATACCATCCGGGACTTCATCGAAACGGAAGCGGATAAGAACCTGCAACGGCAGGAGAAGAAACAGCAACGGGAAAGCAGGTGATTTTAGCGACGTTACTAGGTTGCCAAGGCATTGATGACTTTCAAGCTATTGAGCCAGCAGCGCTAAATTTTGGCGTTACAGCAGTTGAAATCAAAGAAATTGTCTATCAAGCGGTGGCTTATTTGGGAATTGGGCGTGTCTTTCCATTTCTAAAAAACCAATAAAGTATTGGAAGAAAAAGGTGTAGTTGCGCCGATTCTTAAACCATATCGCAAAGTGGCAGACATTGTTGAACAGTTAGGACTTGATTACACGATTTTGCGCCCATGGTGGTTTGACAATGGACAAGATAGCACATGTCAGATTACGCAAAAAGGTGAGACTTTCTATAGACATGACGTTTCTCGCAAAGCAATCGTGACACTCGTAAAACACATCATTGACCAACCAGAAACTTATCTTGACACCAGCTTAGGCTTGTATCGTTAAAAAATTGACGATTTTTCAATAAATTTGACGTTTTTTGCTTGACTTGGAGTTAGCTCTAAGGTATATACTGAGAGTGAAATAAGAAAGGAGATGACGTATGAATATCAAAAAAGTAAGCGAACAGACAGGAATTTCAGCAGATACCATTCGCTATTATGAACGCATTGGCTTGCTTCCTCGAGTAACGCGTAATAAATCAGGAGTCCGTGATTTTTCAGAGCGTGATATCGCCACTTTGGAATTTGTTCGTTGTTTCAGAAAAAAAGCAGGCATGAGCGTTGAATCTTTAATTGAATACATGGCCTTGGTGGAAGAAGGTGATGGAACTGAAGAGGTACGCATGACTTTGCTTGAAGAACAACGTGATAAATTGGCAGAACGTATTGCTGAATTGCAAAGTGCACATGATAGGCTCAATCACAAAATTGAAAATTATCAAAACATCATCCTCAAAAAAGAACAAGCTCTATTTGAAGATGACGAAAATGAGTAAAGGCGAAGCAAATGGACTACAAAACGTTATCAAATGGCGTTAAAATGCCGATTTTAGGATTTGGTGTGTATCAAGTGCCAGATTTTGACGAATGTGAGCGCGTGGTTAGTGATGCAATTTCGGTTGGTTACCGCTCAATTGACACCGCTCAAGCTTATATGAATGAAGAAGCTGTTGGAAATGCTATCCGCAAGTCTGGTATTGCGCGTGAAGAATTTTTCATCACAACTAAAATTTGGATTAGCAATTATGGCTATGAAAAAGCCAAAGCTTCTCTTGATGCTTCTTTGGCGAAACTTTAAACAGACTACATTGATTTGGTGCTTTTACATCAGCCATTTGGTGATTATTATGGTGCTTATCGTGCCATGGAAGAATATTATAAAGCTGGTAAAATCAAAGCAATCGGTATCAGCAATTTTGCACCAGACCGTGTAGCAGATTTGGCTATTTTTGCGGATGTCACTCCAATGGTTAACCAAGTTGAAACGCACGTTTTCAATCAACAATTAAATGCTCGCAAAACAATGGACGAATATGGTGTTCAAATCGAATCTTGGGGACCATTTGCAGAAGGGCGCAATGATTTCTTTACCAATGAAACACTTGTTGCGATTGGAGAAAAATATCATAAATCAGCTGCGCAAGTTGCCCTACGTTACTTGATTCAACGTGATGTTATTGTTATTCCTAAAACGGTTCATAAAAATCGTATGGAACAAAATTTTGATGTCTTTGACTTTGTTTTAACAGCAGAAATTTTGAAACTTGATATGGGTGAAAGCCAATTCTTCTCACATGCTGATCCTGAAACAGTTAAAATGATTAGTTCGTTTAAGATTTAAATTATGCTTAAAAGGCATAAAACACTATGTCAAATAAGTATTTGTTATTAAAAAAGAGAAGCGTATAATGGCAGTATAAACCCTATTAAGAAAGGAAAACCAATGACAATTAAACAAACAGCAGGACGTGACCAATTGAGTGAATTTGCACCAGAATTTGCACATTTTAATGATGATGTGCTCTTTGGTGAAAACTGGAATAATAACGATATTGATTTAAAAACACGCTGTATCATCACAGTTGTGGCACTTATGGTATCAGGTATTACAGACAGCTCACTAAAATTCCATTTGCAAAATGCGAAAGCTAACGGTGTTAGCAAAGAAGAAATTGCAGCAGTCATTACACACGTGGCTTTCTATGCAGGTTGCCAAAAGGCTGGGCAGTCTTTAACCTTGCCAAAGAAGTTTGGAATAATGAAGATTGAGAAAAGATATGAAATGAAAGGATAACAAATGACAGATAAAGCAACTTTTGACAAAGAAAATGTATTCGGACAGGGCCAACCAAATGACGTTTTTGCGCAATATTTTGACGGACAATCATTCTTGAACCCGTTGGTTGGTACAGATTCACCGCTTTTCTTGGCGAATGTCACTTTTGAACCTGGTTGTCGTAACCATTGGCATGTTTACAATGCTGATAAAGGTGGCGGACAAATTTTGATTTGTACAGCAGGTCAAGGTTGGTATCAAGAAGAAGGCAAAGAAGCTGTGAGCCTTGAACCAGGGAAAGTTATCGTGATTCCAGCCAATACAAAACATTGGCATGGCGCTAAAAAAGATTCATGGTTTAGCCATATTTTAGTGGAAGTTCCTGGCGAAAACACGTCAAATACTTGGCTAGAAGCCGTTAGCGACGACGATTACAACGCCCTTTAAACTTATTCTTTTACAATTACATTTTACTCATACAATCAAAATACAAAACAATCTCATTTCGCTTAATGCCCAGCTGAAAACGGTTTGGGCGTTTTTTATGTGACTACCGTGACAATTTTATCTAACCATGCTAAACTAAATTTATGACTCACATCACTCATAAAAGAATTGTGCAAGCTGGTCATTTTTTGCAACTTTTTAAAAATGATTCTCAATTTACAACACCAATTTTTAGAATTGACCACAAGCGAAAGCACCTTCAATTTGTCATTGTTTTTAAATTGGATAACGACGAGGCATTTTACGTCCTCAATCGTTCAAAACTTGGATATGATCATGAGTTGAAACGTCTCAAACGTTTTACCAAATCGACACTTTATCAAGGGATTTTATCCGTTCCGCTAAAGGCATGCCAGACGATTCAGATTTTACAAGTGCCAAATGATAGCAAGGCGGTCAAAGACTATGTGACCTATTACACTCAAACTCAGATTGATGAGATTTTACATGGAAAACCAACTGAAAGCAGTGACGTTTACGACCCATTTCGTGATGCACATTCAGCGATTTTTCACAATCTTTCCCAAGCAGAAAAGCTGATGTCTTACGAAGATTACCAAGGAATTCAAAATTTTCATCCTTTTTCAGTAGTGAAGGATCAAGCTTATGCTTTGACTTGTGCTTACAAAAATCCAGTTAAAAAGAAAACAATCTATTTGCAATTAATGGGCGGGTATTATCGTGGTCAGCAATTGAAAATCAGTTGGAAGCCAGATAATCAACGCAAAGCACATTGGCGTTCGTCCCTCGTTGCCATTGATAGAAAGACACGACGCTACTTCTTTCAAGGAAATATTTATCAGGAAAAGGGAACAGCCCCCGTTTTTCTGGAACAGTTGACCTTTACCATTCACGATTCTATGCAAAATAGCAGAGCTGCTAAGGTGGAATTTGCAAGATTTATAAATGCAATCAAGAAACAAGAACGTGCAGCTTTGTTAAAGCTCCGCTGAAAAGAGGATTTCTTTGACATTACAATTCACTTTTTAGGCTCATGGATAAACTTTCTACTGGAAACTTTATTTATGCTATAATATTTTCTGACTGAAATCGAAACACTAGAAGGTAACAAAATGACAGAAATTGATATTGAACGTTATCATGAACTTGCTCAACAAAAACAAAAAGAGCACAGTAAATTTTTAGCGACACTCAAGAAAAAAGCACCCAAAAATCTTGATAAAATCACTCAAGAAATCCATACTGAAGTGTTTAATGAGATTGATTGCACCAAATGTGCTAATTGTTGCAAAAGCTTAGGACCGCTTTTTACAGAAGCTGACATCACACGCATTTCAAAAGTCTTTCGCATGAAATTGTCTGTTTTTGAAGAAATGTATTTGCGTGTTGATGAAGACGGCGACAAAGTTTTCCAATCTATGCCTTGCCCATTCTTAGGCGATAATAACCTTTGTACCATCTACGACGTTCGTCCCAAAGCTTGCCGTGAATTTCCACACACCGACCGCAAGAAAATCTACCAAATCAATCACTTAACCATTAAAAACACCCTTTTCTGCCCCGCCGCCTACCTCTTTGTCGAAAAACTCAAAGACCGCTTGGAAGTGAAGTAGGAAGAAGCCCACTTTAAAACCAATTTGAAGTGGGCTTTTTTGATTATGTTGCTTTATATGCTATAATATTTGCCAAAGGAGTTTTCATGATAGCAGATTACCATTACTTATTATTCGATTTGGACCACACTTTGCTTGATTTTAATGCGGCAGAGGATGTGGCGTTGACGGAGCTTTTGCAGGAAGCGCGTGTGTCAGATATTCAGGCTTATAAGGATTTTTATATTCCCATGAATCGTCAGTTGTGGGATGATTTGAGCCTTAAGAAAATCACCAAAAAAGAGTTGGTCAACACGCGTTTTACACGACTATTTGCGAATTTTGGGCATGAGGTAGATGGGCGTGCTTTTGCCAAACGTTACCAAGAATTTCTTAGTCAACAAGGGCAGACTTTAGTTGGCGCAGATAAGTTGCTTGATAATCTTAGCCAGCAAGGCTACCGTATTTTTGGAGCAACCAATGGTATTACCAAAATTCAAACAGGGCGCATGGCAAATTCAACGATTAAAGATTATTTTGAGCATGTTTTCATTTCTGATGAAGTCGGTTACCAAAAGCCAGATAAAGGCTTTTATGATGTCATTGCGGGAGCTATTTTCCAATTCAATCATCAAGAAGCGCTGATGATTGGAGACGATCTTTTAGCCGATGTCCAAGGTGGCAACAACGCAGGTATTGATACCGTTTGGTACAATCCAGTCCGCAAAGAAAACCATACCCAAGCCACTCCAACCTACGTGGTTAAAGATTATCAAGGTTTACTTGAATTATTACGATAATGATAAAAATCAACCCCAGCGTGACACAGTAGAGTTAACTAAAAATCAGCTGAACATTGTGTTTCAGCTGATTTTTAATAATCGATTTTTCGTTCTTCAGTGATTAATCTTGCCATTTGCTCAGGATTGATAATGCGGATTTGGTGTCCAATTTTATCAATTAACTGTTCATCTCGCAAGGCTTTAACCATTCGAGCGATTGTTACGGCATGTACGCCGAGATAGCAAGCGATTTCTTGATACGTAAAGACGGTGTCGAGCACGAGAGTACCAGAAGCATCTTTTTCTGCTTGATCAAGAAGAAAGCGACTAAATTGGACTAGAGCAGGCTCATTTTTGCTGCTATGAAAATGTTCCATAAGGTAGACAAGATTTTCAGTCAAAGTGTTAACCATCAAAGTTGCCACCGATGGAAAACCAAGCAAATCCTGAAAATTTCTGTTTGGAATACGATAAGCGACACAAGGTGTCTTAGCAACGATTGAAAACGTCTTTTTCCCATAATAATTGAGATTAAAAGCAGTCATCAATGGTGTGAATCCGACAAATTGTTGTTTCTTGAAGTAGAGATAAGTTGTTTCTTTGCCGTCGCAAGAAATAGAAGAAAGTGCACAAAGACCTGATGATAGGATATAAATATCACCATTTACTTCTCCAGCAACAGATTTTGTCACCTTATCGTCTTTTTGAAACGTCACACGCTCACCATATTGGAAAAGTTCTGTAATGTTCAATGTAGATTGCATACTTGCCCTTTCTAAATTAACGTAGGTTTTATATAACTATATAGTTTACGTCAAAAAAGCGTTTAAATCAAGTCCTAATTTGTTAGAAAGAGTTTGAAAATGTCTTGATATAAACTTTTAAAATGACTATTTTTTCGCCAAACAAAAGTAAAATCATGGCTTATTGGTGGTAAATCAAGCTTAATTTCAAAGAGTTTGCCGCTGTCTAATTCTTTTTGAACCACACTTTTATAGACAAAAGTAATACCAAGATTATTCGTAATCAATTGACAAATCGCATTGAGACTACCGATTTCGGTAATGTGATGAAAGTCAGTGATAGCTAGATTAGCTTCTTTTAGTGTCACTTCAAGCATTTCACGTGTTCCAGAGCCTTGTTCGCGAATGATGATAGGATAGTCTAGTAACTCTTCGAGCGTGTAGGTTTTATCCGTAAGTCCAGCTTTTGGGGAAGCAACGGCGATAAAGGGTTCGGTTTTATAGGGCATAAAGTCATATTTTTCTTTGGAAAAGAAACCTTCAATTAGAGCAAAATCAATTTTTCCTTGGTCAATGTCCTTTAATAACGTTTCCGTATTATCAACCAGCATTTTTATTTTAAAATTAGGATGTTCGGAAAGAATGATGGCTAATGAATCGCTTAACACATATTCGCCGATAGTCAAAGTAGCACCGAAGTTAATTGGTGTTTGGTCTTGATTGAGATGTGATTTGAAATGTTGAATGTCATTGTTTATTGTTGTCAGCAAATCAAGCAATTCTTTACCACTTTTGGTGAGTTGACATTGTTTTCCAGAGAAAGTAAAGAGTTTGGTTTGATAATCATTTTCCAAAGTTTGAATGTGTTTGGTGACAGCGGGTTGTGTGATATGCAATTCTTTAGCAGCTTGGGTAAAATTAAGCGTTTCGCAGACTTTCATAAAGGTAAAAACACGGTAATCAAGCATAATAATCTCCTATTATTTCTTGTTATTATATCATAATAAATCATAATTTTACATTATAACTTGTCCAAGTTATAATATTTTGTGAAAAGGAGTTTTTATTATGATGACAATTGAGAAAAAATTGCCGGGAATTATGTTTTGTGTGATTCTGGCTTTGCCAGCCTGGTTTTTAGGGCATTTATTTCCACTTGTAGGAGCGCCAGTATTTGCAATTTTACTTGGGATGGTTGTGGGGAATTTTCATAATAATCGCACCCAAACCACTGATGGTATTGCTTTTACATCAAAATATATTTTACAAGCGGCGGTTGTTTTATTAGGTTTTGGTTTAAACTTAACACAAGTTTTTAAAGTTGGGACACAATCATTGCCAATTATTATTTCAACCATTGCAGTCTCGTTGGTTGTAGCGTTTTTATTGCAAAAATGGCTAAAATTGGATAGTAATATAGCAATCTTGGTTGGTGTTGGGTCATCTATTTGTGGTGGCTCAGCCATTGCCGCAACAGCACCAGTTATCAAAGCAAAAGATGAAGAAGTCGCAAAGAGTATTTCGGTTATCTTTCTCTTCAATATCTTAGCAGCATTAATTTTTCCAACGTTGGGGGACTTACTCCACCTATCTAACCAAGGTTTTGCACTTTTTGCGGGAACAGCTGTCAATGATACGTCATCCGTTACGGCGACAGCGACAGCTTGGGATGCTGTTCACGGGTCAAATACCTTAGACGGTGCAACAATTGTGAAATTAACGCGCACACTGACCATTATTCCGATTACTTTAGGGCTGTCATTCTATAAAGCCTATCAAGATTCAAAAAATGGTAGAGCTAAACAAACGACTTTCCAATTGAAAAAAGCTTTTCCAATGTTTGTCCTTTATTTTATATTGGCTTCGATTGTCACGACAATTGTCAGTGGTTTAGGAATTGATACAGTTATTTTCGATAATCTTAAGACACTCTCAAAATTCTTTATTGTCATGGCAATGGGAGCTATTGGTCTTAACACGAATCCTATCAAACTTATTAAGACTGGTGGACAAGCTATTGGAGTGGGAGCTACATGTTGGATAGCTATTACCTGTGTCAGTCTTTGGATGCAGTATCTTCTAGGGATTTGGTAATAAAAATGTAGAAACAATGTTTGTGACTATTCAAGCATTGTTTTTCTTTTTTAAAAAACGATAGCGTTTACTTGAAACCGCTTTCTTAAGTGCTATAATGAACTCGGATACCGTAGTTAAATTTTATGACCAAGTTTCCAAGGCTATCGCAGACCCACGTGTTGTTGGGGGTTGCTTGACTGGTTCTGAACGTGTTGGTGCTTCTATTGTGGCAGAAGCGGGAGTAAATTTGAAAAAATCATCTATGGAACTTGGTGGTAACGACGCCTTTGTTATCCTAGAAGATGCCGATTCTTCGACGAACTGCCAGATAATAACGATTATATGCCCATGTTGTCGCACAAAGAACGAGCGACAGGTAGTAGGATATGATGTCTAACAAGGGACGCGATAAAAGCACCGATTCCCAAAAGCAATCCGATTTTAAGATACGTTTTCAAATGAAGTTGATAAATGCTTTGATTATAATGCGTTGTTGTCACAACACCTGCATAAAAACTGAGAAAACCAAAAAGAAAGAGAGCAAATCCAAGGTTAGCATGATGTGAATCAGCTAAAAATTCTATCCCAACGGTGAAAATATTAATACCGATAAAAATCGGAATATGAGCATAGAATAGCAATGAACCTGCTGCTTGACGATGATGGTCTATTGCCAAGAAAGTTTGTGTCATGTAAGAAATAAACATGAAAGACATTCCAACAAATGATAGGGCACCCTGATAAAGAGATTTTGTCAGCGGATAGGTACTGATAATGGCAATGACAGTTTCACCCAAGGTTAAAATTGTCACCAACTGAGCTCGTTCAACAGCATGCGGAAAATTAATGCGTGACGAATCGTGATAGCACCTTGTAAGAAGTGGAAAAATATTGGGGATGAGGTAAATTAACACCGTCCAAATATTAGCTTCCAATAATCCTAATGCAAAAGGCAACAAAGAAATCCCATAAATGGTACAAGCAACAATGCTAAATCTTATGTCTCTGTTAAATCCTAAAACACGTCCTTTGAGAAAATATTGTAGCGCAATAATAGCATAAGCTAGTATGAGAAGCCAATTAAAGATGATGACGGCCGGATGCCCAGCGTAAAGATGCGCCATATTCATATCAAATGTCAAAGCAAGATTTCCAACAACAAACATTAGCGCAATAACAGAGAAAATATCTATTCGCCTCGAATCACCGTATTTGTTGTAGTAAAACACTTCGGTCATCCAAAGATTCAGCAAAATAATGTTAGATATAAATGTTAGATATAATAAATGAAAAAATTTCTTGAACACCAACATGGCTTAAATGGATTGATGAGGTCAATTGACTAATGCCCAAAACAAAAGCCAAGTCAAAGAAAAGTTCATAGTTGGATACACGTTTAGCAAGAAGTTCTGGCATAATAGCTCCTTTACTTTCAATGAATCAATCTTGCCTTTATATTATCAAAAAAAGCCAAATCCCAAAAATAAGAGGAACTTTTACCACAGCAATGCTAAAACGATTTTGTTATAATATAAACATGAATGAACTGATTAAACATAAACTGGAGCTGTTGCCAGATAGCCCAGGATGCTATATACACAAGGATAAAAATGGCACGATTATTTATGTTGGTAAGGCAAAAAATCTGAAAAATCGTGTGCGTAGCTATTTTCATGGCAGCCATAATACCAAAACAGAACTTTTGGTTTCAGAAATAGAGGATTTTGAGTATATTGTCACAGGTTCCAATACCGAGGCGTTGCTTCTTGAAATCAATCTCATTCAAGAAAATATGCCAAAATACAACATCAAGCTCAAAGATGATAAATCCTATCCTTTCATCAAAATCACAACTAATGAGCAATATCCACGTTTAATGATTACCCGCCAAATCAAAAAAGACGGTGCCATGTATTTTGGCCCCTATCCTGATTCGGGAGCGGCAACGGAAATCAAACGCCTGTTAGACCGCATTTTTCCATTTAAGAAATGTACCAATCCTGCTAATAAAGTTTGTTTTTATTACCACTTAGGGCAATGTAAAGCACATATAATTTGTCATGTTGACCATGATTATTTTGTTGATATGGCGCACGATGTGAAAAATTTCCTTAACGGTCAAGACAATAAAATTGTTGACCAACTTAAAGATAAAATGCAAAAAGCATCAGATTTAATGGAATTTGAACGTGCGGCAGAATATCGCGATTTACTGCAAGCTATTTCAACTTTGCGCACGAAACAGCGCGTGATGAGCCAAGATATGATGGATCGTGATATTTTTGGCTACTACGTTGACAAAGGCTGGATGTGTGTGCAAGTATTTTTTGTTCGCCAAGGGAAACTCATTCAACGTGATGTTAATATGTTTCCTTATTATAATGACCCAGAAGAAGATTTTTTGACTTACATGGGACAATTTTACCGTGACAATAAGCACTTTACTCCCAAAGAAATTTTCATTCCTAAAGAAATTGATGAAGAATTGGTCAAGGCGATTGTTGATACGAAAATCATCAAGCCCCAACGTGGCGAGAAGAAGCAGCTTGTTAACCTAGCTATCAAAAATGCACGTGTGAGTTTGCAACAAAAATTTGATTTGCTTGAAAAAGATGTTAAGAAAACTTATGGTGCTGTTGAAAATATCGGCGAATTGCTTAACATTCCAAAGCCTGTTCGTATTGAAGCCTTTGATAACTCAAATATTCAAGGAACAAGCCCTGTCGCTGCTATGGTGGTCTTTGTAAATGGAAAACCAAGTAAGAAAGATTATCGAAAATTCAAGATTAAAACAGTTGTCGGACCAGATGATTATGCCAGCATGCGCGAGGTCATCTATCGCCGTTATAGCCGCGTGATGAAAGATGGCTTAGTGCCACCAGATTTGATTATCATCGATGGTGGTCAAGGTCAGGTCAATGTGGCGCGTGATGTTATTGAAAACAAGCTCGGTCTTGATATTCCAATTGCTGGTCTGCAAAAAAATGATAAACACCAAACGCACGAATTATTGTTTGGTGACCCTTTAGAAGTTGTTGAATTGCCACGAAATTCCGAAGAATTTTTCTTGTTACAACGTATCCAAGATGAGGTGCACCGTTTTGCTATTACCTTCCACCGTCAAGTGCGTAGTAAAAATTCATTCTCATCAAAACTTGATGGCATTGCTGGATTGGGATCAAAGCGCAAGCAATTACTCATGAAGCACTTTAAGAGCCTACCCAATATTCAAAAGGCTGATATAGACGATATTGTAAACTGTGGTATTCCACGAAATGTTGCAACTGCGATTAAAGAAAAATTAAATGAGGAGGAAGTTGTCAATGCTAACCATTAAACCGATTACTGAAGAATTTGCTGTTTGCCAAGTTGAGGATTATTCACAAGTCAATCTGGAAAATCCATTTGTTTTTACTGGGGCAACAGATGACGAAAAATCACTTGTTTGTCCGATTTTGGGAGAATTTTTGCAAGAAACGAAAGGTACTCTTGAATATAAATAAGAAAATTTCATGAAAGTTTTCTGTTTCTGTTTGTAATCTTTTTTTAACTGTGCTAAGATGGATAAGGACTTTTTTTAGGAGGAAGTATGTTTAAGAATTTTAAGAAGAGCCATACTCATCTACGAGAAAAGCGCTTTTGGCTACCAAGCCTTGTGATAATGCTAGTTGCTTTTTTACTGATTCTTCCACAAATTATATCAAAAGGTGTTATTGTTGGTAGTGATTTTCTCTTTCACTACAATCGTTTCTATGAAACGGCTATGCAGATTAAGACTGGTAACTTCAGTTATTTTATATCCTTGTATGGCTTTTATAGCTCAGGGCGGATTGTTAATGCGTTATACGGTCCCTATTTTGCCTATTTTCAAGGTTTGCTGGTTTTAATCAGTCGCAATTGGTACACGTATCAGTTGGTATCACGCTTTTTGTTGAGTGTGATTGCAGGCTTTTCAATGTATCGATTGATACGCAGGGTAGCTGTCAAGCCTAAAATTTCTCTAGCCATTGCCATTTTTTACATGATGACTTTTTCTGTTCAATATTGGACATTTAGGCAAGGTTTTTCAAGTTGGGGAGCTGCTTTTATGCCGTGGTGCATGATTCCAGCGATTGATTTTGTGAAAACTAAAAAAGTAGGCGTGCTACGCTTAGCCGTTGCTGTCGCTTTGATGATGCAAGTCCATATGCTAAGTTGCTTCTTGCTCATTGTTTCTTATTTGCCGTTTTATTTGTACGGTTTTATCAAATCTCAAGAAAAGAAAACCATTATCATCAAAGGAATACAAGCTGTTTTACTGGCTCTTTTATTGACAACGAATGTCTGGGCTGCGCTTATTGACCTCGGGCGTAATAATAATTTGGTTGAACCATTTATCAATTCAAAATTATATATTATGACGGTGAATCAACGTAGCATTCAATGGCTGATAACACCGTTACCTTTACTACTTTTGGTGCTGTATCAATTGTATTTTTCATTCAGACATTGGCGCCATTTTGATATACTCTTGCGAGTTACAACAGGAACATTTTTCTTCTTTCTCGTTCTGTCAAGTAGCATTTTTCCTTGGTATAGTGTTAATAAATTAAACCTTTCTTTAGTCAATTTAATTCAATTCCCGTTTCGCTTTTTTGTGCCCGCTACGGTGCTATTATTATTAGCAGTAGCGCTAGTTTTAGAGCGTTATTTTGATATCAAATGGTCCAGACTAGTGACAGCCGGAGCGATTTTGATTAATCTTTTCAGCCTTGCTCAGCTAACACATCTGCAACAAGAAAAGATTGTTGAATACTATACTGCTAAACACCCTATCAAAACTACAAAACATACCTTTGTTTGGGGAAAGTCTGAGGAAGTTCGAGCTAGTTTTCACAGTTCAGATTTAGATGAACTGTTAAATTTAATCTCGAAATCAACACCAGACTATCTTCCTGCTGACAAATCAAACAAGGATAACAAATACGCTCTTTATGAAGAGTTTGTCATTGGTCATACAGCTGCTTTTGACAAATCACAAGATGGGAATACTCTTATCTTTACATGGATTGCCGACAACAGTGGTAAGGTCAACATTCCAATCACCAAATACAAGGATACTGAGCTAACACTCAATGGTAAGAAACTAAGTCGTACCGATTATTCCTTATCAGGAATTGGAACACCAACTGTGACACAAAAAATCGGAAAAAACACATTAAAAATCACATACCATATTGGCGTCTGGTTCAAAGTTTTGCTGATTGCTAACGCCCTCACATGGCTAGCAACAGCAGGCTACGCTTGGCTAAAGATGAATGTGTGTTAGATGATAATTTTACCAAATATTAAAAGAACGTTCCGATGTGTGTACCGCACCCCAAAAGTTAGACAGAAAATCTAACGATTGGGGTGTTTTTTGAT
>ERZ1034949.659-NODE-659-length-20852-cov-7.477136_pt1 | contig 20852 bp, 25 predicted proteins | sample MGYA00520590_ERZ1034949 | MGnify/ENA primary metagenome ERZ1034949 (study PRJEB33766, sample SAMN09781752) | gut metagenome | biome: gut microbiome | host: Homo sapiens | place: Madagascar | study: EMG produced TPA metagenomics assembly of the PRJNA485056 data set...
CACTTATATTATCTATGTCAGCATATCCTTTAAGTTTATACCCTTCATAATTATCACTGAATGATATTATTCTTATCTGCAAGTAATATACCTCCTGATTATTTATTTTCTTTTTACTTGTGAAACAATGAGCGAATTGCTCTAAGAAATGCAACAAAAATTGTATAGAAATCGTAGCAATGAAATAATGGTTTACTTGTATCCTAAAACACTTCTTCTCATTTTATTGATTCTGTCAATTTTCCTTCCTTGACGATTAATAAATTTAGCAAGTTTCTTTACCTCTGAATTGTGCTTAATATCTTCTTTAGAAAATTCCATTCTAAAAGCGTCTACACAATCTCTTTGATACATCATTAAATCTACCATTTTATTCTCCCACTCTTCCATGTTTTCTTTCTTGCCTTGTTATCAATAATAGCAATAATTACCAACACAATAACCGTAAGTAAAATATTAATCCATAATGGACACAATACCCACAACCATGACCAATTAATAACGCCTACTAATTTGAGTACAATAAATACAATTGTTAATACTCCACAAATTCCAATACCTGAACTACTACTATTTCTGTTTGAACTCATTTTTACCTCCTTAATTTTCACAAGAAACTGTCGTTTAATTTGCTTTAATATCGTATTTCTTTAATAGCGTGTTTTTCTTTTTCAAATCAGCTTTGCAAGACTTAATATTACTTTGGTACATATCAATTCTATTCTCTAATGTATCAATTTCTTTTTTAAGACAGTCAATACAATATTGTTTTGCTTCCTCCCTTGTCTCAAATGAATGATATTTTGAACAAGCTATATCCATATCATCCATGTCCATTTTTGAAATTTTATATAAAGAATCAACTTGATACATTGTTTTCTTTACAAGACTATCCTTAAATTTCTGAAGCATTAAATCTGCTAACTTATATTCCTTTGTTGTATATCCATAAAAACCACTATTATGTGTTTCAACCGAATTCTCCACATCAAAATGTAAAACTTCTATTGATGGGTATGTTTCATTGATATAATCTGTAACCTTTTCTTCGTCATACCAAATATATACAAAGCGAGGCAGTTCTTCCATTTGAGCCAATACCTTAATGTAGTTTCTTTTATCTAAATTGATAAAATCAACATCAAGACCTTTTGCAATATCCATATTTTGCAATTTATGCCTTGTTGAAGATATGATTGCATTTGTATATTCTCTTGACCGATAAAACACAAGCATTTTCATTTACTTATTCTCTCCTTTCTTTCTAATGAATGATAGACGAGAAATCCGTCTTTCCTTGGCTTTTTGAGTCTCTGAAACGCCCTATTTATGGGCATTCCAGAAATTCAAATTACTCTTCTACTGTATTATTCTCTGTTTGTAACATCATCCAAGTGTTTCTGTTATTATGACTTGTCCTAATACACTGTAAAAATGCTTCTGGTTCAGCTAATAACAAACATCTCTTCTTTGCTCTAGTCAATAATGTGTAAAGCATACAGTTATCAAGAAGCTGATGATGTGTATTATCAATAATACCAATTACCGTCTTTCGACCAGCACCCTGTAATTTATGTACTGTCATAGCATAAGCAAGATCCAAAGCAGCTAACTCTTTCTTTGTGTATTCAATAATTTTGTCTTTTCCAAAAATATCAGTGTAAGTGACCTCGCAATACTCTTCTTTTTTCTTACCATCATATCTTTCACTGATTTTTGTCACATAACCAATCTCACCATTAAATACATTTTTGTCATAATCATTAACCGTTTGCATGACTTTTGCACCGAGTTTGAAAGTTGTATCAAAATCTTCAATACTCTCTAAAACATCACCAAGTAACTCATTTTGAATAACCTTATTAATCTCATTGGTACTATTCAAACAATCTTTTCTACGAGGTACTGCAATAACCACATTGTCAATTCCATCTGACTCAACAGATTTAATGAATGTCTTAACAGCAATATTGAATAATGACTGTCGATTTGTGCGGAACATATAATACATATCCTGTAACTCACCATGAATAATTCGTGGCTGCAACTTCTCAGATATAGGATTTATATTTTCACGAATCTTATTTGCATCAACAAGAATACCTGATTTTTCAGCCTGTCTCATAGGTTTTACTAACTTGCTCACAACTGAATCATCAAACATTTCAATCAAATCTGAGAACACATTACCAAATCCGATAGGTGGTAACTGCTTATGATCTCCTGAAATAATAATTCTTGTATTATCTCCGATTGCTTCAAGCCAATGTAAAAACAAACTGGCATTAACCATACTTCCCTCATCGAGAAATGCAACATCTGTAATTAAATGATTATCCTTGTTGTATGTAAAATCATTTAAACCTTGGCATCCAAGTGTTCTATGAATAGTCATTGCAGGAAATTCTGTTGCTTCTGTAATTCTTTGAGCTGCCATTGCCGATAATGCTGAAGCTGTCATCATATAATTATTCTCCATATAAGCCTTAACAATTGCTCGCATTATTGACGTTTTACCAGTTCCTGCTTTTCCAGTTATCAAACTAACAGTTCTATGTAAGCTCTTATGAATCGTGTCTAACTGTTCTACTACATAATCAAATCCTTGTTCTTCTTCCGCATGTTTAATTGCCTTATTAATCGCTTCATCAGAAATTTTGATTGTTGTTTCAATTTTAGATTTATCCAGAATCAAATGATAAATCTGCATCTCAATGTCGTAATAATATTTCAGACCAATTCGACTATTATTAATATGAAGAAAGTCATTATTTTCTAATAGCCAATCAACCTTATCACAGCACTCATAGACATTATTACTTATGGCTGCTCTTAAAATTTTTTCAGAACACCATGTATGACCTTTACTTTCTCCCAATTCTTTAAAATAATATTGGATAAAAGCTACAAGTCTTTGTGTCGAGTCAATCAGTTCTGGTTTCAATTTTAATGCAAGGTCATCGCATTTACGAAACCCAATCCCATCAATTTTTGTCATGATATATGGATTTTTCTCTAATTCTTGCTTTAATAAAACTGGATTTGGTTCTTCTGAAAGCAATTTTTTAATCATTGCATAAGTGACACCAATTGGTTTTAGCATCGAGATAATGTCAGAAATGAGATAATTATTGATGATTTTTTCCTTAATTTTATTCCAAGTAATCTCTCTAACACCTTTTACAAGACTGTAATCAATAGTTTTTAATGTACCATTCGCTACATCATTTACTACATTTGGATATGCATTTATTAAATTATCAGCCATCCATTCAGGAATCATTGATTTCAAAAATAATAGCTGTGTTTCTCTGCTTTGTGGAATAATGGCGTATATGGCAATCGGTGTATATTGATCGCCATATTTTTTATCCTTTTTGTATCTCGCCTTAACTACATATTCTCCACCCACAACTAAATGTTGCATCTTTCCTGCCAACTTACTCATCTTTTTATCATCAGTATCATTTGCAGAATTATTATCACCAAACGGATCGAATGTTTTTGTAGGTTTTGTGAAGAATGGAATATCATCTTTTGTTGAAAATCCAAACACTCCCCATGTTGTATCATCCGAGTAGTATTGCTCATATGTAATTATCGCTGTGAATTTATAAATCTCATCTTCATCCAATTTAGACTGATACTCCTTTCTTTCTCACATATTCAAGCCATTTGCTATATGGCTTTAATTTTTCTACAATTACTTTTTCCTCGCTATCTTTCTTACAAAGAATTGCTACTTGCTGTCCTTTTTTAACTAAATCTTCATATTCCTTTAATTGGCTATGCCATACAATTCCTTCAACAAGTCCAAAACTTGAATAGATGTTTATATATGCGAATTGCTTACCATTCTTATCTTTCCTCTTTTGAACCTTTGCAATAATTCCAACTAAAGTACACTTCTCACCATCGGGTACATCCTCAAATGGTGTCAAGAATGTATAAGCTGCATCAAATGGATTATCATTGATAAATACCTGTAATGTTTGGAATTCCCAAAACTGTTCATCTTCAAGATATTTTTTGTTATCATCTATGTACTTTTGGAATCTTACCTTCTGATTTTCTTCAAACTGTATCTTTTTCAATCTGTTATATTCAGTAAGTAATGCTTCCTTGTCATATACAATTCGTTTTCCAGATGAAGGAATCACGTACTTCTTTAAGTTGATGTTCCAATCTTCTTCGAGTTTCTTGTAGGTAGGCAATGATTGAACTTCTGAGAATTTTAATGGTTGATACTCTGATTTAAGATATGATATAAGTTTTTCACGCTTATTTTTACAAGGAATTGCACCAGATTTTATCAGTGCAATAACAGATGCCTTACCCAAAGAAAGTCTCTGAATCAAATCATCAAACGATTTGTATATACCATTATTCTCTCTTTCTTCGATAATTTGCTTAGAAAGTGATTCACCAATTCCACCAATAGCAGATAATCCAAAAAGAACCTTCTCTTTATCAACTGTGAAGTTCATTCCAGAATGATTGATATTCGGTGGCATAATATCCACATTAAAATACCTTGCATCAAGAATATACTTATTAATTGCACCTGCTTTATCTTTATTCTGATTGAACAATGCTTTGAAAAAGTAAGTTGGATAATGAGCTTTGAACCAAGCTGTCTCGAAACAAAGAACTGCGTAACTATATGAATGCGACTTATTGAATAGATAACCGCCTTTTTGTGATAATTCATTCGCAATTTTATCAGCAATTTCTTTAGAATATCCGTTTGCTACAATTTCACCACGAAGAATTTCTGACTCTTTTTGCACTAATTCAACTATCTTTTTTCCAATCGCCTTACGGAATAAGTCAGCACCTCCATATGTTCTTCCACCAAACTTCTTAACAATATCAAGAAGCTGTTCCTGATAAATCATACAGTAATTTGTATCTTTTAAGATTTCGTCCATATCTGGATGAATTGATGGTGGTCTACTTCCACCTGTTGCCATTTCAACATACTCATCAAGTGCTCCCATACTATCAGGTCTATATAATGCCAAGATGACAGATATAACCTCAAAGTCTAGTTGTTCAAGCTTTGGTTTTAATCGAATAAGCAAATCTTTCATTCCTGCCGATTCAACCTGGAACACACCATTGGTCTTACCACTTGCTAATAACTCATATGTAGGTCTATCATTCTCAAATTCTGGATTATTGATATCATAATCCCAAGGATCTAAATGTAAATCATCCTTAATTTCCTTCACAAGATTAAGTGTTGCCACTCCAAGAAGGTCAAACTTTACAATTCCAATATCTTCTACATAATGCTTATCAACTTGAATTACATGCTCGCCCTTAGTTCCTATTTTCATTGGCATATAGTCATTAATTGTTGTATCAACAATTCCAACACCACCAGCATGAATAGAAACTGTTTTAACACGACCACTTAAATGCTTTGCAATATCAAACAAATCAGCATATTGTGGATTGTCTGTGAGCAAATTTGGATTTGCTTTCATACAGTCATCCCATTTATCAAATGTAAATTTCTGTGAAAGTTTTTGCATCTGATTATATGGAAATCCAAGTATCTTACCAACATCAGTAATTGCAACCGTTGGAGTAATATATGAGTAGTTAATAATCTGACATACTCTTTCTTCTCCATATTTGTCTACAAGGTAATCAATGATTGCATCTCTGTTACCAACATCTGTATCAATATCAGGAAGTCCTACTCGCTCAGGATTTAAGAATCTCTCAAAAATGAGTCCATATTTAATCGGATCAATATCTGTAATATGACAACAATAACAAACCAAAGAACCTGCTGCACTTCCTCTTCCTTTACCAACTTCAATTCCAAGTTTTTCAGCAGCTTTAATAAAGTCCCATACAAATAAGAAATAACCATCAAACCCCATTGAATGAATAATACCCATCTCGTAGTTCAGCCTAGTTCTTCTTACTTGCTGTTCATCTTCACTGAGATTGTCGTATCCTCTATCTTTCCAACCTTGTCTCACTAAATGCCATAAGAATTCATTGTTGTCTCTGTACCCATCAGGTAATGGGAATGTAGGTAACTGTGGTTTCTGAAATGGCATATCTACATTTTCAATTAAATCTGCTACCTTATTAGTATTCTCCAATCCAAGACATACATTTTCATATCCAATCTGACTATCCATGATTTCATGAATTTCATCCTCAGATTGTATATAACAACCTTCATATACCTCACTATTTTCGATAGCATTTTTATCGTTGTTGCTACTTTTTCTACCAATCTGAATAAGTTTGTCCTGATAATACAAATCTTCTTTTTTAGGTGCATGACTATCTGTTGTAATGATAAATGGGGTATTTGTTCTTTTTGAAAGTTCTAAGATTTTCTGATTATATAAGCACTGATCCTGATGAGAATGTGACTGCATCTCAAGAAAGAAATGCGGAAAGGCTTCTTTATACTCATTAATATATTCAATACACTTCTCAAAATCTGATTCTCTTGCTAACTTACTTGCTAAACAAGCAGAAGAAATAACAAAATTCTCAGCATAAGGCTTTATGTCTTCTACTGTGCATCGTGGCTTAAAATAAAACCCTTCAAAGTTACTTTTTGTGATAACCTTATTTAAGTCTTTTCTGCCCTGTTCATTTCTTACTAAACAAATCAAATGGAAATATTTATTGTCTTTGTCCTTAATAGTAATATCTTCACATTCATATAACTCACATCCATATATCATTTTAATATCTGGATAGTCTTTTTTAATAAGATCAAAATAAATAGAGCTGTATACATTTCCGTGTTCTGTTATGGCAAATGCCTTTAGTCCTATTTCTTTTGCTCTGTCCAGCATTTCTTTTGGACTACCATATCCATCAAGTAATGAATAATATGTATGGTTATGTAATGAACTATACATAACTCACCTCCTACCAATCATCGTCCTCATCGTTACTATTTGTACTGATAACAGCTACATCTTCGATAATAATCTGTGGTGTTCTAATGCCGTTATATTCGTTTATTGAAGGTTTTCCGACAATATTAAATGTAATACTATCGTTATCATCCCATGCGTTTTGAAGAAAATCATATAACTGATTACCTTCTTTACATTTGAACTGAATGTATTTAATATCATTCACCATAAAACTGATAGTATCTTCATTTTTGCCGAATACTTCAAAACAATCTCTTGTCAATGATATATTCTCTATTGCAAGCATAGGTTCATCAATTCCTTGACAAATAATATCTTCAAACTGTGATAACTTAATAATTAAAGGGATTGTGACATGATTAATGTCTAAGATAAAATCTACACGATATGTAGAATCATATTCAGTATCTCTAAGAATACTGTTCATCATATTAATTGCTTTTTCTTTATCATCAACTGGTAAATCTACAATACCAAAAGCATTTGCATGACCTTTGCCATTAACGAATCCTGTTGAATTAACAATATCTTTAAAACTATCAATTGGGCTATTATCTATATTTCTTGCACTACCGCCAAATACAGTCGTTTTTGTCTTTTTATCAAAATGTTTCTTTAGCAGAATGCAAGGTTTATTATATTGCTCTGCAATTTTAATTGCTACAACACCAGTTAGTCCACTATCAAGTAAGTCAGATACATCAACCATAATAACTTTATCATCAATTGGAAGATTATCTACAACTTCTGAAATGGCTTTTACGCCTTTTTCTTTCATTTTATCTTGTCGTGATTTTGCATTTTTACAAAGTCTAGCAGCTCTATCATAAATGCTTTCCTGAATTGTTTCTGCTGGTTTATCCTTTGTAGCTCTTTTTTTATATTCAAAGAACTCATCTTTTTCAATAAAAGCTCTAAATAACAATTCCTTTTCATCACTTGAACCGATACGAATCATTCCGTTCAAAATAGGTGTTATATACCATTGGATATTGTGAATATTAACCTTACCATTCATACTGTAATCTTGTGCTTTAATAAGTGCCTGAAAACATTTATTTGTAATATTGAGTAATCCAAGATTTGTAATATATCTTGTTTCAAATGAACGCATATCCATAACATCGCTAATATTTGCTAATGCACACAAATCTAAATAGTCATCTGCGAATTCATTCCATGTCTCAGCATCTAATGCTTGTAAAAACTTATATACAACACCTGCTCCACAAAAATCCTTATTAGAATAATTGTCACTCATTTGATTATTTACAATCAATGCATATGGATTTTCTTCTTCTGACTCATGGTGATCAAGAATAAGTACATCAATTCTTTTTTCTAAAAGTTCCTTACACTGTTCTGTGTCATTTGTACCAGCATCAGGGATAATTAATAATTTTGTATCATCAGATATCACAATGTCATCATCTAGTCCATGTGCCTTTGCTCTTGCATGTAATATGTAATTAACTGGATAATCCGTATCCACTTTCTTAATATAAGAATACATCATGGCTGCTGAACAAAAACCATCTGGATCTTCGTCAACAAGTATTTCAATTTTATCCTTATTATTAAAGTGTTTCATAAATAACTCTACTGCTTCATGTATGTTATCCAAATTTTCGTATGGAATTAAAACACTTTCATCTAAGTTGAGATATTTTTCATAATCATCAACTCCTCTATTTCTTAAAACTTCCTCTAATACATTGGAAGTATTATTGTCGCTATTTTCATATAATCTGTACTTCAAATACACACCTTCCTATCTTAATCTGTATATATTATTCTCTACCAAGTGCTTCCATTTAATAGGATTGTCTGTTGGGGATTCTTTTTCATCAAGAATATTATCTTCATCGAACATATAATAAAGTGGAACACCATCAGGAAATCTTTCTGCTAGTTCCTCTAATTCTTCTTTTTTCACATCTTTGTCCAAACATAAAACTATATCAACACCAAGTCTAACCAACATATCAATTTGATATTGTGAAAGTTCCTTTCCACCTGTACCACCAGTGTTTTGATAACCATAACTCCATGCTTGTTCAACAAATTTTTCAGATTCACCAACATATATTCTTCCTGTTCTCTTTATATAAGGAAGAGTTTTATACAATCCATATATAATTTTTGATTTTGCACATGGTTCTAAATAAATATATTTATTCATTCCATCAGGTACTTTTCTATCAAAATATCTTGCTTTTACACCGACTAAATCTCCTAACTCAGAACGAATAGGAATTGTGTATCGGTTTGTTTCTTCATCAAAACCTATCTCAAACTCTTTTTGTGTTTCATAATCTATATGGTCTTCGTAGAATAAATCATTTACATAAGGCTTATAATACGAAAGTATTTTTTCCGAAATAGGTTGCAATGGCTTTTCTTTTTCTTCTGATATATTAGAATCCATATCTTCTAACATTTTCAGTATTTTAAAACTATCTGGAATATCTTCTTCAAAATCGTGATAATAAGACATTCCTATTTCTGAGCATATTTCTTTTAATCCTTCTGGAAATGTAAGGTCTTTGACATAACACACAAGATCAATTATGTCCGTTTGTCTATTACCTTTTATCATTTGTCGAGTCTTATTTAAGCAGATAAGGGACTCATTATTATATAAAATAATTGCTCCCTTATTATCTCCATCAGGATTACCAGCAGTCCAATATGCTCCAACTGAATGATATTTGATATGGTGGCAACCAACGGATTCTAATATCTGTTCACAATAATTATTTTCATATATGTAATTCTTCAACTCTTTTACATCCAAGCTGCCACCCTCCAATTAGTCACTATTTTTTGGTTTTTTAATGATATAACCTATATTTCTCCAAATATTTAAGTTCAAATCAATCTCAAATAACATAATCTTGTCCTTACTGCCTGCTCTGTTTTTATCTGGTTTAATACAAAAATATTGTTTACTTAAATCCAAATCTTCCGTCACTGGCTCACCCCAAGAATCACATTCTAAAACAACTTGATACTTATGATATTCTTCTTTATTTAACTTTTTACCAATGTTCAGAATATCAGCTACATGCTTTATCTGTTTTGCATTGGCAATGTTATTACTACTCAAACTAAAAATATCCGTAAATACCGTATCATCGCTTAACTGGAATACTGCATATCCGCTCATACGAAGTTCTTTTGTTAATTCTTTCAATTTAGTTGCAAACTGTTTAATCTGTGACCAATCATCAGTGTTATAACCTTTTAATGTGTCATAACCATAATATTTAATGTTCTGAACCATCTTTGTTTTACGCAATTCAAATTCAATTCTTTCAGGACTATAATCATCTCCAACATCTTTGAACATAACTTTGCCCTTACGATCACTACTATCAATCCAATCTGTAACTTTTTTTACATTCCAATATTCCTCTGATGTATCTTTTATTCTCTTTATGTAATCTTCATTGCTTTCAAGATAAACACCATTATCATCAATTTTTCTTCTGATAATGTCACCATTTTTATCATGGTAAACGCCTAATACAATCTCTTTCTCAGGCTTTGTAATATGTACGCCATGCAACTCTTGAAACTCTTTGTTGTTAATAACTGTCGTAATAAGACAACTACGAAGATCTTCTTCGTCCATCTCATTACTCATAAGAAAAAAGTTCTCATTTTGTACAAGTGCTACATAAGCTGCTAAAAGTACAAGCTTTCTTGTTTTACCCTCATTAGAAAGAAATCCCTCAAAGAGAACCTTTGTCTCTCTAAGACCAAGAAAAAATTCGTTATACATATACCAAGGGAAAGGTAAGCCGAAATTTGGCTTTTCAAGATATTTGTCGATTTGAGATGAGTTTTTATCAGTAAGCTCAACAGCTTCTTCGCCAGCATTAATTACTGTGTTTATCTTATCTGCTTTTGTACGGATAATTCTGTAAATGTCATTTGGTGACATTTTATCAAAGTTCCTATGAGATAATATTCTCTCAACTGGAAATCCATTTCTTCCATACTCTCTTACTAATGAATATTTCTTAACAGTATCAAAATAATTTTTCACATCATTTTCATCTGCCAAGGTCATAAACCTTTGAAGTGTTTTCCAACCTTTATACTGCTTATATAATTTAAGTCGTTCTTCATTCTGACTCATAAACACATTCATTTTTGTTTCATCTAATGTTTGTGAAAATGTAAGAAAATACGTTTCAAGATTATCATAAAAGAACTTTGTCGCAGGATCAGAGAAATCATACTTACTTCTCATAAATGTGCTGTAATTTACAATCAAGTCTAAATCCTTTGCTATAGAACCAACAAATAGGATTTCTGCTTGCACATTACAGTCTTTTAATTCATGTTCATTATCCAATATTATCTCCTATCCAAAAATATCATCCACCAAGCCTGAAATATCATCTGTATCAGCCTTACTATCTTTGGACACGTTAGTATAACCAATTGATTGACTGACAATATTCTGTGATTTTTCTGTTTCTTTCTCAGCTTCAAGTATTTTCTGTTTTTCTTTCCACCTTAAATAACTGTCATATTTATTAACCAAAATGGATAAATCATACGAAAGTCGTTGTTCTGGCTGCATATGAATACCTTTTACTTCATTCTTCTTTGCAATACCATTAAGCATATCTATTTTTCTTTGCCACATATCAAGTAAGTCTGAAGGTGGAATACCTACCGACATCCCTTTAAAAGTTCCATTGTAAATGTTACCCAACTTCTTCCACACGGTAGTAGGGATAATTGTCAAATCATATGCTTCTTTAATAAACTCAAATATCTCGTCTTGCTCTATTGCTACTGCGAGATGCGAATATGTATCCTTTTTTATAGAATCAATGTGGTCATATACCCAAGTCCATTTTGCTGATACGTCTGCCCTTTTATTAGCAATACGCTTCTGACATATATTGATAAAGCAACTACTATGATATGTTTTTTTATCATAGTAGATTGCATCGTCAATATTATTCTTGTTTATATAAAGGTTTTCTCCGCAACAACCACATTTTCTTTTAACACCATTTTTGTTATTACCTGTGTATCTTGCCATAATCCTACCTTTACATAATCCAAATTTAATCAAACATTGCTAATACTTTATTAAGAATCTCAACATCAGTTACATTCTTGTATGCTGTAGGAAGTCCTGCTGCTTCAAGTTTTTCCTTCATGGCTTTCTTCTCAATCGGTGGAAGTGCATTTCTTTTAGCAATGATTTCTTTCTTAATTGCTTCAATATCTGCATGTCCATCATTAGATGTAGTATCCTCTTCAGTTGGTTCGCCAACCTGACCAAGAATTTCCTTTCTATAAATATCCTGTTCAATATCAACAGCTTTTGTTAAATCATTCTTGAGAACGAATTTTGATTTTCCTGCTGTTTTATCAATAACTGCCTGCCAGTCAACCAATGTTGGATCTTCAATAGTTACATAATCATCATGTACATGGGTTCTATCCTTTTCAATCCATGCACAAACTGTTCCGTCTTCATTTCTAAACATGCGAATCTCAGTCTTAACATTGTGATCCATTCCTTTAAATCCATCTGGGATCTTTCTTCCAGTAACCACACTCTGAGTTGTTCCATCAGGTAACTTAATTGTTTCCTTCTCATCTGTTTCTCTTGCAGTTACAATATAATGAACACCAGATGACATTAAATCAAGAATTAAATCCTGCCCTTTGAAATTGACAGTCTGATAATCCTTTAACTCCATTCCAGCCCCTTCGATTTTTACAAGTCTGGCATCTCCTACAAGTCCATCCTTATCAGCCTTAACCTTATTTCTCTTTTTTGAGAACTCAACTAAGCCCTGTTTTGTAGTTAAGTTAAGAATTGTAGTACCATCAACAACAATTGCATCTGCTCTAAATGGTTCGCCATCTGCATCTACAACAACATCATCTGTCTCATTACCATCATCATCTAACTCATAGAAATCTTCATTATTCTTTACTTTTGCAATATACTGTCTTACTTCTCCAAGAGACTGTGTATAAACAATATAAATATTTTCAAGATTTACACCATTTGCTTCTAAATCGCCAAGGTAATCATCAATTGAACCAGACTCAGGATCAAGATATAAAACTCTGAAAGGCTTTCCATCTGGACGTTTAAAATATGCAAGCTGCATTGCCATAGTTGACTTGCCTGTAAATGGTTTTCCATATAAAATCATTCCTAATTTACTTTCTGTTACTGATGCTTTTCTTGCTTTTGCCATTAAATATTTCCTCCGTAATTCTATAATATTGATTTGTTGGAACGCCATTTCTGACGTTCCATTTAGTTATTCTCTGTTGTAAGAATTAATCCCACGCTTCATCGTCTCCATCATCGAGATCTGTTCCATCTCCCCAATCATCATTAGAGTCAGAACCGAAACTCTCCTCTGCCTTATTTGCATTCTTAATCTTTGCAATAGCTTCTGTTACATTCTCCTCTGTGTAAAGTTCCTTATCAATTGAAGAACCCTTTGCTCCTGTGATAACAAACTCTCTCTTTGTAGGTGCAGATACTTTCTCCATACTGTCCTCTTCACCCCAGTTGTCATCATCATCTGTTGCAACTGCCTCTGTCTGAGTAGAAGAAACCATATGTCCACTTACCTTAATTGCATTGTAAGGATTAAGTGACTTCTTAAACTTGTTAACAAGAGCCTTATCCTCGATGATAAACTGAACATCTTCAATATTGCTGTATGTAACAATCTTTGCAAGGACAATAAATCTACCTGTTGGCTTATCATTATCATCCTTTTCCTGCTCGATACCCATGAAAATGATTACCTGGTTGAAATCGTTCTGCTTCTCAAACTTCTCATCATCGAAGTTGACCTCTGAACAAAGTGAAATCTGATTTGGAACAAGCTTTGTAGATGTTCTCTTATTACCCTTGTCATCTGTGAAGCTGCTATAATCAAGATTTCCACGAATAAATACGCTTGCACCATCCTTCAGATTTTCTTTAACTTCCTTACAAGCATCAAAATCTGTAAGAACCTTCTTGTCATTAACTGTCTTACCCTCAGAATCAACCTTCTTCTTTACACCAATATTCTTACCAATCATACGGAAACCTTCACGATTGTAAGAAAATCTGTCAGCCCAAGGGACTTTTACAGTTTCAGCCTTCTCGCCCTTCTTCTCTGCTCTTTTAGAGAAATAAACATTCTCCTGCTCCATTCCCTGAAGATTTACATATAATGTCTCTCCATCAAGGTAGCTTGTACCAAAATTAAGCATTCTCATAGGCTTGCCACTCTTGGTCTTAATCTCCTTAAATGCTGTATCCTTCTCCATACCAGATACAACTCCCTTTAACTGGAATGCACCCTTTGTCTCAGGTAAATCAAATAATCTTCCTTTTTTCTTTGTCTCTGCCATTTAAAAAATGTCCTCCTTATAATATGTAATAAATTTTTTTGATAACTATATTTGAACAGTCTTACGACTGGAACACAGAAGTTAATTTATATAAACATCTATGTATAATCAGTGATTTTTGAGCGTACAAACCCAAGGGTATGCTGTTCTTCCACCCATCCAAATGCTTTCCGCATTTATTTATTCTTTTTTTGTCTCGATTTTTATATAATTTTCGAGACATATTGTTTTGGAATTTTTGAACTGAATTGTTCAAGACTGATTGCTAAGCAGTAATCTTTACTTTGATAAGTCTATATGGTTGATAAGCGTTTGGATATTTTTCTCTATCTACTTTACTGATAAACATATCATATGGTCTAATCCATACTCTTTGATCCTTTAAACTCTGATATACAACCATCTTTTCTTCTGTTTCTGTATTAGTTCCAATGGCAACAATTTTATAGAAACCACCTTTGAAATGTTGTACTATGTCCCCTGGTTGAAAATCTCTATCATACACAAATAAATCATCTACGCCATTTGATTCCATATGTCCTAATATCTGAACATTCATTGTGATAAATTCACCATGTTTTAAAAGTTCGTCCTTTTCAATAAGTGCAGCCTTATCAATTAAATAACCATCTTCTTTTTCTTCACAAGTAACTATCTGACCTGACTTCCAATTATTTGCAAAATCTTCATTAAATCTAAACTGTGACACTTTTCTCACCTCACTTACATATTCTCTGTTACTATCGAAGAATATGAACCATTCCTTCTCTTGTACCCATTAAAACAGGTTTTTCACCATTAGCTTTCATCTTCCAATAAGCACTTTTACTTTTCTCCATTTCTAATTGATGTTTCAATCTTTCAATTTCTTTCTCGTAATAGTCATTATCGAACTTCTGAGTACCAATCTGTTTATAGTCTTTGGAAACGTATTTTACAGAATAATTTGATATGTAATCGCTTGTACCATCTGAATATTGAATTGTTGGCTCAAAGAACCTACGCTTTCTACATTTATCACAATGACATATATCTGAAATGTAACCAATTCTTCCATCTCTATTTTCTACGAAATCTCCGATATTAAATTTTATATCTGTTACATTATTCTCTTTTGGTATATGGACTTCTTCAAAGAAAAGGTTTACATATTCAATATTTTGTCTTGATCCGATAAATCTGTATCCTAAGTTTTCATATTCTTTAATTGTATTACGTGCATCCGATAATCTAACTCTTACTTCCATATTCTTACCTCCTCAAATTTTCAAATGAAACAGTGATTTACAATCAACTTAATTCATCGTGTAATTTTCCACATTTTTTACATCTGAAAATGTGTTTTACTGTACTATGTTCGTCTATAATTTCGTGAGCTATTTCAACATAATCATGTAACTCACATGGGCAAATAAGATTCTCTAAATAAGATATTCTCTGTCTATATTTCAGTTTTTCAACTTCGTATTTTGTTCTGTTAATCCACATAAGATTCTCCTACTATATATTCTCTGTTTTCTTTCTTCTCATCACTAATTCAAACTCTGTACTAGGATATGTAATCTGGTATTCTTCCTTCTTACCTTCTGAATCTTCCATATTGCTCATAAACCATTCGTATACAGCAGCTATTACCTCGTCTGTGACATCCGTTTTCTGCCCAACCCACATATGTTTTTCTGTATCCTGTGTTCCATAATAGATTGTATTTGTTATTGGACTTACACCAAAACCTTTCTTTTTCGCCATTTATTTTCTCCTTACTGTAACATTTCTGGATAAAAGTCATAAAGATAATCTCCAAAATCTCCACTTCTCTCTGAGCCTGTTTGACTCTGCCAAAAATGTTTCCACTCTTTACCTCTCTCGGTCTGAATAAACTGTTCATATTTAGGTTTTAAAGCTTCTCTATCTTTACAAATATCACTCATTCTATAATTCACCTCTTCAGGTTCTTCTAAAACTGCAATACTCATAGTTCCTGTATCACACCTTGTTTTAAAACCAAGTTTGTTCAACTCTTTGTCTAATTCATATAAGTTATTTTCATCTGTACTGTAAATCTTGCAGCCTTTACAAATTTCAACTGCTCTTACATAATTTTTATCTTGATAAGCTGAACTAATATACAACCATTGGTCTGTATCTACCTTAGATATTTTATTTCGTGGAACTACTGTAAATGGTTTAAGGACTTCTTCGATTTCATCTTTATGTTCTATGTAATTATCTACTGGATCTCGTATCATATTAAGACACGCTCTACGACCTCTTTTGTATTCCATAATAATATTCTCCAAATTATTTAATTCAAAACTGGTTTGCAAGTATCAGACCATTCTTTGTTTGGATATTTTACAATGAATTTATCACACTGATTCCAATCTTTTATGTAACTGAAATGATATTTGGTACAGTCTTTGCATTTTTTCTGAATTTCTAAAAATCTAATATCATTAGCAGTTTGTCCATGAGTCCAATGCCAACAAACAATCTCATTATTTTTATGTCTGCAAAATATTTTCTTTAAAATATTCATATAATCTCCTCAAGAATTGTCAGCTTCTTCGACTCTACTTCTTCACTGTTATATTGAAAATTGACCTTAAAATGCAGACAATTAACCAAATACCAGTTGCAATAGACCATTTGAATGTTAATCCAAAGCACATTGTAATGAGCTTAATAATTCCACATGTAACAATCCAACTAAGTCCATAGCATACAGCTAAAATTGCAATAACAATAACTGCTGTTGCTCCACCTTTTGCTAATTTTTCTTTTAAATTACTCATATATATATTCTCCTTTTTCATTTACTCTTCACCAATAAATACCAACCTATCAATATATTCTCTACCTTCACCCTTAAAAATAGGAATTTCTGTATCAACAATCCAACCATTTATTTTATCTCCCTTAGAAATAGACTTAGGATCTTGCATATCTACATAAATACAACAACTTCCTCTCTTCTGATAAGTCGGTAAATCATTCCAATTAATACCTTTCTGAGTCATAAGCATATCCTGAATATCATTACATGACTTATTCTGTAATTCCTTGTGTGAGAAATTGGCTTGACCTACCATCTGGATTGAGTTGCGAGAAGCGTCTAATTGTCTCCAATATACGAGATTTGTTACTTCTTCTTTTGGAATATTGAAACAACGAGCATCAAACATTGCACCCTTATCAATTGCTAAAGATAAAATATGCTCATAATCTTCGTGAATATCATCCATACATTCGTAATTATATGTACAATAATCGCCTACATTATTGGCAAAGAATTTATTAAATGCCATAGTAGCCATGCTTGCTGCAATGCTACAAATCTTCTGTACTTCATAATCAAACCAAGCTGAAGATGTAAGTTTCTTATAATCAACAAGGATTAATGTAATCTCGTCTGACTGTGTGTAACCAAGAACACAACCTTGAATATTCTCACATAAGTATTTCATTGTTTCCTGCATTGACTTAATTAACACTTCATCAAATGGCTTCTGGAATCCTCTTGTGAATGTATGGAATGCTTTTCCATCAATACGGATTGCAACTGGGCATCTTCTCATTAATTTTATCTTTGGAATCTGCTCATAAAATGTCTTCATCCTAACGCCTAAATCATCATGTACTGGCATATATGTACCTCTCTTTCATTTATATATTCTCTCTTACTAATATAATTTCATACTTAATTCAGAAGCTTGTTCTTTAATTTCGTCCACTTCTGTTAAACCATTTATAGGTTCTAACTTGTGATTGATATTATTTATATCAGATTCAATCTCATCAATTATTTGAGTAATAACACTTTTGGGAATAAATTCTTCCCCATCATCAAATTCATAATCAGCTAAATCACTATACTGATACGCTGCGTTGTCTATTTGTTCTCTATAGTTAGTATTTTTATATGCCATATCTTCACCTCCTCACAAGAAATCGAAATTTCTTGGTACTTTTATCACTATATATAGTGTATATTCATTTAGTATGCACTATATATAGTGTCTCATTTTACTCTACCACATCCCAATCTTCTGCAAGCATATCTGTCTGACTTGCAAGCCATCCAATAACTAACTTATTGTCTGCTGTCTTCATATCAATATGTGGGCAGATTTCAATTTCGTCCATGCCTTTATCTTTACAAAAACTTCTTAAATAATTTGCTGTTTCTGGTTTCATTTCATCTAAATGAATAACACTTCCTGTTGTCATATACAAAAACATACCCTTACCATTCCATCCGACTCTTGCTACTTTCTTACCATTCTTTAATGCTTCAATTGCCTGTCCAAAATTCATCATTTTAAAATCCCCTTTACTTTTTATATTCTCTTAACCGATTGTTAAAATTGCTGGATTTACAACACCATCACCATCATAGTTGTATTCCTTATTGTGCCACTTTCTAAGATATTCTCCATACTTCCAACACTGTGAAAGAATACTAACTGCACATCCATACATATATCCTGTAATGCCATCGATGTCAGCTTCGTGGCTTAACTTATCAGCATTATCAACAATAACTTTCATAATATCTTCTGTAGAAGATTCAATCTTGTTTTCTAACATTTCTGCCCATCTTTCAGCATATGTAAAACAAGCTCTACCATAACCGTCACTATTCTTATCATACCAATCCTTGTATTCTTTTTCGTGTCCTTCTAAAATTTTCATAATTACCTCACTTTCTAAACTTCGCAAGAAACCGATAATTCATGAGAACCATTTCTCTTTACATAGACTTTCGTGTATGTTGGTCATGAACCTATGACCACTATCTGATTGATTACTCTTTCAGAATACTTCGTACTTATTTATTCTCTTCACTCGGAATGCAGATTTCAAAATCTCCATTCTCATTCATATGATAAGGAAACGCATTAGCTGGAATTGTAACCTTATATGCTTCCATCATACATTCATACATTACAAGAAACTTTCCTTTTGAAAAACATGGTCTAACACGAAATCCGTTTTCACCTGCTACTTGAATATCAAATGGAATCTTTTTAAAATATTTATCATCATATAATACTGCTACTCTGATTGAATTTAAGATAATGTTTTTCTGCTCAAAATCATAGTAGTCTTCAAAAGTTTTCATAAATTGCACTCTGCACAATTCTTTACCATGCATGTATTTATTCTCCTCTCACAGTCACTTCAGTTCGTCTATCATAAGCCCAATCCACATCAAATGAAGTCATATTGTCTGTGCTTACTACTTCGCCATTTTTAATTACAACTGGCTTACCTCTATATGGGACAAATACCATACATTCCATATCTTTATTGGTTGTCTGTGATTTTAATAATGACTGTATGATTCTATCCTGTTCTTGAATAATATCTCTGTAGCTGCTATATGTTCTAATCACATCATCATGTTCTCTTTTATAGCAATCAATTAAATGTATGATGTTGTTATTAAGACTGCTAATTGCATCAAAAATTTTATCAAATGCTTTCATATATTTATTCTCCTCTCACATCACCTTTGCAATCGACTTAACCTGATTATCAAGGTATTTTACAACTAATCTCATCTCTGCCAGTTCCAAACCACTACTAAGACTAAATTCGTCCTCGTCATAACAAGATGAACCTGCTTTCAAAGCACCACTTCTAACCTGAACTCTCTTACCATTATCTCTATACTGATATTTAATGGTCTTTTCATTACCTCTAATATCAATAAAAGTAAGTTCGTGTGCCAAACTCCACTCGCTCCAAGGCTTCTTTATAGGTGTCTCAACTTTCTCAAAATACTTTTCATACTCATCGTATGACATACAACCAAGATGGCAACCACCGAACTTAAAGCAGATTACTCCACCTTCCTGAATATCAGTTACTTCACAAATCTCACCAATATTATCAAACACACCCATCTTCTTAACTAATTTAATTCGATCGCCTTTAATCATGCTACTTTATCCTCCTTATTCGCAAACTTTTTGTTAAATGCATCAATAGCTTTTTGATCCTCTGCCGTTACATCATCATTAAATCTTCGTCTAGCTTGTACGATATGATTGTTTCTTACTTCAATCGTTACCAAACTCTCATCTGGTTTATTCTTCTTTCTCAAGAAAAGAATATGACACTTGCCATCAATAACCTTATCTATATAAGAAGCAACACAGTTATTTTGTGATGCAGCCTCGTCTTTAATATCCTGAGTAGAATCTGGATAAATGAATATGTAATCACCAAAAGAGTATTCGTACTGTTTATTTATTCTCTTTTTAAATAACTCTTCTGAGAACTCTTTCTTCATTCGATTGTAATTTCTGCAAGCGATTTTATGTGTAGTAAGGAAATGTCTTGGATATTTATCATACTTGGGGCTAAGTTGATTCATCATATTAGCGTAATCGTACAATTCACGAATTAGGTAATCCATATTTTCAACCGCCTCAAATGTCTTAATTCTATCCAGATACAGCCATAAATCCTTGGCGTTGTAGTCATATTCATTCACTAATTTATTAA
>ERZ1034949.661-NODE-661-length-20751-cov-53.049768_pt1 | contig 20751 bp, 16 predicted proteins | sample MGYA00520590_ERZ1034949 | MGnify/ENA primary metagenome ERZ1034949 (study PRJEB33766, sample SAMN09781752) | gut metagenome | biome: gut microbiome | host: Homo sapiens | place: Madagascar | study: EMG produced TPA metagenomics assembly of the PRJNA485056 data...
TACCCATACCGGGCGCTGAAATATACTGAGTGTATTTGTTTCTTTCTTTTCCATTTATATTTATTGTAGGAGTCTTGAAGGGCTATTTTACCTCTTCAAACTCCCAGTCTTCTACAGTTCTGGTTTGAGTACTGAAGCTGATACCTATTTTATATATTTTTCTTTCATCTGCTGAGTAGGGAATCATGTAACCCTTCTCGTCTATTTGCTCCAAAGCTTCTTGGGCAGGTTTGTTGATCTTTATCTCAAAGACAAAGATTGCTGTAGGAGCAAACATTACGGCATCAGCTCTTCCCCTGCAACTTTTTACTTGTGTATAGGTTGCCACATTCATCATTGAAAGAACGATGTAGAGAATAGTCTCATAATAATATTCGCTCTTTTGCATATTCTCCAATACGCTCTTTCCTCCCTCTGGGTATGGAATAGAAGCAAAGTAAGCCTTCATCTGCTCCATAGCCTGGTCTATGTTACCCGTCAGCAGGTCACGATAGAAGAGTGCTGCAAAACCTAAGGACTGGCTATCGCTCTTGCCGGAATAGATGGGAAGGAGATTCTCCATTAATCCTGCCCTTACCTCTTTGTTTGGAATGCCTAGATAATACCCATTGCTCAGCGGGTCATACTTTTTGATGGTAAGATAGCCGCTTTGGTAGAGCAAAGGCAAGGCATCGCTCATCTTTTCCGTAGGACGGTCGAAGGATGAGGAAAAGGCAAACATATCGTCAAGTGTTGTGACATCTGTATGGAAATGTTGCATCTGATGAATCAGGTAGGTTGATGTACCCGAAGCATACCAGTAGTTGTCGATGAATCCTGCCGCAAAACTTCTCATGAGACTGTACGGATTGAAGATATCTTCACCTTCCCGGCTGAAGTGGTAACCATCATAGTTTTCTCTTAGCAATTCTCTCATTCTTTCGAATGATACATGATTTTTGCTAGCCAGCAAAGCAATATCTTCTTTCAGAACGGTGTCCAGTTCATCCTTGGTGATGCCGCAGATGGTAGAAAACTCCGGATCCATACTGATGTTGGTAAGATTATTGATGGTGCTGAAGATGCTGAGTTGAGAGAATTTTGTGATTCCCGTGATAAAGGCAAAATGAATATGCGAACTGTTGGCTTTAATAGGCGCATAAAACTCCTGCATGATAGTTCTTACAGCTTCCAGTTTGGTCTCATCATGCAACACATCAAGTAGAGGAGCATCGTATTCGTCAATAATGATAACGACTTTTCTGCCGGTCATCGATTCTGCCTGTTCTATGAGCTGGGTTAAGCGGTTACCGGCACTTTTCCTCATATCTTCTATTCCGAATTGCTTTTCGAACCTGCGTAATTGCATGTCGAATTTTTCAGGAAAGAGAGATAAATCGCAGTTCTTGAAGGTTGACAGATCGAAATGGAGTACAGGATATTCTGTCCATTCTTTCTCCAAAGTTTCGATAGCGAGTCCTTTGAAAAGCTCTTCCCTTCCTTCAAAGTAAGAGTGCAGCGTACTGCTTAGCAGGGACTTACCAAAACGGCGTGGACGGCTAAGAAACACATATTTGTATTTCTTTGCCATATTGTAAATGAGGGCGGTTTTATCTACATAGATCATACCTTCCTCTATGATGTCGCTGAAGGTTTGCACCCCAACGGGATAGATTCTTTCATTTGCCATAATCTTCGAAGTTTATATTTCCACCGCAAATTTACAATTATTATTTGATATATGCAAATAATCAAGTGCAATATTTGAAACAGCAAAATAAATATCCTCCTTATCTTTTCTTTTTTAGGATAAAATGAGTACTTTTGCAAAAAAAAGTTGGATTCATAGGTTAGCATTTTCTCTACTCGAGGGTAATAGCTAGTAAAAATCGTGATGGAAAAGAAAGAAATATCAACACTGTTCAGGCAGTATTACGGGCGGATGTATGGGATGGCTGTCAGCATCCTCTACGATGAGCAAGAGAGCAAGGATGTGGTTAGCGACATCTTTGAACGATTGCTGGAATCTGATACCGTATTGTTGCCAGATACCGTCGAGCACTATCTGCTAACGAGTGTTCGAAACAGTTGCCTTAAGCGCATTTCACAAAAAACGAACCGGCAGCGTATCGCTATGCTTTATGCCAGCGAACAACAGATGGCTGCATCTCCAGAAGAAGATGAACTCCGGTTGGAGCAGATGCTGCATTTTGCCAAGACCCATCTCACCCCACAACAGCAGTGCATTTTCAAGATGCGATTCCTGGGAGGGATGAAGTATGGAGAGATAGGAGAGGAACTGGGTATCAGCCGAGTGGCAGTCTGGAAACATCTTTCCAACATTACGAAGATGATTAAAGAACAATTTAAAGATTCAGAGTTATGACCAACAAGAGTAATGACGATCAGTTAGTTCTGCTGAAGCGGGCTTTTGCCTATGAGAAGGCGAAAGATTCTGTGGATGTGGATAAAGCTTGGAAGGAGTTTGAGGCAAAGCTTGCTGATACTGATTCCAAGCAAGGGGATGAGGCTTTGGATATTTCCGAAAAAGCGTATCATCCGACAGGGCAATCTTCCTGGATGAAGATAGCAGCCGCCTTTGTGGGATTGCTGATGCTTTCGGGCATTTCGTATGCGGCTTATCATATTGTGAACCGTGCAGAAAAGAACGAGACGGCTTTGGTGACAGATAGCGTGAAGACACCGCAAAAACAGAAGGCAAAGGTTGCGGTAGATGACGCTTGGCTGAAGATAGAACCAACCAAGAAAGCCCCTGTTATCTTTGAGGATATTGAGTTGTCTGGCATCTTGGAGTATATTGCCGACAAGATGCAGGTAAGGGTGGAGTACCGCAACCAGGCAGCAGCACATATCCGTTTTTATCTGCAATGGGATAGCAAAGATTCCCTGCAGGATATCATCGACAAGATCAATCACTTTGATAAGGTACATCTTTCCTTTGATGAGGCTAATCAGATGTTGATTGTAGAGTAAATACGCATGATTTGTTCCTATCCGACAGGAACTGTGAAAAAGAGAGAAACTATGAAGAGAATCATATTTATGATATTTCTGTGCATGGCGCTTATGGCAGGCTATGCACAACGCTTGTCGCATACTTTCGACAAGGCTTCGTTCAGTAAGGTCTTGGTCTGGCTAGACAAGGCTCAACCCCAATATAAAATCAATTTTATCTACGATGAGTTGGAGGATTTCACCGTCAGTACTTCTTTCAAGAACAAGGATGTCCGTGATATCGTAACCCAGGTAATTGGCTTTTATCCCATCCGTGCCACCTTCGACAATGATGAGATCTATTTCGAGTGTGTCCAGAAGGAACCCCAGAAGCTGATAGGAAGGGTGTTGGATGATAAGGGCGCACCGATGGAATTTGTCAACATCGCTCTTCTGGATGTCAGGGATTCCAGCTATGTGAATGGGGGTGTGAGCAATCTTTCTGGCGACTTCGTGATTCCTGTTCATCAGAAGCAGGTCATCGCCCGTTTCTCCTATGTTGGCTACAAGACCCAGTATAAACGGGTGAATGTGGGCAAGATGGGCAGTATCCGGTTGTTCCGTGATGCCTATACATTAAATAAGGTGGTGGTGAAAGCCTACAAGCCTTTGTTCCAACGCAAGGAAGACAAGACCGTTTTCAATGTGAGTGAACTGAAGAATATCGGGGCTATGAATGCCACGGATGTGTTGAAGTATGCTCCAAAGGTGATGGTGCAGGATGATGCTTCCGGAGGAGTGAATATCAAGGTGAATAATACAGAGGCAACCATTTTCGTAAATGACAGAAAACTGGCAGGAACGGAACTGAAGTCTTTCCTTTCAAGCATCAAGGCTGATGATATCCAAAGTATTGAGATACAAGATACGCATGGTGCTGAGCATGATGCCGACATTAAGGGTGGCATTGTTCATATCAGGACAAGGATTCGGGCTGGTTTTAATGGAAGTATCACGGGATATGTGGGAAATCTAAGCCCAGAATCGAGTAAGTTTTATTCCTATTATCCATTATTGAATCTTAACTTGGGAACGGAGCGTTGGAATGTTTATGCCTCTACTTATTATATCAGGGCAAGAAATGCCCTATATGGTGAGACGCAACATCATTTTATGGAGACAGATACCCATCATCTTGTAGCTGAAACGTACGATAATAGACAAAAGTTATATTTCTATCGTGTGGGTAGTATCTACGCCATTGATAAGAAGCATCATCATCTATTGGGTGCAGAGCTGAATGGAAATATCAATAAGAGGCATGCTGTTAGCGCAGGTGGTTACTGTAAGTTTACTGATGCCAATAAGATGACGTATCAAGGTGTTTCTGATATGAACGACCATAATAAAACGGATTATCTGAATGCGGTGCTTTCTTACAATTGGAAAATAGATGAGAAAGACAGTTATCTAAAGGTATTAGGCAACTATAATTATAAGCATGCCAATAAGGGCAATAGTTTCGTAGCATCTTATGAAGATTATGAGCCTTTGCATACGGATGAGTATAATCAATCAACCTCGAATGCCAATACAGGAAGTTTGCAGACGGATTTTCGTTATAATTTCCCTAGCAGTTTGGCGCTTCGCTTAGGTTCTAAATATGAGAATAATATCAGAACCACAGGATTGAACATCAGAAACAATCTCGTGAAGGGAGATTTGACTCCAAGCAATTGGAAGTATCAGGAACAGGTTGCGGCTGCTTATCTCGGGTTGTCGAAGAACTTTGGAGAGAAGGTGTTTGCTTATCTAAGTATGCGAATGGAGAATACTTGGCAGAAGGGCATCAACCGCTTGACTGATAAAACAGAGGTGGATAAGCGATATACCAATTGGTTTCCTTATGCATACTTGTCTTATAAGTTCAATGACAAGAGTAGTATGAGTCTTACATATAGCAGCAGTATCAACCGTCCTTCGTTTGGTGATCTTACCAATAACAAGGAACGTATTTCAGCCGTTCTTTATACAACTGGAAATCCGAATGTGCAGCCATCTATCAGTAACTCCCTTATATGGGAGTTGACGCATGGTAACCATTCTCTGTCTTTCTCGTATAAGCATAGGAAAGATGTGATAGCTGAGTATTTTGAGACGATTGGTGACAAGACTTATCGTGATATAACCAATTTTGGCTCAGAGACCATCGTGGGGGCTTATTATGCTTTCAATGGGAAAATCTTGCCTTGGTGGAATCTCAACATGGGGTTGGCTGGCTATTATGACGATATTCCAAAGAGTTATAATGTAAAGCACATTTGGGTGGTAAAAGGCAATTGCGTCAATTACTTCACCTTCAGGAAGATTGGTAGTATTTCTGTGGAGGGAAAATATTCTACGAGCACGATATATGCAAACTATAAAAGTCATCCTCTTGGCTACGTGTGTTTAGGGTATAATCGAACATTCTTGAAGGATGCCTTGTCGCTGGGTTTCAGCGTATTTGATGTCTTCCATACGCTTCGTCAGAAAGGCTATCAGCTCAATCCAGTCCTCGACTATGAGTTCTATCAGAAGGCATACTCCCGTTATAGCCTGACATTGACTTATAGCTTCCACAATAAGTATAAGGCTCGTAAAGGTCAGATTCAGAATGATAACTCTATTATCAATCGACTATAAAAAATGGGGAATCTGTTTTTGCAGGTTCCCCTTTTTCCTCTTTATCAATTCCTTGTTTTTCTACCTTTCAATTTCTTCTACAAGTCCCCCAGATGTCTTTCTATCGGAATACCGCGGTTCTTGTCCTTATCATCCTTGTTGATGTCTATCCAGTTGCGCAGGGTATCCATGGCGATGCGGGTGGCATGGCGGAGATGATCGCCATCCTTCAGTCTGCCCACGATGATGCTGGAGAAGATGTCGCCGGTGCCTGGGAACTGAACAGGGATTTCTTCGTAGGGCAGGAGGAAATACTCTTCTGTAAGATGATTGAAACCTACCACGGCATGCTGACCCTCTACGATGCACGAGGTGATGAGCACGGAGTGGGAACCGATGGCTCTCAGTTTATCTATCAGTTCATAGGCTTCCTTCTCCGAGATTCCCTCTTCCTTGTATTCCGAATCCGTCAGCAGGCAAGCCTCGGTATAGTTGGGAAAACAGAGATGCGATACGCTCAGCATCTCCTTCATGCATCTCACGGTACTCTCACTGGCTCCACCATAGAGCTTGCCGTAATCGCCCATCACTGGATCCACATAGATGTCGGTGCCCAGTGCAGCCTGTTCTCTGCAATAGCGTGCCACCAGCTTCGCCTGACGCTCCGAAGCCATGAAACCCGTGGTGATGGCATCGAAATGAATGCCCAGTTCGTTCCACTTCTGCAAGGCTTCCTCGATATACGAAGTGCATTCCAGAATGGCGTACTTGCCGTATGGGAAGGTGTTGCTGATGAGCATGGTGGGCAGATTGAACACGTCGAGTCCCATATAAGAGAGGATAGGCATCTGAACTGCGGCAGATACCTTTCCGTAGCCACACATGTCGCTGATAATAAGGATATTACTTTTCGCTTTCATTCTTTCTTTTTTCTACTTGCTTTTCTTTCTTATCCTGATTATCTCTTAATAGCTGGCTGTACACTTGATGCCCAATGCCTCTACACGGTCCTTGATGGCATCGAGTACTTCCTTTGGTGCCTTTTCCAGCAACTTGTCTGGTGTTTCGCGGGCGATGGTATAAACCATTACCTGCTGAGGCTGGATGTCTTTCACTGCCTCCAGCCAAGGAGCCACGAAGTGTTCGCTGGTATTGTCCAAACCATCACCTCTCAGGAACATGGTCTGGATGATGACGTGCCCCTTGAACATCTTCAGATATTTGATCACATCCTTCACGTCGTAGTTAGGCTGCTGAGGGCGGTCCAGCTTCTTGATGTAATCCATATCCACGGTATCCAGTTTCAGGATGTTGTTATCCACGAGCATCAGCGCCTCTCTCACTTCCTCCTTATATATATAGGTGGCGTTGCTGAGTACGGATACTTGTGCTTCAGGGAAATATTTCTTGCAGAGTTCCATCGTATCTTCCACGATTCCCTTGAAGTCTGGGTGTCCCGTAGGTTCACCGTTTCCTGCGAAGGTGATGTCGTCCAAAGGTAGGTTGTTGTCGTGGCGCTCTTTCAGAACCTTCTCCAATCCTTCTCTTACCTCCTCGCGGGTAGGGCGCTTCTTCTTAGGACGGAAGTCGGCGTTGAATCCGCATTCGCAATAAACGCAGTCGAATGAGCAGACCTTGCCATCAGATGGCATGAGGTTGATGCCCAATGAAACTCCCAGACGGCGGGAGTTTACCGGACCGAATATCGGTGATGGATAAATAATCGTTGACATAATCTTATTCTCCTTTATCTAATCTATTCTTTATTTTATCTTGGTAATACCTATTTTTATACCAATCTTATTTACTTGTTCGTAATTTGGTGGGCAAAAGTACTAAAAAATGTTGGAATGAACAAATAAATCAACTGAAAATCGATTTATCCTTACCATTTGTCTTCTATCTCCGATAGTTTGTGTACTTTTGCATTCCAATCCGGGGAGATTCTTGGTGATTTCGATTCGGATTTAAAGGAAAAAACAAAAAAGTTGATGTTTTGCTTAGTTTTTCGCTTGGCTCAACTGTATAGATAGTATATGAACAGAAAAAAGGACATAGAACAGTTATTCCGTCAGCATTACGCGAAGATGTACAATCTGGCCAGATGCATTCTTTCGGATGATGACGAGAGCAAGGATGTGGTGAGCGAAGTATTCGCCCAGATTCTTGCCGATGATGTGGTTCTGGTGCCTGGGAGTGAGGATGGTTACTTGATGCGGAGCGTACGCAACCGCTGTCTCAACCTGATAGCTCATAAGAGCGTGAAGGAAAGGGTGGCGAAGCTGCTGCTGGATGATGCCGACGTGATTCTCTTGGAAGAGACCGATGAACGGCTCGACCGGCTGATGCTTCTCATCGAAGACCTGGAACCGCCTATCCGGCAACTCATTTTCCGTCTGCGCTATCTTCAGGAGAAATCTTATCAGGAGGTGGCTGATGAAGTGGGAGTGAGCAAGGTGACGGTGTTCAATCATCTCTCGAAGGCGATGGACTGGATTAAGGAACAATTTAAATGAGCAAGACAATGACAAACATGAGTAAAGAAGAAAAGCGGATGATGCTCTTTGACATGCAGGAGCATCCCGAGAAATATACCGACGAGCAGGTGGAACGCCTGCTTGCCGATGAGGAAGTGAAGGAGTTCTTCCATGAACTGGCGATGGCGAGAATGGCTGGCAAGAAAGCCAATCCGAAGGACGTGGATGTGGATGGGGCTTGGAAGGAGTTTGTTCAGGCACATCACGAGGATAAGATGGCGATAGATGCCGGCAAATCTAAGGGCGTTTATCGCAACCGGATGAAGATTGCTGTATCCATCGTTGGCATCATCTTCCTTTCGGGTGTAGCCTTGGCTGCGATTCACAATGGTTGGTTGGGATTCTCGGCTTCTGATCAGGCAGCGGATAACAAGGCTGCGACAGAACAGATGGCAACAACCCAAGCGCTGCCGAATGACAGTCTTCGTGCTGCAACAGTAGAGAACAAGGATTCTCTTGATATGAAACCCGTGGTGTTTGATGATGCTGAATTGGGAACCATTCTGGCTCAGTTATCCGGTTTCTATCATGTCAAGGTGGAGTATGTGGATGCCGGTGCCCAGCACATCCGTCTCTTCTTCAACTGGAACAAGACGAAGACTTTGGAGCAGAACCTGGAGATTTTGAATGCTTTCGACCGCATACAGATAGAGTATATTGACGGAACATTGATGGTGAAATAAGATAGGAGGATATATTTATGAGAGATTTTTGGAAACCAATGCCCGTTAGCGGCAAGCTTATCAGAAAGCTTCTTCTTCTCTTCCTGCTGTTTGGGGTTCAGCAGTCTTATGCCCAACGCATTACCCGACAATATAATAATGTGTCGTTCTCTGCGGCGTTGAAGGATTTGAACGCCCGCCAGCATAAGTACACCATCAACTTCGTGTATGATGAACTTGAGGATTTCAGGGTAACCAAGAGCATCAGAAACCAGAGTGTTCCCGATGCCATCATGCAGCTGATAGGATTCTATCCCATCAGGATGACGCAGGTGGAGGATAATATCATGGTGGAGTGTACGCAGAAGACTCCCACCAAGATGATAGGCCGCATCATAGACAATAAGAATCGCCCTATAGATTTCGCCAATGTAGCCCTGCTGAATGTTAGGGACTCTTCATTGATAAATGGCGGCGTGACGAATGAGAACGGCCAGTTCGTGATTCCCTGCGAAGCCACAAAGGCGATAGTTAGAGTAAGTTGTGTGGGCTATCATACGGCTGTAGATACTTATAATACTGGTAAAATCGGGACGATAACATTGAAGGAGGCAACGATGAACCTGCAGAAGGTGGTTGTGAAAGCCGAAAGAGGACATGTCGTCAAGAAGAAGGGAAATGTCAAGACCTTCTTTTTCAGTCACCACGCCAATGAAACCAAGGATATTTATACAGCCTTGACAGAAGTCCCAGATCTGCGTATTGATCCTACGATGAAAACCATCAGTCTCGCCAAAGGTGGTGCGCCATTGGTCTTGATAGATGGTATTCCCAAATCTCACTCCTTGGCAAGTATCTCACCAGCTATGATCGACAAGGTGGAAGTTTCAAACAGCGTTCCTTTGGAATATATGGGACAGGGATATTCAGGTGTTGTCAATATCATAACCAAAAAGCATAAGGAAGCGAGCAGATACTTCAATATGGGAGTATTGTCTCATCCCGTCGTGGCTTTTGGTTCGGCTGATGCAAACTTCTCCTATGATAAGAGCAGGTTTTCTATCTACTCCGGGTTGACCGGTTTCGCCTTTTTGGATAATAAGTCGAAGACAACAGATGCATTAACCGTGTCCGGCAAGAATCAAAATACAGCAACCGAACGAACCAATTATTATAAAGATTGGAAAGCCATGGTAGGAGGAGATTACCGGTGGACAGACAAATCGGTCTCTTCCTTAGGCTTTGTATTTGAACTGATTCCTCAAAACTCGTTTGATACAGGTAAGATAGAATATTCATCAGAAGATGACTTGCTCGGAAATAATATTTTGGATTATCATCGTAAATATGATGATGACTTATACAAGTATCAAATGAATTTGTATCATAAATCTTCATTCGGCAAAGCATCTTCCTTGACATTCCATTTTAGTGGCATCTATTCCTACAATACAAATACCACTAAGCGTCAGGAGAATCAAACTGAATATCTTTACTCTGCTAAGTATAGACAAAAAGAAGTAAATGGTGGACTGGATTATGCCTTTCCATGGGTTGCAGCTAATTGGAAGATAGGAGCCAATTCCGTATTCCTGTGGCACAACATCCAGTCGCAGGCTGACCATACTCTGTCAAAATATAATGAGTGCAACAATTATGGCTATCTTGAGGTAGAAAAGAACATGGGGAATCTTGATGTTTCTGCTTCCTCGGGAATAAACATCGCGTATAGGAGTATGGGAAACGACCATTTCAGCTTTGTCAATTGGCATCCGATCTTAGACTTGTCATATCATATGGGAACCAATCACAATTTGGAATTCTCTTATGAATATGCAAGTTCGAATCCGGAGATAGACCAGTTGTGTGATGTAAACTCTGTCACTAATCCTCTGTTTGTGAATGTAGGAGATAAGAACATCAAACCGGCATATACTCATGATTTGCAATTGGATTACACAGCCAATATTAAGTCTCTGTACATAGATGTTTTTGCTCAATATGAGAATATCCGACAGCGCATAGCCCAGTATAGCAAGGTGAATATGCTGAAAGTGGTGATGTCTTACTATAACGATAAGAACAGCTACAATCTGTATAACTGTGGCGCAACTGTCCGATATATGATTCCTCACTTTGTCTTATTGGGGATGATTCAGCAGAATTGGGTGAAATGTGCAGGCTATTCTGATAACTATCTCTACGGGATGCTGCAGGGGCAATATTACAATGATAGAGTCAATGTTAATTTAATGTTTGATACGAATGAGGTAAAGAATTCAACGCCAGAGGCAAGGTATAAGACTTCTCCAGAATCTCAGTTGACTATATCCTATTCCATATCGAAAAACTTTGATATCAGTCTCGGAATGCGTTATCTGTTCACCCATAAGCATATATGGAATACCGTACAGACTGCGCAAGTCCAGGAATCCTATTGCAACAACTTCAGTACAAGACAGAATTTGGTGATGTTGGGTTTCAGATATAACTTTAATGGGCAGGACAAGAAGAATCATAGCGACCAGGTTTTCAAGTCTGCCAATTCAAAGAGTTTTATCAAGGATTATTGATGGTTCATTGAGTCCACTTGAAAAAGTTGTCTAGGTTTGAAATCGATCAAGCGAAAGCAAAACCATATTGGCTTGCTCTTTGCTTGACCGATTAAAATTTTGTCTTGTGATGGAATCTTTACAGGTGTGGCGTGAGCCCAAAAAGCCTTTAAGGAGATTTATTCCTTCCCTTAAGGAAAAATATATTTTCTCTTAAGGATATTTTTATTTTTCCTTAAGGGAAAATTTTAAATCTCTTTATGCCTCGTTTTTCTAGCATTTCAGGCGAATATGTATTTCCTGGAATATTGTTTACATAGATATGTTTTTTATCTCTGTTACTTCCTCTTTTTGGGGCAACTCTTTCTTCTTTCCTTGCCCTCTCAGCATCTTGCAGAGTGGGAGGGTGAGGAGATGACAAAGCTGGCGATGTATGGAAAAACTCCGACATCTCCGGCAAAACCATATTGGTTTGCTCTTTGCTTGACCGATGTTTTTTATTAAGCCCCTTTGTTGTTTTGTTATATTTTAATTAAATATGGTTAAATTCTGTCGTTTTGTTGTGTTGTTGTTTTTTTTTGTACTTTTGTAAGCGAAATATAAGGTTTTACTAACTCGAAAGAAATATGAGGAGATTTTTATTCGTTATAATCAGCTTGCTATCATTAGTCATGGTAAAAGCGCAGGAGCCCAATTCGGGAGTTTCACAGCAGAATGTTTTTCATGGAGAAATTGTGTCGAAGGAAGGAAATGGCGGAATTGCAGATGGCTATGTCCTGCTTATACTAGATGGAAAGATATTTAAAACCACCGCTTCTGATAAAAAAGGGCATTTTTCAATGAAGAATGTTCCTGACGGTAATTATATTGTAGAGGTGACGTGCTTGGGTTATCAGTCGGTAAGTGATTCTCTTAAAATAAAAGGTTCAACCCGTCGTAATTTTCAGTTAACAGAAGAGGCAAAGGAATTGGGAGAAGTGACAGTTGTTGCAGACCGTAGCCAAATAGTAAAAAGGACAGCTAATGGTGAAGTGTTCTATCTGTCGTCTGCAGCCAAGAAAATGAGCAATCCTTTCAGGGCTTTGCAGGAGATTCCTGCCATCATATCAGATGCAAACACTTCGTCTGTAAAGACACTTGACGGTAAAGCACCTTTGATTCTCATCAATGGCAATATGGTCAATTCGGGTATCGGACCGATTTCTCCAGCAGACATTGAGTCTGTTGAGGTTGTAAACTCAGTATCTGCCCGCTATTTGCAAGAAGGTGTTACGAGTATTTTGAACATAAAGCTAAAAAGACATACCAAACCATATTTATGGCTTGAAGGGGCAACACGTCATGAAATTCCTGTTGGCAATGGTTTTGGTGTGGGGTATTTTGAAGTGGGAAACCATAAGATAAGTCTTTATGGTAGAGCTGCCTATCACTATAAATATCATGAAGATGTGGAATCTTCTGTTAATCGCACGAACACAGGTTATAAACAGACTTATGACCAGTCAACTCGTAATGACACTCACAAATGGATAGGGGAATTGTTACTGAAGTATCTGATTACGTCTAATGATTACTTTGCGGCTCAGTTCTACGACTCATATAATTCTACGGAAGGAAAAAGCTTGGCACAGGGAAATTATCTTACGGATATTTCGCAGTTGTATGGCTTTCAATCCTTTGATAAGAATAAGAGTAATATTCTCACCACGAGTCTGTATTACAAACATTCATTTTCAAAAAGTAGTGATTTGGAGTTGCGCTTAGCATACAATTTCAATAAAAACGATTATAGTGCCAATCGTGTAGATTATTACGACGAGCAGCAGGTTGATGCTAATACTCTATATAACAACAAGCGTCATTCTGGAAGTTTTAATATAGACTATTCCAAAGAATATGCCAACAATAGCTCTCTTATAGCGGGAAGTCATAGTACGCTTATTATGGATGACATCAATAATGCCATTGGTGAAAATCCTCTTTTCAAACATCATAGCTATAATCAATATGTGTATGTAGGTTATGGTGGTTCTTTCAAGCAATTACGCTATAATGCATCAATAGGAATGGAGGGTATATGGGCAAAGGCAGGCGAAGCCAGCTACAGTTATTTCCGTCCAAGGGGCAATGTTAGTATGACATGGATAGCCAACAAACACAACTCTGTTCGCTTAAGTTACCAACTTACAAATATGGCTCCGAATGTCGCCTATCTGAATCCTTACAATACATCAACAGATTCATTGTTTGTAAGTTTAGGTAACCCGAATCTGAAACCTCAGATGACACATTACGCCTCTATGTCATATACTTTGCTATACGGAAAACTCTACTTTATCCCTACTGTTGGGTATAAATACGTAAGTGATGTGATAGAAAACTACGGTTATTCCGATGGGGGCATTTATTATAGCACTTATGCCAACACTGGGCATTTCTCCCGAGTATCAGCAGGCGCAGATTTGAGTTATCGTTTTAAGTGGGGACGGGTCTATGCCGGTGGGGGCTGGAAAGCCGATCATTATATGGGGCAAGATGCCAAAAACTCTGCTTATGCTTCATTTGGCTTTAACGCACAAGTGAAAAACTTTTCATTCTATGGTGATGTAGATTATAATTCAAGAGATTACACGGCATTGGCTTGTACCAGATATAAGCATCCGTCAGTTGCCAATCTTCAGGTAAATTTCAATTTTACGCCAGACTTTTATATGGGTGTCTGCTTATAGCATCTTACGGGTGAATATCAAAGCAAGGTGACGACGGTTGACGGATCTTTCCATTCTGTAATAGAGAATTATTACAAGGACCAAAAATTCCGTCCATGGGTAATTCTAAGATATACTTTCCGCAAGAATGCTGAGAAGAAACATAAACTCGGCAAAGTCTTGAATAGCACAGAAGAGGGTATCTCTATTTTGAAAAAGTAGAGTTCTTAGGTTTGAAATCGGTCAAGCGAAGGCAAAACCATATTGGCTTGCTCTTTGCTTGACCGATGTTTTTTATAATTCTTCTATCATCTTATTGATTGTTTCTAACATTCCAGGGAGTTTGTTTTTGACTACATCAAAGACAATAGATTCATCTATGTCAAAATAGTGATGATTAGTTCTTCGTCATGCATAGATTCCATCTCTTTTAATTTGCTTCAAAAGCATCGGATTCATGTTATTGCGAAGTCGGACAATATCTACAGGCTTACCAAAGAGCTCTTGCAGTTCTTCCTTGATGTGACCCATTGTAAATAAGTCTGGCTTTTTCATTTCCACACAAACATCAACATCGCTGTCTTCGGTCTGTTCGTTTCTAGCCACAGATCCAAAGATTCCTATCTTTGTAATACCATAAGCATCAGCTTTAGTGCTCAGGTATTTGCGAAGTATGGTGATATAATCGTTTGTCGTTTTCATTATCTTTCCATTTTTGCCACAAATATACGATTTTATTTTTTATGCTCCAAGTTTTTGCAGGTTTTTCTTGCAATAATAGTTCAAATAACTCGTTTTTAGGGCGTTTTTTATTACCTTTGCATCGGTTTTTCCAAAAAAAGTAGAAGATTTCTTCATTTTAGGGGTAATTGATTTCAGGAAAGCTTGTATATAAGAGTAGAAACAAGAAGAAAATGACGTGATGACAGAAGAAAATGAACAGCGGATGGAACGGCTGTTCCACGACCATTACGAGCAGATGTATCGCTTCGCCTTTGCCTTGCTCCATGATAATGAGGAGGCGAGGGATGTGGTGAGCGACGTATTCTCCAGATTGTGGGATAAACAGCTGGTTCCAGACCGGGCTTATCTGATGCGGAGCGTGAAGAATGCCTGCATCAATCTTATAGCCAGAAAGAAGAGAGATGAAAGACTGAAACGGCTTCTCCCTCTCTCGGAAGAGAAATTGACGGAGGAAGAACCTTCTCGTCTGGAAGAGCGATGGCAGGCTGCCGTGGATTGCATCGACCATGACCTGACCGACCAGACTGCTTCCGTCATCCGATTGTGCTATCGGGAAGGAATGTCGTATAAGGATACGGCGGAGGAACTGGGCATCAGCGTCTCGGCAGTGAATAAGCATATCGTAAAAGGTTTGCGAACGCTCAGAGAAAAGTTGAAAGGAAAATAATCCGCCAGGCGTTCAGACAAGATAGTCTTTGCCGTAAGAAAGTCCTCCGCCAGGTGTTCCGACGGATTTGCAATCCGTCGTTAAAAAAGGTTCGACCTCTTTATTTTGCGGATTTGCAATCCGCTTATATAATAACCCTAAAATGAAGAAAGGAAAAGAAAATGAAACATGAATTATCTGACATAGATCCTCAGAAGATGGATTCTCAGAAATGGGATATGCTCCTCGATCTCCTGAAGCATCCCGAAAAGTATTCCGAAACCCAGAAGGATGAACTTCTGGGCGATGAGGAAGTGAACGAACTCTATCAGCAGTTGGTAGAGACCCGACAGTCTCTGGATTTCGCCAAGTCGAAGGAAAAGATGAAGATGCCTTCGATTGATGCAGAATGGGAGAAGCTGCAAGATGAGATGAAGCTGAAAGAAGAAAAGCAGCAGAAAGAAGAGATGAGTCAGAATGCAGAAACCCAGCAAACCGCCAAGTCGTTTCCTCTCTGGAGTCCGATGAGAAAGGTGGCTGCCGTTGCTGCCGTCCTTGTCGTCTCCGGCATCACCTTTGCTGCCATTCATCTGGTAACCCGTTCTCATCAGCCATCTGATAAGAACAATACCGAACTCGTGGCATCCCATAAGGATTCTATCCAGCAGGTTTCGGCTCCTCAGAAATCCAACATAGAAGAAAAGACAGATTCTGCAAGTCTTGCCCAGCTCCCATTGGTTTACGAAAACGCTGAGCTTCAGAATATCCTGACTCCTATTGCCGGGCATTTCCATCTCCAGGTAACTTATCAGAACGAGTCGGCTCGCCACATCCGTCTCTTCCTGCAACTGGAGAAGAACATGAGTCTGGATGATATCATCGAACTGATGAATCATTTCGAGAAAGTGAATATTCGTCATGAAGGTCAAACTTTAATCGTGGAATAAGATGAAAAGATTAAGATATATCATGCTGCTGGCAGGTCTGATGAGCCTTTCTCTTCAGACCATCTATGCCCAACGTATCACCCGCAGCTTCCGCAACACTTCTATGTCAGAAGCGCTCACCATCCTTGCCAAGAGCACCAAGGATTATCGTATCAACTTTATGTATGATGAACTGGAAGATTTCACGGTTACAACGAGTATCGTGAAGCGAACCGCTCCGGATGCCATCCGCCAGATTATGGGTTTCTATCCGATGAAGATGACGATAGATGGCGAAAACATCTTTGTGGAGTGTACGCAGAAGACTCCCACCAAGATGATAGGTCGCATCATAGACAATAAGAAACGCCCTGTAGATTTCGCCAATGTAGCCCTGCTGAATGTTCGTGATTCTTCTTTGATTAATGGCGGCGTGACGAATGAGAACGGCCAGTTTGTGATTCCCTGCGGAGCCACAAAGGCGATAGTAAGAGTAAGTTGTGTGGGCTATATTACGACAAGCAATACATGTAATATAGGTAAGATAGGAACTATCGTGTTGCATGAGAATACGATAAACCTTAAAGGCGTGAAGGTAAAAGCTATGCGCCAGAATATAAAGTTGGGCAAAGAGGGAATGCTTGTGGATATAGAGCACTCAGAGCTTAACAAAATTGGTACTGCAACTGATGTGTTGCGCGAAATGCCTCGCGTTGATGTCAGTTCGGATGGAACGGTGAATGTGTTTGCCAAAGGTTCACCGCTTATTTATATCAACAACCGACAGGTGAACGATCTCAAAGAGCTTCATCAACTGAAGTCGGATAATATTAAGAATGTAGAGATTGTAACCGCTCCTGATGCCAAATACAATGCAGAGATTAAGTCTGTAATTCGTATCAGAACAATTCGCCGTCAAGGCGAAGGATGGAGTGGCGAGAACTATACTACTACAAAGTTCAACAAGTGGTGGGGTGGTTCGCAATACCTATCGTCAACATATCGCACAGGAAAAGCAGAAGTGTTTGGCGAACTTTGGGGAACAACGACACCAGGCGGTGAGGATAATGTATTGTCTACCGAAATCAATGGCACGAAGAATATATTTATAGAACAGACTTCACCGATTAAGTATCGCTCAAAGGGAACTGGCGCAAAGGTTGCTTTTGCTTATTCTATAGATGATGACAATACATTTGGATTGAGCTATGAGAATCAGTATGGTTCGGGCCAAGGAGGAACGACCGACTCTTATCAGAAGATAATGGAAGACGGGGTGCAAACAGCATTCGTAAACGAAGCGACCAATATAAGTGATTGCTTTAGTCCGGTGCATAATGCTAACGCCTATTATGTGGGTAAGATTGGTAAATTGGGTGTGGACTTCAACGCCACTTATTTCTGGAAAAAGAAAGGCAGGACTATGTCAATCAAAGAAAGCAGCGCAGATATTGAGAGTCGCGACGTTCATACACGTAACAGACAGCATAGTGACATGGCTGCTGCTAAACTCATTTTGTCTTACCCCGCTTGGAAGGGAGCACTAAGTGTAGGCTCCGAATTTATTTCATCCCGTATTCGTGGCGAATATGCCAATGCCGAGCAATATGTAGATGCATCGAATACAAAGATTAACGAACAGAGCATAGCCGGCTTTGCTGAGTATGGTTTGAAGTTTGGGGCATTCTCTGCAAATGCAGGTGTAAGATACGAGTATGTAAAGTCCGATTATTATTATTTTGGGGGATTGCAGACTGAGCCGAGTCGTAGATATTCCGATTGGTTTCCTTCTGCTTCTATGTCATGGAACAGTGGCAAATGGGCATTGCAACTTGCCTATACCTGCAAGACACGGCGCCCAAGCTATAACAGTCTGCGAGATGAGGTGCAGTATGACAACCGCTATACTTATGAGGGGGGAAATCCTTATCTCCGTCCATGTATAACAAATAATGTTGATTTGAATGTGGCGTACGACTGGTTGTCGTTGAATGCTGGCTACAACTATATAGACAAGCCGATGGTGTGGGTAGCCACACTCTATCAAGGCAAAGACATTGTTTTTCTACGCAATGTCAACTTCAATAATAGTCAGGATGTGTATGTTTCGATAGTGGCTTCGCCCCGTTTTGGTTGGTATAATCCTATGGCAGAGATAGACTACACACAGTCGTTCTTGTGTACTGACGGTTTTGATGTCAACAAACTGTCAAACAGACCATGCTTCAACTTCCGTCTAAACAATCGTTTCAACATAACGTCTACACTAAAGGCTTTTCTCAATATGAGATATAAGACGGGTAGGCTTAATGACCTGCAAAAAACAAAGTCATTTGCTCGTGTGGATATGAAATTCACAAAGTCGTTCCTCAACGACGCTCTTGTAATAGGCGTTTATGCCAACGACTTGTTCAAGACCGACACGGAACAATGGACAATGTATGGCAGCCATACTGTAATGGAAAAAGACTGTTATGGCTATGAGCGTTGTGTAGGTATGAGCTTATCTTATAACTTCAATGCCACCAAGAGCAAGTATAAGGGTACAGGTGCTGGTAATGCAGAAAAGAGCCGCTTGTAGTTCTTGTTAGGAAGAAACTCTCTTAATAAACAATGAATATATGACAATCGGTCAAGCGAAGGCAAAACCATATTGGCTTGCTCTTTGCTTTACCGATGTTTTTTATAATTCTTCTATCATCTTATTAATTGTTTCTAACATTCTTGGGAGTTTGTTCTTGACTACATCAAAGACAATAGATTCATCTATGTCAAAATAGTGATGATTAGTTCTTCGTTTGGCTCAACTGTATAGATAATAAGTAACAGAAAAAAGAAAGACTGATATTTGCGCCCACAAATGTTAAATCTCAGTTAACGTAACAAAATAGTTACCGAAATGTTTGGCGGTAAATAACTTTATTGTTACCTTTGCATCGTCCAATGAGGACAAAGTGTTCTTTAAACGTACTAAGATTATGAAATACAGCGAGCTGTATCGGAAGTTAAAGAAAGCGGGATGCTTTCTACTTCGTCATGGAGGCCGACATGACATCTGGTTCAACCCTGCCACTGGGAAGAGCGCAGTCGTTCCTCGGCATGGAACTGGAGAGGTGCCGCAAGGCACTCTCAATTCTATCTATCAAGAACTTGGGCTTTAGCCCAGGTTCTTCTTCCATGAGAATCTTGGTATGCGAGAAGAACACTTTTGATTATGAACTTATAACAATATAAAGATATGGCAAGGAAAGTTACCGTTGTTGTGGAGTCTGGCAAGGATTTATATTCTTGCTTTATGACTGGGACCGATGACCTGACGTTTGGTCTCATCGGTGATGGCAAGACCGCAAAGGCTGCCATGGAGGATTTTCTTATAGCAGATAAGGAGATGAGGGAGTTCTACGAGGAGGAGGGCAAGGAATATCCAGACTTGGAGTTTCACTTCGTCTTCGATGTAGGGGCATTCTTCAACTACTATCCGCTCAGCATCTCGGCGTTTGCCAAATATATCGGCATGAACGCTTCTCTTTTGCGACAGTATGCGGCTGGCATCAAGTCGCCGCAAGGCAAGAGTCTGGAGAAAATTCGCCAAGGCATTGCAAAGATCAAGGAAGATATAGACACTGGACTCTTGATAGATAAGCCAGTTCTACAGTACGTTTAAAGAGCAGTCTCTTTCTAGCAAAGGTGATTGTTTCATTTTTATTGTAAAAAGAGTTCGAAGCCCTGGTGCGTGACGCATCGGGGCTTTTTCGTAGCCAATATCTTCTTTTTATTACCTTTGCACAGGTTTTTCGAAAATAATCTATGTTTTGCTTAGTTTTTTGCTTGGCTCAACTGTATAGATAATAAGTAACAGAAAAAAGAAAGACTGATGTATATGAAAAAATGGATTATGATTTGTGCTTGTGTGGCTGTTTTTCAAACCGCATTAGCCCAGCGCATCACCCGACAATATAATAATGTGTCGTTCTCTGCAGCGTTGAAAGATTTGAATGCCCGCCAGCATAAGTACACCATCAACTTTGTGTATGATGAACTGGAAGATTTCAGGGTAACCAAGAGCATCAGGAACCAGAGCGTTCCCGATGCCATCATACAGCTGATAGGATTCTATCCCATCAAGATGACGCAGGTGGAGGATAATATTATTGTGGAGTGTACGCAGAAGACTCCCACCAAGATGATAGGCCGCATCATAGACAATAAGAATCGCCCTATAGATTTCGCCAATGTAGCCCTGCTGAATGTTAGGGACTCTTCATTGATAAATGGCGGCGTGACGAATGAGAACGGCCAGTTCGTGATTCCCTGCGAGGCGAGAAAGGCGATAGTAAGAGTAAGTTGCGTGGGCTATATTACGGCAAGCAATACCTTT
>ERZ1034949.669-NODE-669-length-20574-cov-45.237244_pt1 | contig 20574 bp, 23 predicted proteins | sample MGYA00520590_ERZ1034949 | MGnify/ENA primary metagenome ERZ1034949 (study PRJEB33766, sample SAMN09781752) | gut metagenome | biome: gut microbiome | host: Homo sapiens | place: Madagascar | study: EMG produced TPA metagenomics assembly of the PRJNA485056 data...
AGCGGATGCTATCAGCCGTGAAGTTCTTATTTGGAATTACAATCATAACATTATAATGTTTCTTTTCCCCATACAGCATCGTCTTTATGATAGACGAGGGTCTGGGAGCTACCTAAAAAGAAGGTTGCTCCTGGCTTTATTGAGAAATAAGATTTCATGATTTTATATTTTGTTCCTCATTGCAGTATCGCTCTGCACTTGTCGTCGCTCGAATGAGGAATATTCAGGATGTGACAGCATCTGTCTATGAGATGACCGCATGACCAATGTTCAAGCACGATTTACAACGAAATCTATCAAGATATTCGTATCTATAAAAACTCTCATAATGCATATTTTTTATCAACCAACGCATCTAAGCTATTTTCATCTGCCGGTATCGGCTTGCCACCTTTTGCCTTTAATGTTTTAACATAAGACAAAGCATCATTAAACTCAGCAGTTTCTAATAGCTTTTGCTTAGGTTGTACCTTTTGCAAAAACAAAGAAACCGCCTTTTCTATTGCTGCTGTCACACTAATATTATGTAATTTAGCATAACTTTCTGCACCTTTATATATATTGCTGTCAATTGCTATTGTGTTCATAATTGTATCTCCTTTTTTGCCTGCAAAAAAAGTTTTTTCTTTGAAACTACCAAATTTTCGGGGGAGTTTTTACAATTCAGACCAATTACTTGTAGAAATCTACGGTGAAGCACTATTATAAGTTATCAGCCTATTTTGTTTCGACTCCCCTGTCCCCCTCTTGCGAAGAGGGGGTCCTTACCCTATACCCAAGCCCTAAATCCCTACCATAGGGATTAGGGATGTAACCGCCCTACTGTGCTGTAGATGCCCCACCTGTCCCTCCCCTGGGGGAGGGTCCTTAACCCACTCCCAAGCCCTCGCCCTTTCCAAAAGGGCAAGGGATGTAACCGCCCTCCGGAGCTCAGAACCGCTACGCTCTAAGGTTGGCGGGGCATCAAAGCCCTCGCCAGGTTGTGCGGGATGGGACCGCCAGGCTGTTATGGGGATCAGCTTGCAATTATATTGCTGAAAGTGGGTGCATGGAGAGGTTTTCTAAAGACTTACCTATTTGTCATATTCTTCTAAGAAGCGTTTAATCATGGAAGTTACAGCTTGCGGAGACCGCTTGACATGAACAATCCCCATAATTACAACTTGCTCGCCATCTATCAAATAATAGACACGGTTGGGGGCTAACAACAAGTGGCGTATAACCATATCCTGACCAGATACCCACGAAGTATAGCGAGCATCATATATGCCATGTGTGGAATATTGAGCCAGTTCATCTGTCTTTTCCAAGATATTATGGAGAACTTTTTGAGAGGTTAATAAGCCAAAATGTTCTTCCACATAGTCTATGACTTCATCTAACTGCGTCAAAGCCAAGTCTGACCAAACTACTTCCATCCTCTTTTAGCTTTGATAAAAGACTCAACTTGCGAATTTGGAATGCAGCGACCTGCTCTATTTTCCTTCAGAGCATATTCTGCAGCCGCAATCATCACCTCACGTGGTATACCATGAATCGAATTAGTCGACTCACTCATATCAACATCGCCCAAAGAAGACTCAATTTTAGCTATCAAGGAATATTTATCCTCAATGCTTAAATTCTTGATTTCATCCCAATAAGGAATGGTTCTATCTTGTGATACATTACTTGTCAACATAATACATTCTCCTTTATTTTAATCTTTGTCTGCAAATTTACGACTTTCTTTCGTAATCACCAAGGATTTAAGTAAAAATCTTCATTACGTAAGCATTTTATGCCCCACCTGTCCCTCCCCTGGGGGAGGGTCCTTAACCCACTCCCAAGCCCTCGCCCTTTCCAAAAGGGCAAGGGATGTAACCGCCCTCCGGTGCTCAGAACCGCTACGCTATAAGGTTGGCGGGGCATCAAAGCCCTCGCCAGGTTGTGCGGGATGGGACCGCATGGAGCAATTACTACTAGATGTTTACTTTAAATCCAAATAATCTTTGTCATCGACCTCAATTTTATCAATAATTTCTTTGCCATGATAAATTATACTTGATAGAGTTTTATCATCTCTTCAAAATCAGAGATAAATTCATTGCGTTCATCCTTGTATTTCTTGAATAAAGGGGTTAAGACCTTGGATGCAGTTCTGCCCCAAGAAGGCAACTGGCTTCTAAACCAAGTTTTTGCTTTTATCCTATCATGCAATATTTCATCATAAGTTATATCTCTGAAACATACTTGCTTGCTATATCCTTCAGCAATATTTTCCCAAAGTTCATCTGCGTCTGATAAATCATGCAAAAAAGTCTGTGTTATCATTCCCAACAGCGTTGATTTTTGAGTTCCATTCTGTCCAGCAATAGCTGTCAACATGGAACCTACTTCAAACTCTTGGTCATGAAAACCTCGAAACTTTTCTATGTGTACCTTTTTTATTAGCATGATTCTACAATATTTATCTTGCCCAATGCTTCTTCTGTAACTCTGCAGTTATCGGAAAAGAAGATGACTTCCGTACCTTTGCCATTGTTGTTGGCACTGTAATTGAGGTAAAACTCTTGGCTACGAAAGGATTGGTATAATGACTTGATGAATGCGGAATTATCGTATGACACAATCCATCTTAATGAATCTACATGTGTTATGACATCTCGAATTCGCTCATGGTCGGCATCATCGTAATAGTTCATATAAAGACCTCTTCCTTTTTGGTAATAAGGAGGATCGAGATACAAGATGGTATTCTCTGGGGCTGTTTGAGCGATATGGTTTACCAAATCCACAGCATCTTCATGATGCAACTCTATACGGTCAGCATAAGAGGCAATACGACGAATACGAGCTATCAGTTCTTCTTTTCTATAGCGAGCATCTATCTTATAGTTGCCAGTTTGGTTAAAACCACCAATTACTCCTGCCTTGATGATGCCTGATCGGTTGGTGCGATTCATAAAGAAAGTCGAGAAACCAAGCGTCAATAAGTTAACGGTTTCCTTATTTTCCGGTGATTGCAGCTCTCGTTGAACCATCCATGTTTCCATATTCACAGGCGTTTCCTCAATTAATTGGCACAAACGGTCAGTATCGTACAACACGCTATGCCAAAACGCATAAATGGAACGGTCTTTATCATTGATGATGATACGACTAACATATTCGTCCATCAAAAGCGACAACGCTACGGCTGCACCTCCTGCGTAAGGCTCCACATACACACCATCCAAAAGGTCATTGTCCTTCACCACCTGTTTGATGAAGTCCGCAATCTTCGCTTTTCCTCCTGGGTATCGCAGTGGTGACAATACTTTCATCATTCATTTCCTTTCTGCTTTGCCACGGCTTGCCATAAACATTCGAAAAATGGTTGCACATTGTCCCATTCAGAAATCAATGAGTCTGGCATCGGTGAAAAACGATAGTTATGGACATAAGAGTTCATAGTCTCTGGTGACAAGGGAGAATTCTTATTGCTCATGGCAAACTCCATTCCCTTTGTCATATCAATGTTTGCCGCCTTGATTGTCTTCAAATGTTCGATCACTGTTTGCAATTTCTCCAGCAAGTTCTTACCAGATTTGCTTGAAGTCAGCTTTCCAGCCTTCAAGAGATGAAATGTTTCTATGTACACATCGACTGACATTTCTAAGAATACTCGAAGAATAATGGCTGCCGTGTTGACATAATTTTTTACGACAAGGCCTTTCATCTCGTGAAAGATGGCAGCAATACGTGCGTCCGTAATAGGAAGCTCTAATTTCTTTGGAACAAGTGTAACTCTTGGCTTTAATGGTTGCGCAACGACCGTTTTCTGTTGCTTATCGTCAACTTCACGTTGTGCTGCTTGAGTTGTCACGAAATCCCATCTTTCTGTTTTGTTTGTTACAGAATTCGAACTGGTAGAAGTCCCAAACAGGCTGCGCATGTATGTTTCACGATCTTCTTTTTTATAAATTTTCGACACTTTGAAATCCTCTTTCATTATGTCCTTTAAAATTTCTGTCAAGGCATCTGTTACCACCTCTTTCTTTATATCGGATGTCAAGTGTCCATTCTGTAGGGATATGCCCAGTTTTTGTCGAACGTTTGGGTCTGAAATCAGTCTCTGAAGATTGGTTACCTTTACTGTTGCCAACTGTTTTTTAAAGTTTTCATCTACCGTTTTGGCACCCATCAGCATATTTATGACCTGAAGAGCCATAGATGTCTTGCCCTTTGTTGTCTCTTCAAATCGTTGCTTTTGTATGGGATTCCATTGTTGTGTTCCAATACCATGCAAGCCATTGGAATGCTTACGTTCTATCCAGAGATAAGCTTCCTCTCGGTTCACACAAATTCCACATTCCAAGCTCCGAATGACTTTTGACTCATTTTCTGCCACCAGCTTGATGAATTTCTTTTTCAAGGATTGATGTTTGTTATCAATCAGATTGGGATTGAGAAGTATCTTCAATGTGGTGATGCGGCGGTTGCCCTCCATCACAATAAACTTATTATCATCGGTAGGCAACTTGATAACCAAAGGCATATCGGTAGGATTTAGTCCATGAGCCAATATATCAACGGCCAAGTTATATAAATCGCCTTTATATTCTTCGATCATTCTATTGATGGCTTCCAACTGCGATGTTTGATGCTCGAAACGAAAGTTGTCGAGATCAATAAACAGGTTGGTAACCTTAATTGTTCTTTTTTCCATATCTATTACCTGTTTAGAATAGATTTTTTACTGAAAACCTTTGAGACAGGTAGGGGCTTCCTACACTGCCTCTAAGGAATCACATGTATTCAAAATTTCGTTGCAAATAATATCAAGCAATGGCTTAGACATCTCATCAAGCTACCACTGATTGCATAAGGCAACGTTTGTGAAGGTGACTACTTGATTGGAAGTCCGCATCCTTGTTGGTGTTCCATCTCATGAATGGCCTTGTTTACCAATTCTTGCTTGGGTGGAAACGCTGCCCTCACTACATTAGTCAAGGCTTGCGCCAACAATTGCATTTCTATGTTCACGTCTTCTGGAGTATTGAACTCGAATTGGACGGAAGTCATCAAATTACTGAACATCTGCTGTACAGTGCCATACTGTAAGGTGTCATCGACTGGAACTTTGTAAAGCTTTGCCAATGAACGCTCGTTGATGCCCAACAACTTGGAGAACTGCTTGCGAGACGGGACTCGCCATCTTGTCTGAATTCGGCGAATTTCTTCAGCGGCAGTGGTTAACCAACTGTTCGCCTTGACTTTCGTCGATCTGAGGTTCATTAGGCATAGAGTTTAGCACTCTAAGTGTAAATCCTGCCTGAATTACTAATATTCTCAAATCTTCTACAAAAGTCTGTTAACGGTGATGTACTCTATAGGGTACAACACCCACAATTCATGTTTAAGTACCTTTGCTCACGAAATCAGAAAATGATTTTTAATATCAATTATTGTTGAACCCTATAATATAATAAGGTGTATGAAACTAAAAGCAACTTATACTCGCCGCATCCTGGCGATGATGTATTTTCCAGACTGCGAACCGCAGAATGCCGTGCGCCGTCTGACCAGCGAAATCAAACGCTGTGTGGAACTGTATGAACTCTTGACCGCCAAGGGCAAGAGGTTTGACAACAAGCAGATTCTCACCATCCGTGAGGTGAAACTTATCGAGGAGTATCTGGGCGAACCTGTGTACTCCATCGAGGAAGTGCTTGTATGAACTCTCATGAAGCGCATCGTTAGGTGCCAATGATGCGCTTCTTTGACTGCTAACGAAGCGCATCTTCAGGGTGTAAGGAAGCGCATCTTTAAATTGCGTGTAACTTCGACGTTCTTCGACGCACTTCGACGGATGCCCCTAAGCTGATGTTGTATCTTTGCACCAGCTAAACGAAGAACGAAGAGTGATGAGTGAAGAATTCAACACCTGGGTACACTCGGAAGTCCTTGTTCGGAGTGATGCATACATATTTAGTATTAATATCTTAATAGAATTACAATTATGAGTAAGTATTACAGTGTTTTTTCTCGTACCTTGACCATGGGTACTCGTAAAGGTGAGACCGTTTACAGTGTTCGCCCTGTTAGTAACGGAACGTTGACTACCGATAAGGTAGCGAAGCAGATTTCTACGGAATCGACAGCTACCACGGCTGACGTGAAGGCGGTACTCGACCGCTATGCCTACTATGTGATGGACAACCTTGCCAAGGGTTACAACATCGAGTTGCTTGGCTTCGGAACGCTCTACCTTCGCTTCATTACCAACAAGTCGGTAACAGATCCGAAGAAGGCGAAGAGTAATCTGGTGAAGAGCATTGTTCCTGCCTTCCGCCCTTCGTTTACCGTTGACCGTAACGGCAAGCGCACCTACGACTTGATTCCTAACCGTATCACCCTTGTGAAGTATGGTGAGGAAGAGAAGGACGGGGCTACTGACGGTAGTACTACTGATCCTGACACCAAGCCATCTGATAAGGGTGATAACACTCAAGGTGGTGGCAGCGAGAACGGCGGTGAGAACGCAGGCACCGATGGTGGCGGAACTGATGCTGGTTCAGACGGCAACATGGGATAAGCCTATCTAGCAGTGCCTTGCCTCTGAAAAAGGGAGGCACTGCTTACCCTTAACTTATTGTTTCACTTTTAAATATCATTGATTATGAAAATGTTTCGTTCTAACTCTGAATCAAATCCGAACCGGATTTCGTGGACTCAAATCGTGAATGCCATCGTACAAGCGCTGATTGCAGCGCTCACGGCACTGGGGGTAAGCTCGTGCTCAATGTTTAATCTTTAATGTAGAATTAATCTTATGACTAAAGATACATTTCCTATGAACATTGGTGGAGAGAAGGTGCGATCTGAGCGCCTACTCCTCGCCAATGTGGAGGACGGCAAGAACATGATGTCTGCCGACTCTATCAGATTTTTGGTGCTGCATTGCTCGGCTACCCGACGCAATCAGGACTATAGTGTTGAACAGCTGCGACGCGACCATAAGGCGCGTGGGTTTTATGATATCGGCTATCACTTCTATATCCGGAAGGATGGGACGATGACGCAGCACCGTAAGTTGCTGGAGGTGGGGGCGCATGCCAGACCTTATAATAGATGTTCTATCGGCATCTGCTATGAAGGGGGATTGAATGAGGAAGGTAGGGCTTGCAATACTATTACTCCGCAACAGTTTGAGCGAATTCAAGAATTGCTGGCAGTTCTAAAAAAACTGTTTCCGAAAGCGAAGATTGTGGGGCATCGGGACTTGCCGGGGACTACTCCGAAGGAGTGTCCATGCTGTAATGCGAGTGAGCTTTTTGGAAAGTAATTTCGAAAAGCTACCTATGCTTCCTTTTTTCGAAAATCTACCTGCCCTTCCTTACCTTTTTCGAAAATCACCCCGTCCCTCTTTACCCTTAAAGAGGGCTCCACCTCTCACCCCGGCCCTCTCTCCTCAGGAGCGAGGGAGGAAACCGCCCTACTCGGTGCTCGGAACCGCTGCGCTCTAAGGTTGGCGGACCATCAAAGGTCTTCGCCAGATTGTGCGGGATGGGACCGCCGGGGGACAACTTGATGATAGGGACTGGCTTATTATAGCTTGCTGCGGGCGGCGGGGGGACGGGAGTTAGAGCTCTACATCCTCATCTACTGTTAAGATGAATTTCGAGGCGTTCATGCTCTTGTTGGTCTATTACTGGCACCTTATGAAGCAGTACATAACGCTGCAACAACTGGCGCCATACCAATAGACGCGTTCCTTTCCATAACTCAACGGCTGCTGCTACAAGTTGAGTGAAGAACGATGAATGAAGAGTGAAGAATTCATTTGCTCTTCTTCCCAATTCTTCCTTATCATCAGTATAGTCGATGTCTGTTTCTATCGAAAATCCCCCTATCCCATTGACCTTTTCAAATCTATATTCGCTTTGTGTGAGCAAGTAGAGTAAGCGGGGATATTTCTTCGCCTCTAAATCTGCAAGAAAAGTCTCTTGCTCTTTACAGCTTTGTGATGCGTAATAATCATAGAATCCTCCCCATGAACAGATGGCCTTTACCTTGCCACCATCTGTATTCACCAGTGCAAAATGGGCATAATACTCATAGTCCTCATCGAAGTCAGTGGAGTTTTTCTCAGACTCACTACCTTTATCTTGGAAGACTTCCCGAAGATTACAGCGGAGGATGAGCTCTGTGATTCCATTATGATACAACACCGTATAATCATGTCCTTCTGGGATGATTGCTCCAGAAGTAGGTGTAAGAAATGGACGTAATTTGGCATCAGGAATCAGTTCATTCAACCACCTTTCAAGGGAAATCTCACCTGCCTTAAAGTAATTGGAAAGAACACGAAAGTTATTTCGCATCTTTTCGTCTATTTGTCCCAAAACCTTTTGCTGCTGGGCTACTGTGATTTCTTCTTTCTTGCTTTCGTATGCCAAATCCGACATACTCTGATTGCGATAGACTGGCAATCTCTTTTGATAATCCAAGAAAAGATTGCGCAATGTTTGACAGGCATTCCCGGATGACTGTTTTGCCTGAAGATAGCCAATCATCTGGTCGATGGCACGCCACACGCCCACAGCCTCTGCTTTTGGACCCTTGGTTGCCTCATGCTCTACCTGCATATCGTATTGACGAACGTTGGAAAAACTGAGACAGAGGTTGTTACCAAATCGCACAAAAAGATGACGGTCTTTCTTGCCCTTGTTCTTGATTTGCTTGACCACGCCAACCCAACCAGCTAAAGGTCCACTGAATATGCGGACGGTATCATTCTCCTGAATGAGGTCATCATATCGCTTGCTTACAATACTCAATCCCTCTACTCCATCAGCCATTTTATCACTGAAATAAATAAAATGCTCCATGTCTTCATCTGGGATCGTAGCCGTTCTGATAATGTCATCCGGAGATAAGTTCTTGACATCCTTACAAAGAAGATGGGCGCTTGAGACAAGCTTTCCTTTCTGCAGTTCGCCTGTTTCCAGGCTACGGATGATATCTTCATAGACAAAATACCCCCAAGGTGTCAGTATTTTCTTCAAAACCTTTATGCTGTCCGCCTTGATAAACAGTAATCCATATATCAGCGGACGAAAACGGAAACGTTCTTCTCCCTGGGCATTGACATACTTCGTTCGGCATTTTGGCAGATAGACAAACTTCACTATGCCTGGATATGTATTTTCAAGAAACTCTTTCGTGCTTTGTTCTTGAAATTTATCTGTATTGACTATAAACCACATTGTCTAGAGTTAAGAATTTATAGGTGAAAGTTTACAGATGAAAATTGCTAAACATTAACGGCAGTTAGCTACAGAATACATCTCGGTTTCTCCTGAAAAGATTCCTCTTCCCGGATTATTGGGGTTGTGATATGTATCACAGCATTGAAAAATCAATAGACTAACTTCCACTAATCTTCAATACTTTTATGTCTTTCGGTCTTCTGCATACATGATGCAAGTAAGCCCGTATATAGCAAATTGTTTCTCATACGCTTCGCTTATATGAAAGCCATATTAATAGTTCTTATTTCACTACGCTCTTCTGAATCTCTACATAAGAGACACAGAAAACTGAAAAACTTTCTTTCAATCAACGACTTAGGAGATTGAGTGCGAAACGAAAACTGAAAAAATGTTGATTTTCGTAGAATGATATTAATTTTTTAACACGCATAATTTGCTTGTTTCCAACATTTTTCGTATTTTTGCAGTGATTTTCTGTGTCTCTTATGTAAAGATTCAGAAAAATTGGTTCATTTTGGTTCATTTTACGAAACGACTCTTTTCGTACATTTTTTGTGTTATAAGACTGCCAGTATTTTGGCATTGGCATCATCCACTTCTGAGCTTTTGATGGAGCGGAGATAAATCTGTGTAGTGATTTCGGAATGATGCCCCAATGCCTCACTGATGACTGAGATAGAGATATGATTGTCTCTTGCTGCCGTTGCCCAGGAATGGCGGGCGACATAGAGGGTAAGTTTGCCCTTGATACCTATCTTAGCTCCTAACTTCCTGAGATGGTATGAGATACGCGCTTCCGTATTGTGATATAGGCGCACCTCTTCCTGCATTTTGTCAACCGATTTATCCTGACTTTTGTTCCCATCATTAACAAGGAAAGGAAAAAGATAAGGTGAAGAGATGGTCTGCGTCTGATACTTTTCCAACAAGTCCTGCATCTCCTTCTCCCATCGGATGGTAAGGCGCTGTCCTGTCTTGCTTCGGGTGTAATGAAGATAACCATCCTTGAGGTCGGATTTGCGGAGGTGAGCCAGGTCGATAAAAGAGATGCCACGCAGATAGAAACTCATCAGGAATGTATCTCTTGCCATCTCTTCGTTGGGAGTGAGTTCCTTGACCGAATGCAAACGCTTGATTTGGCTGACGGACTCTGTCGGTATGGCTCGCTTACAGGTTTGCGCGATACCGGTATAGACATCATTAAAGGGATGCTGCTGTGGAGTAAGTCCCTTTGCCACAGCTTTGTTGTAGGTAGCACGGAGAATGCGGAGATAGAAGGAACTGGTGTTGCTGCATACCTTCGCTGTATGATGCAGGTATGCCTCATAGGAGCGCATCTCTTCTGCATCTATCTCTCTCAGCGCGATATCCTTGTTGTCCCGGTATCGCTTAAAGCTGTTGAGGGTTGTTCTGTAATGCAGCGAGGTGCGGTATTGCCCGTTTTTCAGCAACAGGACAATAAGGAGGTTCATGAACTGAAATAACGACTCTGATGTTTTCTTGTTTCTTGACATAATGACAGTGAATTTATGAAGTTTATTAATATATGATAGGGGAATGGAGGACTAGTTTTAGATAATTCAAGGTAAAATATCGATATTTTACATAAAAATCGGACTGTCTGTAATTCACCGGCATCATGATGTTCTGAACAAACGCCTCTATCGTATAATGGTAATCCTTATTACAAAAAAACTCCGAAGAACCAAGATTGATTCTTCGGAGTTTTTTGTACACCCTTAGGGATTCGAACCCTAGACCCACTGATTAAGAGTCAGTTGCTCTACCAACTGAGCTAAGGGTGCCTCTGCTAAAAGCTTTGTTTTCAAAAGCGAGTGCAAAGGTAATACATTTTTCTGAAACCACCAAACTTTTATGGATATTTTTTGAAAAAAACTTTCATTTTATCCATCATGGTTGGTTGATAAAAGCATTATTCCTTCAGCCAACCACCTATCAGACTGATGATTTCCTGTCTTGTAGGCTCAGGGAACGACAAGATGCGAGTTTTGTGCGAACCGCCATGACACATATAAACATGCAGGTTCTGGTTTACATGATGCAGATAAGGAAATCAGAATACGAATCCTGCATTGATATAGAATCCTACATTCTTACCCAAGCTAGAATAATTAGCCTGAATGCTTACTGGACCCAATACGAAATCATAGGATGCCCGCAAGGCTCCTCCCCACAAATCATCGCCGATGAGAATATGAGAAAACTTGCGGGCTTCCTTGCCATACTCTCCCAGAGCGGTAAGGTAGAACTTGCCTTTTACCCGATAACGGAAACCTAGCTGACCTGTCACTACATTGCGCTCCAGCAGATGAACATGCTGCGCACTCTCCCATGCCACCTGCCAAGGCAGATAGTAACCATCAGCTGCTCCACCTGCATAATTCTGATAAATGGCTGGTACGGAACTTCCAAACAAGAAGCGACTTTTGAGTTTAGGAAGCAGATAGAATCTGGAATTGAGACGTACGGCACATTCTCCTTGAAAAGCAGCCTCGCCAAAAGGATTACCATCGGCATAATGTATTCCGTCATCCGTATGCAGAATGCCCTGAACCTGAATGCGACTGCCACGGGTCGGGAAATAACGGCGGTCGTAAGTATCCATCACAACAGATGCAAAGTAATTCAGAAAATGGTCTGACGAACGTGACTGGATGCTTCCGTCGCGTTCGAACATATCAGAATGATAATGGTAATAATCAAACTGCACACCCGATTTCAATCTGAAGTTACCGATATCGCGGGTATAGAATCCAGCGAAAGAATGCGAAAGAAACTCCAGGGCATCCAACTTATGCTTATCAGCATAAAGGTCGAAATCATAATGAGCCATACGATAGGAAATGCCTATTTTCGCCCCGAAAAGGTTGCCATAGGCATATTTCATTTCCAGATATGGATTACGGGAAATGCGTCCTGTAAAGGCATAGTGATGACGGGTAGAAAACTGCTGGTTGTTGGATATCTGAGCAATGACGCTCGCCAGATCCTGCGTATCAAAACGTGCACCAACACTGATTCTTCTGGATTCGTTGGGTTCCAGCATGAATACCAGGTCATAAGGTTCCTCGTTAGACTGTCTGTATTCTACACGCGAAAAGATATTCAGTCCCCTGAGCATGGCAAGGGTGCCATCTATCTCCTCAGGACTGACTTCCGAATTCTCCCGTAGAGCAATTTTCTTTCTAATCCACTTTTCCTCCTCTCCGCTGATGCCTTCAATCTGGATGCTTCCTATATGATAGGCTTCCGTCTGAGAAGGTTTCGGCAGTTTGATGCGTTTATCCTGTAATGTATCATCAGAGGCAACAGAATCACAAGCATCAGCATAGATATACTTTCTCAGAGCCATCAGCTCATCCCATTTCTGACGGGCAGCCTGTTCTCCCCGCTGTATCATGGTATCAATGGCTTCAGATTGGAAGCTGGCTGCCGAATAACCTTTCAGAGAAGGATTGATATAAAGATCGTCTTCAGCCATATTCTTCCGGTATTTGTTCTGCCCCATCATACTTATGAGCTGTTCAACAACAGAAGAAGCCGATTTCAGCTCTTCCTTCTTCTTCCAACCGGTACTCAAATCTACACAGATAATCACATCCGCTCCCATTTCCTTTGCCACATCAACCGGCAGATTGTTCAAGGCGCCGCCATCCACCAGCATCTTCCCTTTCCATTCTACCGGAGCGAAAACACCCGGTATCGACATGCTGGCACGCATCGCCATAGGCAGCGAACCCGACGAAAACACCACTTCCTTGCCTTCTACCAGATCTACCGCCACGCAACGGAAAGGGATAGGTAGGTTGGAGAAATCATCTACCTGATGATACCCCACGGTAAGTTTCGAGAAAAGATTAAAGATGTTCTGCCCCTTCACATAACCGGTAGGCAACGAAACCTTTCTCTCTTTGGAAAGAGGAATATGAACGATATATTTCTCCCTTTCTTCTTTAGAGAGGAAAGTCTCCGATTCGCGTTTCACTTGGTCGCTCAAAAGGAAAAGCCAGTTCTGGTTACGGTAGAGGCTATCAATATCAGCAGCATCATAGCCGATGGCATAGAGTCCGCCCACGATGGCACCGATACTGGTTCCGGCAATATAATCTACAGGAATATCAGCCTCTTCCAGCACCTTGAGCACACCTACTTCAGCCGCGCCCTTGGCACCACCTCCACCCAACACGAGCCCCACCTTCTTGCGGGAGTGCTGGGCTTGCAGAGGAGTATGCGCAAAGAAGCAGCAGAATAAAACCAAAAAACATAATATCTTATCTCGATGTACCATCATATTGCTCCTTGTTTAAATGAATAACTGACACAGCAAAGATACGAAGAAAGATTGGAACTCGCAAGAAAATCTGAAAGAAAATGGCAGAGAACACTGAAATTTAAAGGATTATGCGAATCAATCCAGATGCTGCAAAAATCAGAGACAACAAAAAGAATCGCCACCTTTTTTATATTATCCCCCATTTTTCTTGCAAAATCAAAATATTCATCGTATCTTTGCAAAAAGAATTTATGGAAAGAGGATTACTCGCAAAAAGCTATCCTGAAAACATAGGAGATTTGATTATGACAGAAATGAACGATAGACGATTACCAGTAGGCATCCAGTCTTTTGCTAAAATAAGAAGAGAAGGATACCTATATGTTGACAAGACTGATATGGTATGGAGACTTGCTCATAGCAACAAGACTTATCATTACCTAAGCCGCCCACGCCGCTTCGGTAAGTCCATTCTCGTGGATACACTCCAGGCTTACTTCGAGGGGGAAAAGGAACTCTTCGAAGGATTGAAAGTGATGGAGTTGGAGAAAGAATGGACCTGCTATCCCGTCATTCGACTCGACATGAGTTGCGGAGGTGCAACACCCGAAGAACTCAACTCCTATCTCGACGACGCCTTCTATAAACTCGAACAGAAGTATGAAGTAGCGGTGCGCCCGGAGGTTTCCCTTGCTGTCCGTTTCCAGAACATCATCGAAACAATATTCCAGAAGACCGGAAAACAGACGGTTATTCTTATCGACGAGTATGATTCTCCATTGCAGCATTCTTGGAAGACTCCAGAGCATGATGCCTGCACAGCCATCTACAAGTCCGTGTTTGCCGTCTTGAAAAAAGAGGACGAGCACGAGCGCTTCGTCTTCATCACGGGCATCACCAAGTTCACTCAAATCTCCCTCTTCTCCGTGCTCAACAACCTGAGCAACATCAGCTTTGATGCACCATACACTACCATCTGCGGTATTTCAAAGCAGGAAGTTGCCGAAAACTTCATGCCGGAGATTGAGGCGATGGGTGAAGAAAACGGATGGACTCCGGAGGAGACGCTGAAGCAGCTCACGGCTTATTACGATGGATATCATTTCTGCAGCGATAATATGGTGGACATTTTCAACCCATTCAGCCTTATCAATGCCCTGTCGGATAGAAAATTGAGAAATTACTGGGCTTCATCAGGCGCCACTTCCTTATTGCCTAAGTTCGTGGATAATATGGAGATGAGGATGGAATACTTTGACCATTGCTTCATCGAGGGCGATACCCTGGAGACATCGGACGTGGTGAATGGCGGAGCCGAACTCTTCCTCTACCAGTCGGGGTATCTCACCATCAAGGATTACGATGATGGCGTTTACATCCTGGGCTTCCCTAACTTTGAAGTTCGCAAGGCATTATACCGGGTAGTGGTTCCTGCCTTGACCATGAAGTCGAATTCGGAAGTGGTTTCTGCGCAGAGCTTCCTCAGAAAAATGATGCAGGACGGCAATACCGCTGAAGCCAAGAAGGCATTAAAGGCTCTTATCGCCGATGTTCCATACAGCAACAAGAAAATGGCGAGCATGGATATGGAGGAGCGTTACCGACTGATAATGAGCACGATATTCAGAGCCTTGGGCTTTAGGGTGGAAGTAGAGAGAATGCTAGCCACTGGCAGAATTGATATGATTGTAGAGGTTCCATCCTTCATCTACGTCCTGGAACTGAAGCTATCGAACAATGGCGGCATTTCTGCTGCCGAGAGCCAGATAAAGGAAAAGAGTTACACCGAACCATTCAAGGCCGACAAGCGCAAGGTCATCGCCCTAGCCGTGGAACTCGATGAAAAGGGCAAGGGATTGACAGATTGGAAAGAAGTGGCTGAGGATGAGTAAAATATAACTCCAAACAAACATCCCGCCAAGTGTCCTGACGGATTACACATCCGGCAGGACGCCTGGCGGGTTCTTTTTTGTTTATCATAAAGACTAATGATAATCCTTTCTTTCTATCCTTCTGGCTCGTAGGTTCAGCTTACGAGGGTCTTGGCGCATATCCCAGAGATCCACCAGCCAGAGGATATCTTTCTTTTCATTATAAAAATAGATAATCTTGAAGTTCTTCATGATGATGACACCACGATACTTTCTCCATTTCTGCAGTTCAGGTACAAACGGATAACTCTCAGGCATCAACCTCAGTTGATGTTTAATACCAATCAAGCTATCAATCCACTTTTTGGCTGTTTTTCTGCCGAATTCCAATAAAGCGTAATCTACACATTTGTCAAATTCGCTATCAAACAAATCATCTGCCTTTATCTCCATTGCGCAATCTTCTGTTCTAATCTTGCAATCAAATCATCCACTGGATGACCATAGTTCGGGTCATCCAAGTGCTTGTCTATTTCTGCGCAATGCTCCATCACCTGCTCCAGTGAGCGCCCCATAGGATAGGAATCGGTATCGTAAGTCTCATCCAATGATACTGATGATGCAGATGATGCTGCCGAACGATAAGCAGGCGATGGCTCACAAACCTTATCCCCCACCATCTTCGATTCATCGATATGATATTTCTTTTCCTCCATATTTCTTTCGCTTTTAAAGTTATATAAAATCACTTGTATTTTGAGACAGAGAGCCTTTTTGGATTCTGCCTCATATCCCAAATATCAACAATATGCACCACATCCAAGGATTCATCATAATAATAAACCAACTTAAAATTACGCATAAAATTAGCACCCCGAAGCAAATAGCTAAACTTTGGAGCACCAAGAAAAGGGGGCTTACCTTCAGGTTATTTTCTCAGGAAGTTCTGGATTTTCATCAGTTCCTCTTTCCATCTTCGAGCTGTTTTCTTACCAAAATTCTCATAAGCATCGATAATATACTGGCGTACCTTTTCTTCATACAGCTTGTGGACAACTATCTCAGCCATGGGAATTCCTCATATAAACGTTCATTAAAGGCATCAACAGATTCCCATTTAGAAGGATCATCCTTAATGGTTTCACAATAATCGATACTATCCAAAAGACCCTCATAGCTAAAATGATTTTTAAGAACTGGAATTTCATCTTCCTGCTCTATCCCAGAATCAATCACGTGATGAGATACAGACTCTGATGCAACAGATGCATAGGCAGGCGATGGCTCACAGACCTTATCCCCTACAATCTTCGATTCATCGATATGATATTTCTTTTCCTCCATATTTCTTTCGCTTTTAAAGTTCCACGATTCTTATGTAAAGATGGTGCAAAAATACAAAGAAAGATTGGAAACCGCAAGAAAATCTACAAGAAAATGGCAGAGAACGCTGAAAATAAATAAATTATACGGATTAAGTTGAATAAAAAAACGACCAAGTATTAATTTTTCTTCTTAAAATCTTTGGAGTATTAGCAAATATCTGTTTCATTGCACATGAATATTTAAAATTAACAATTATGACAACACAAATAAAGTTCATGAACGAGCGTTTGCAGCACGAAATGGATAAGCTTTGGAAATCTGGCGATCTGAGCGATGAAAAAATGCAGAAACTACAGTCAGAACATTTGCGCATGGCAAATAAATAATGCTTAAATAGATTGTTTTTCAAATATGCGGGATGCCCAACAGATTGAGCATCCCGCATAAAAAAAAGAACTACTTATTAAAATACTTTTTGCCACCCTGCTGGATAACAATACCCTTAGCATTTTTGCCAACTTTCATACCAGCCATATTGAAAGTCTTAGCTGACTTTACTACATTTGTGCGAGCTAACTCAGTAATACCGGTGCCTGTATTGTCAAGCAAGTAGATGACATATTGAGTTTCTCCATTACCTAGAGATTCACTATTCTCGATATAAGTCTTGCCATTCATACGATAGATAGACAGATCCTTTCCATAATTACAATTTGGTATAGTGAACAATTCCTTTCCATCCTCATTCTTTACGGCAAGATAAGACTCATAATACTTGTCTTGCACATCCTGACAAAAAACGAGCTTTCCATTTTCAATACCATTTATCATTGGACCATAAACGCTAGTTTCTGGGGCAGATACTTGCCTATAACATTCTACAAGAAACTCATATTTATCATCATTGTTAAACACATTTTGAGTAAGGTATCCATAAGTATCCTCATTGCAGTTTGCATCATAATCATACACCTCTGTCGGTATGATAAATTCTCGCTGTATTACCTCACTACTTTCACGGCTATCATCTACTTTCCAAGCCAATTTAGACATATCAACTTCAACAAGCTTAGTAAGTCCATCTACATTATATAATTTATTGTCGGAAGGATTATAAAAAGAGTAACGCTCACTTACACAAATACTATCATAACTGCCAGAAACATCTTGCCAACCTTTTGCTGCATGGTAAGCAAAATTACCTTTGTAATCTGTGAAGTAAACCTGTCCAACATCACCAATCAACTTCGTGACGGCAGCCTTGAATTCATCCATATTTGTAATTGGAGTTTCAAATCCATCATAACCATATACTCCATCAACACGGTGTCCCCAATAAGCTTCCTCATAACCTTCCTTAATAACCTTCTTGGTTTTGAAATCAGCTAAGGCCCTCATTGGTACCAAATTACTCTTGAATACCATAGGGTCATACTTAAAAGTTTTCTCCACGTTAAAAGAAGCATCATAAACAGTAAACTCAGGTTTTTGGATGCTGCTTTCAACTCCGATAGTTGAATAAGGAGTAATAACACCTATAGTGGTAAGATTTTTAGGGATGAAATCAAATCCATCGCCTTTCACCTTAGTTACTTCAGAAATCTGTGCACAAGCAGCCAAAGCCATGACTGCAAATGCGGAAGCAAGTAATGTTCTCTTCATAATCAATTAAAACAACAAGTTTGGATGTCCTGCAAACTTGAATTTAAAAGGTTTATAAGTTCTTTTTCCTGCAATAACAAAGCGTAGACATCTTCACTTGACATTTGCCTAGCGACACGTTTGCTATGCAGTTGCTACATTTTATTCTACCCTTGTGAGCATCACCCTTCATAATGATTTTGCAAAAATAGTCTTTTTGATAGTATTCAGAAAATAAAAGCTACAACCAAACACCCTTATCTATAGCAACAAAGCCAACCTAGATTTGCATCAATACCAGCCTCATCCCCATTAGAACGCAGAAACGTGGACGATCCACTTATCCAACGTTCCAAGGTGTTTGGCCTAACCTATATGCAACAGATAAGTTTTACGTCCACGCTATAGCGGACGCTTACTTATTTATTCTGTTGCACATGTTCTTCCGCGGCCAAACTTCAGGAACATTATTATCGAATAAACAGCAAACGCTATTATTTTAACCCACAAAAACAGACGTCATCGCCTTAGGGCGAATCAATCCGAATGCAAAGTAAATGCAAACGAGCGCAATGAAAGCTTGCTTTCAAATTGCCGAGTGCAGCTTTGCTTCTGCAAAGATACTGCAAAAATCAGAGATAACAAAAAGAATCGCCACCTTTTTTATATTATCCCCCATTTTTTCTTGCGAAATCAAAATATTCTTCTCAAAATCTTTGGAGTATCAATAATTATCTGTATCTTTGCAGAGTGAAATGTTTAAAAATTACAATTATGGCAACACAAGTATTACAATTCAATCAGGCTCAACAGGCGGTGCTCAATGTTATCTCTTGTTTACAGTCAGAACAGGACTTAGCAGACTTGAAACGAACATTAGTTAAGTTCATGAATGATCGCTTGCAGCGAGAAATGGATAAGCTTTGGGAATCTGGCGAAATGAGCAATGAAAAGTTGCAGGAAATGCAGTCAGAACATTTGCGCACGGCTTATAAATAAACTGACTATGCTGAGAAACATCGTCTTAGATACCAACTGTCTCTTGCAGATAATTGCAAGGAAAAGCAAGAATTATTTCTTATGGGAAGGATTCTTGAATGGGGACTATTGTCTTTGCTATACAACTGAAATTCTAGAAGAATACGAAGAAATACTTTGTTTAAAAACGAATCGATTAATAACAACTATGGTATTGGAGATTATAACTCAAGCTCCGAATACCCAAAGAGTTGACGCTCATTATCATTGGAATCTTATCACACAGGATCCCGATGATAATAAGTTTGTGGATTGCGCAGTCTTTGCCAATGCCGATTTCATTGTATCAGATGATAAACATTTCAAAGATTTAGAAAACATCGATTTTCCAAGAGTACTAGTAGTTAGATTAGAAGAGTTTGCCAGATTATACCGAAATCTTGGTGCCAATTAATTAAAACTCTTTTCATCATTGAATTGACACATATTTCGAGAGATAAATTGACACATATTTCGAGAGATAATATGTAAAAGAGCAGAAGCAAACACGGAAATACTCTTCACTCTTCACCAAACCCTCCGGAATACCGATAAACAGGGCGATTGCAGAGGTGAAGAGTGAAGAGATTTTTGCAGAATGCTAAACATAAATCATATTGATAGGATTGGGAAATCTGGTTTACCCATCTGAGATGACTGTCTCATAGGAACAGCCGACTGTTCTCTAATCCGCCAGTCGGCTGTTCGCCCCAAACAGCCTACTGGCCATACGCAAATTGCACACTTATCTTTCGGAGATAAATATCAGAACATCGGAGATTTATCTGCCAAAAACAGCCATATCAAAACAAAAACGAAATGAAACTTCCCTGAAATTTGGAGGGTTTAAAAAAATATATTACCTTTGCACCCGCAAAAAAGATAAGATTATGAACGGATTGTATACTATATTATTATTGGTGCTGAGCAACATCTTCATGACGCTGGCTTGGTACGGACACCTCAAGTTGCAACAAACGGGCGTGAGCAGCAACTGGCCTCTTATCGGTGTCATCGCCTTCAGTTGGGCCATCGCCTTCTTCGAATATTGCTGTCAGGTACCAGCCAACCGCATCGGTTTTGTAGATAATGGAGGACCATTTAATCTGGTCCAGCTCAAGGTGATTCAGGGTAAGCGGCTCCGCGTTTATACCATTGTAGACTTCTCATTTATTCGTACCTTTGC
>ERZ1034949.673-NODE-673-length-20531-cov-78.409797_pt1 | contig 20531 bp, 22 predicted proteins | sample MGYA00520590_ERZ1034949 | MGnify/ENA primary metagenome ERZ1034949 (study PRJEB33766, sample SAMN09781752) | gut metagenome | biome: gut microbiome | host: Homo sapiens | place: Madagascar | study: EMG produced TPA metagenomics assembly of the PRJNA485056 data...
CTATTTTGACTATGCGTATAGTCACTCTAATAAATCACAAGCTAAAAATTTAAACCAATTAAAAAAAAATAAGTGAAGGACAGGTTCTCTATTTGAAGGGAAATTTGTGCTCAAAAATTTGGTTATCAGCGATTACTAATATTATCGCACCTCTTTTTATTAGTTGGTTTAGGGGCGTTAATGAATGGAAAACTAGTCTTTGCTTTTCTAGCAGCCGTATTCATGGGCTTATCTGAATCATTATCTTCAGGAACATTAGTTTCCTTTAATTTTGATGTTTTAGCTAATGAAAAAGAGTATGCTAAATTCCTTGAAAATTCAAATATGATAAAGTATGTTTTTATTGCTTTGGTAACGATTATTTCGCCATTTTTACTAAAACAAAGTGTCCTATATCCATTAATATTATCCATTAGCTTTGTGATGATTAGCTTGATTTGTCTGTTGAAGCTGCCAAATAAAATCGTAAAATCAGATTCAAAGGAAGCTTCAGCATTATTGTTAGGAATTCGCTTAGCACCATGGCAGTTAATGATATTAGGGGGGAGTTTTACACCTCTTATTATGGTAAATAATTCTTATGCTAGCCTTTTATTGACAGACAAGGGAATTTCTTTAGATGTTTTAGGCATTATCTTGTTTTTTGTTTAATTTAGGAATGGCATTAGGAAGCTATTTAAAAATTGAGTGGAAATATACTTTGGTTATCCCAATATTAGTCGTATTAATTTCCATGCAGACAGAAGTTCATCTGATAATCTTACTATTTTTATTGATTAGAATTTTAAATGCTAACTATAATAACCAATTGATGTTAAAAATGAATCAAACGATTAAGGAAAATCGTGCCGTATCTTGGTCTTTGTATAATTTTGCTATTTCAATAAGTTTTATGTGAGCAGATTTTTTAGCAGGGCTTATTGCAGATCGATTTGGCTTATCAATGGTATATCGAGTTTTTGAACTATCTGCCACGTTTTATCTTATCTATTATTGCTGGAAAAAGTGTAAGTAATCCTCGAACTCTCACCCCACATAAACATCCTATGAAACCATTGATTTCATAGGGGTTCTTTGTTTTTGCATGAAAAAATATTTTTTGTGAGAAAAAAGCTTGCAAAAAACTTAAATTATGTTATACTTAACCGGTAAATTATTAACCGGTTAAAAAAGGAGTTGTCATGAAGAAGAAATTTCTTTTATTGATAAATTTAGTTGCACTTTTATTTGCTTGGCAAATCAGCCATATCAAGCAAGTTTCGGCAGATGACAAGATTGATGTTGTCACAACTTTCTATCCTGTTTATGAATTTACCAAAGCTGTTACGGGAGATACCGCAGATGTAACCATGTTGATCAAAGCAGGAACTGAACCACACGATTTTGAACCATCTACCAAAAATATTGCAACGATTTCAGACGCTGATGTTTTTGTCTATATGGACGATAGTATGGAAACATGGGTTGATAGCGTTGAAAAATCCATTGATTTAGACAGTTTAACAGTTGTTAAATCAACAGGAGATATGCTATTAATGGCAGGAACAGCTGAGGAAGACAACGAAGATAGCGATGACGGTCATACTCACGAATATGACCCACACGTTTGGCTCTCACCAAAACGCGCTATCACATTGGTTGAAAATATCCGTGACGCTTTTGTTGCAAAATATCCTGATAAAGCTGATACTTTCAATAGCAATGCAGCTGCTTACATTGAAAAACTAAATGATTTAGATGCCGAATACACAGAAGCATTGTCAAATGCTAAACAAACAAGCTTTGTCACACAGCACGCTGCTTTTGGTTATTTAGCACTTGATTACGGTTTGACACAAATTCCAATCACTGGTGTGTCAGCCGAATCAGAACCATCAGCAAAACGTTTAGCAAGTTTGACAAAATATGTCAAAAAATACGATATTAAATACATTTACTTTGAAGAAAATGCGTCAAGTAAAGTTGCTTCAACTTTAGCAGATGAAGCAGGGGTCAAAACAGCGGTGCTAAATCCGATTGAAAGCTTAACAAGCAAACAAATCAAAGCTGGCGAAGATTATTTCTCAGTTATGGAAGAAAACTTGAAAGCTTTGCAATTGACAACAGATGTCGCTGGTAAGACTATCAAAGCTGAAACAGACACAACCAAGACTGTTCAAAATGGTTACTTCAAAGATAAAGATGTTACCGACCGTTCATTGAGCGATTGGTCTGGTAAATGGCAATCAGTTTACCCATATCTTCTTGACGGCACATTGGATCAAGTTTTGGAATACAAAGCTAAAGCTTCAAAAGGTGAAAAAACAGCCGAAGAATATAAGGAATACTACACAACAGGTTACAAGACAGACGTTGAACAAATCCATATCAGCGGTAAAAAGAATACCATTACATTTATTAAAAACGGTGAGAAATACAAGTTTACTTATAACTATGTAGGTTACAAGATTTTGACTTATGAAAAAGGTAACCGTGGTGTCCGTTATTTGTTTGAAACAGATGATGAAAATGCTGGTGAATTCAAATACGTCCAATTTAGTGACCACAACATCACAACAACAGATGCCGAGCATTTCCACATTTTCTGGGGTGGTGAAAGCCAAGATGCGCTTCTTGAAGAAATGGATAACTGGCCAACCTATTATCCAACTAGCTTAACAGGTCAAGAAATCGCACAAGAAATTGTTGCCCACTAAAAACAACCTCATCAAAAATAGCTAAAAAATCTGAAACAAAACGTTTCAGATTTTTTGTTTGAAATATGATACCTGTTACAACTGTGTTGTTCTTTGTTAGTGAAAAAATAAAGAAGTTTTAGTAAGATGCTAAGCATTATGTAAGCAAAGGGAAGTGATTTGGGAAATATCAAAGAAGAGGTACTGAAAATGGTTAAAGCATTGGAGACTAGTTTTAAACGCATTGAGAAAAAGTATGTTTTGGATAAAGAAAAACTAGGAGCTATTTGGGATGATTTGAAAGAACACCTTGTAGAGGATGATTATCCGACATCAACAATTCCTAGCTTATTGTCAGTGATTATTTTCTTGGTGAACGGTAGTCTGGGAACAAGTGTTGCCGTAGCTGGAACATTTTGTTTGGTACGTTTTCGTTCAGCTGCAGGTGGTGCGCGTGAACTGTTGGCACTCTTTTTAGCGATGACTATCGGATTAAGTACAGGAATGGGTTGCCTAACTTTAGCCATTTTGACCACAATTGTTTTCTTGGTGATTTGACTTGGTTTGGGAAAAATGACCTTCTTTAGTTCAGGACAAACGGTGATAGATTTACCAAAAGCTCGAAAAGATGAAAAGTTAATCCGCCACATCCTACACCGATTTTGTCGAGATATTGAATTGCTATCGTTGAAAAGTAGCCATAGCGGTGAACATTTGACGTTGACCTATCAAATCGACCTAAATTCAGACGACGATGATGTTTTATTAACCGATGAATTAGTCGAACACATTGTAGATATTGACATTTCAATGACCAAATTAGCTAAGAAAAAGAAAAACTTGTAATACAAGTTAACCAGAACCTCGGTTCTGCTTTTTTTGTCATCAGAAAACCACTAGCTGTGCTAGTGGTTCAGTGTAGCTTTCAGCGTGGTATAAAAAAATCCCCCTAAAATGATATATTAGAAAAGGTTTCTCGACCACAAACTAATATACATAAGGAGGCCCCTGATGAAACAGGATAATAATAGTTTAGCACATACCACATGGAATTGTAAGTATCATATTGTTTTCGCCCCAAAATACCGTCGACAAATTGTATATGGAAAATATAAGGCAAGTATCGGTCAGATCATACGTCAATTATGTGACCGTAAAGGAGTAGAGATTCATGAAGCCGAAGCGTGTAAAGATCATATTCATATGTTAGTGAGTAAAAGTGGTGCAAAAGGGAAAGTATTCAGTAAGCCTTTAGATTTTGGCCGGTAAGAGAGACTTTCAGCCGAAGAGCAAACACGGGTGGTTTTGATTGATGAACAATTAAACAAGCTTGTAAGTTCTTGCAGATTGAATTATCAGTGTGACAATAGACGATTTTTGAGTGCGTTGCAAGCTTCTGAAAACTTTGTTATAATGAACTAAGATAGCACTTACATTAAGGAGGCACCGTGAAAGAAAAGCGTATTACAAAGTTCTTTTTAACCTGCGCAACTTTGGTTACTTGTATTACCTTGAGCGTTAACCTTTGTTTTCAACATTCTACAAAAGCGGTTGTCGCAGAATCTTCGGAAACATCAGATACAGCAACAGCTGATTTTATTGCAAGCATTGGCGAAACAGCACGACAAATTGGGCAAGAGCGTAACCTCTACGCTTCTGTGATGATTGCACAAGCTGTCTTAGAATCAAGTAGTGGGCAGTCTGCGCTCAGCCAGTCTCCTTATTATAATTTCTTTGGTATCAAGGGGAGTTACAATGGCAATTCTGTGACCATGCTAACTTGGGAAGATGACGGAAATGGCAATACTTACGAAGTTGACCAAGCATTCAGGTCATATGATAGTTTAAGCGATTCGTTGAATGATTACGCTAATTTGCTTAGTTGGGATTTGTATTCTGGAACGTGGAAGTCTAACACAACATCTTACCAGGACGCCACGGCAGCCTTGACTGGTTTGTATGCCACAGACACATCTTACGCTGATAAATTAAATGCTTTAATTGAGCAATATGGTTTGACAGTCTATGATGAACCAGCAAGCACAGAGGAAGAAACAAGTAGCGAGGACAATTCAGACCATGTCTGGAATGAATATCGTGGCTCTTACACAACAGCAGCCATTCTAGCAGAAGACGAAGCATGGCTTCGCTTCATTAGTCAATAGAATAGGAAAGAGGAGCTTTCTCCTCTTTTTTATATTATTTTGAAAATAAAAAAGGCCAATTTCGATTGCTCGAAAATGGCTTTCCTGTAAAATGCGGTTTCTTATTTGAGACCGTATTTTTTGTTGAAGCGATCCACACGACCGTCTGCTTGTGTGAATTTTTGGCGTCCAGTGTAGAATGGGTGAGAATCTGATGAGATTTCCACACGTACAAGTGGATAAGTAGCGCCTTCAAATTCTACAGTTTCGTTAGAGGATTTTGTAGAACCGCTAAGGAATTTGTAACCAGTAGTTGTGTCCATGAACACTACTGGACGGTATTCTGGATGGATGTTTTGTTTCATTGTTAAAAGATTTCCTTTCTGCCATGGTGCTTTTTTGATGTACCATAGTTATTTTAACTTCTATAGTTTATCAAATAATACGATATTTGACAAGACTTTTAAGCAAATTAATTGAATTAAAATCAAGTTGTCATTAAGTCAAGGCTATCAAGGGATGCTTAGTCTTTTGGTGTTAGTAAGTCTTTGATTTCTTGGTAAATTTCGTCGTTTTCTTCAAGGCTATAAGAATTCGCTCCGCTGGCTAATGGGTGTCCGCCTCCGCCATGGCGTTTAGCGATTTTATTGATAACCTGTGATTTACTACGGAGACGCACACGGTAATGTTTATCAGCTTGTTCGACAAAAATTGCCCATGATTGGATACAATCAATTTTTCCAGGTGTTCCAACGATGGCAGATGTTTCAGCATCAGTTACGTTGAATTTTTTCATGGTCTCCTGTGTCAATACCACACGAGCAGCGCCATTTTCATCAACTTCAAGATTGTCAAAAACGTAGCCTTGAAGTTTAGCAATTTTAAATGAAAACGAGTCCATTTGATGAGCTAGTGTTGAAAAGTCAAAATCATATTCGCGTAGCTTGCTCGCAATTGAGAGCGTTTTGCTTGTTGTTGCAGGATAAAGGAAACGTCCAGTATCACCGACGATACCACAATAAAGCAGGCGAGCTGCCCCATTTGACAAAGCTAGATTAGTTGAAAGGGCAAAATCGGTGATGATTTCGCTAGCGCTAGAGGCAGTTGTATCAACATAAAGCAAATCACCGTAAGAATCGTCATTAGGGTGGTGGTCGATTTTAATCAGAAAGTCACCTTTTGCATAGCGGTCATCGTCAACACGTGGCGTGTTTGCAGTATCGGTAACAATAACTAAAGCACCTTGGTAATCATCATCAGAGACAGTATTCATTTTTGTCAACCAAGTAAGTGTTGGCTCGTCTTTCCCAGTCGCCAAGACTTTTTTTTCTGGAAAATTATGTCTGATAATATCACGAAGCCCGACTTGACTACCGAGAGCGTCAGGGTCGGGACGTTGATGACGGTGGATAATAATGGTATCGTAAGCTTTTATTTTTTCTAAAATTTCTTCAAAAGTGTTGTTCATCGTTTATTCTCCAATATCATATCAATATGTGGAATACCGTCCTCTAGGTATTCATCAGAAATTGTCTTGAATCCAAAAGAAGTGTAAGATGTTTGTAAGTAAGCATGAACTTCAGTATTTTCCATAAAAACAAAGAAAATGAATTAAAACTTTTATATCGCTTACCATGACATTTTTCTGGTTTTCATTATACCACAGAAAAAAGAGAATTTATTTTAGAATGCTTATTTGATAGATACTTTTGTTAATTTCTATACGAAAACGCTCGAAAATGCCTCTAAATCAGCTTTTTGAGTCGGTGTTGCAAATAAGCAAAATCAAAAATTACCAGAAAAGAAAGCGCGTAAAAAAACGTTATATTATCCAATTAGAGAGGGATAAAAACTGAATCAGTGAAACTTCCTATATTTCAACAATAAAACAGTCATTGATAGCAGATTTTGCTAAAAATGGCTGTTTTTTCTTATTTTCTCGTTGAGAATGAGAGTTAAAAATAACGGTGTTGAGAATTGCACTGTTAACTAGAAAGATAATTGTGGTATAATAAATACATTAGGAGGTTCACTATGGTTGAATTTACTCTTGAACCTTTTGCTAACGACACTTTCAAATTGCTTAAATCATTGAAAGAAAACCAAGTTGAAGTAAAAGGCATTTATTACATACCGCTTTCTCAACAAGAGATTGCAGACATTAACAAAATGTCAAAACTAAAAACAAATAGGCTTCTGCGTGATTTGATTGAAGGCGGCTTTGTCTGTCCTTATCAAAATAAACGTGGAAAATATGAAATTACTGAAAAAGGACATAAGGTATTACGTCTGATTCAGAAGAAAAATACTTGATTAAGGAGAAAAGTATGGTACAATCCATTAGCACAGCACAGCACAGCACAGCACGCTGATTATGTAAAATTCAGTGTTTTTTGTCAACCTCTGAAAAAGACTTTTTCACAGAATTGTGGGGAGGTCTTTTGTTATGCCTAAAAATAACGCTTTCCCACAAGAATTAGTAAACACTATTCATTTAGGAGACACTATTGAAACATTAAAACAATTACCCGAATCCTCTGTTGATGTTATTTTTGCAGATCCTCCCTATAATATGCAACTAGAAGGAAATTTAAAACGCACTGATGGAAGTGTGTTTCAGGGCGTAGATAATGCAGAGTGGGATAAATTTTCAACTTTAGAAAAGTATAAGAAATTCACGAGAGATTGGTTGATAGAAGCTAAAAGAATTTTAAAGAAAGATAAATCATCTTTATGGGTTATTGGCTCTTTTCAAAATATTTATATTGTAGGAGACGTTTTACAAGAATTGGGCTTTTGGATTATCAACGATATAATTTGGTCAAAGACTAATCCTACTCCAAATTTCATGGGGACAAAATTCACCAATAAGCAAGAGACTTTGATTTGGGCAACTCCTGATAAAAAAACCAAATATCATTTCAATTATAAAACAATGAAAGCTCTTAACGATGGAAAACAGATGACTAGTGTTTGGGAGATACCAGTAGCTTCCGGAAATGAACGTATAAAAACTAGAGAGGGTGACAAACTACATCCTACTCAAAAGCCTGAAAAGTTGTTATATAACGTTATTATTTCATCTAGTAAGCGAGGAGATTTAATTCTAGACCCGTTCATGGGTTCTGGGACTACTGGAGCAATGGCTAAACGTTTGGGGAGGAATTTTTTTGGAATTGAGCAAGATGAGAAATATCGAGAATACGCTATCTCTAGGATAGAGAATGAAAAGACTATATCAGATGATTTTACTGATGCTAAATTTGATATAAAAGCTCCTCGAGTAAAATTCAAAGAATTGGTTACTGCAGGATATATCTCTGAAGAAGAAAAGATTTTCTTTAAAAAAACTGATAAATATGCTTATGTGTCCGCAGAGAAGGAACTTTTTTATGATGGCGAACACTTCGGTATATCAAAACTAGGAGGGAAACTAAGCGACAGTGAAGCAAACGCTAATGGGTGGGATGTTTGGTTTGTAGAGCGTGAACAAAAGCGCATCCCCCTATCAGTAATTAGAACAGAATATAGAGAAAAGGAATTGGGTTTTTATGAAAAATGATGAATTAAAAGCAATAATGGATATGTACTTACCCTCCAATTTTATTAAGTCAACAATAGAAAAGTTAGCTGATAGTCCTGAACGATTAGTGGGAGTCCTACATGCAAACACTTTTGAATTAGGGAGTATAACATCTTTTGGGTACTCTAGAAATAACTCTTTTGGAAATGCTATTGAGGGGATTTTCAGAGAGATTATTGAATCTAATGGATGGACTATTGAGGGAACCACTTATAATTTAGAAGATTATGCTTTGAAAACACCAAGAATGAGCAAGAAGAAAAAAATATCGGTTGACCAAGTTTTTTCAAATAATAATAGTGTAGTGTTTATCGAACAAAAAATAAGAGACGACCATGATACTTCTAAATGGGAAGGACAGTGGAATAATTTTGAATATAAGTTAAAAGTTTTAACGGAGATTTACAAGGAAAAAGATGTCATTGGAATCATGTGGATGATCGATGACAACTTTGAAAGAAATAAGGAGAATTATCTAGATAAAATTGAAAAACTGAGTGATGATTTTAAAAATAAGGTATTTTTGATTTATGGAGCTGATATTGACGAAAAATTAAATGAGTTAGGTGGGCGTCAAAATTTATATTATCAACCCTTTTATAATTTCTTAGATAATTGGCATAATGAGAGTGTTAAAATACCTGATTTGAACTTTGATAAATATGCTTATGATTGTTTACAGGTCTTTCAAGGATTGAGTGAAAAACAAGCTATCAGTTTCTTTACAAACGAATCAATAGTAACAGAGGTTTTCCCAATCATATTTCCGAATATGCAAGCTATAAAAGCGTATAATCTTATGTTACAAACTAAAGATAAAAAAACTAAAAAGGAAGAAAAAATCTTACCAATTCTTGAAAAATTGATTGAAAAATCTATAACCACTTCTAATACTTAAATAGATATTCACTAGACCTAATAACCTCCAAATCCTCCTCATCAATCAGTGAGACTCGCTCCTCTGCCAATTCCTGATAGAGAATATCCTGGATATTCTTCTGTTTTAAAATCATAGAGACTAGCGACCACCTCGCTAGTTTTCTATATCGGGGGATATGACATTCTTTGGCAATGGCATACAGTCTCGTTTTAGGGAGGTCTAGGAGGTATTCACGTTTGTTAAAAGAAAGAACACCATCTTCCTCATTGAATTTGAAATAAGGGCTGTCCACAGCATCTCTCGCCTTCTCAGTTTCTTCCTTCAAAACTTCCATGTAACGAGGACTTGGTTTTGGTAATACTAATTCTTTTTGTCTTACTTCAGTTGAAGTAAGGTTTTTCTTTGTCTTTAAAATCTCAATAAAGAACGCTTCTGCATCTTTTTGAGAAGTGGGATAATACCCATGTTTCGTTCTCCAATTCCGAATATAGGTGAAGAAACCAATATAGTCTTGTAAATACTTAGTGGATACATTCGTCATATCACGGTAGATATACTGTTTAATCTCCTTATGCAATTCGTTGGCACAACCAAGAGGTAAGCCATTCTGGTATTTCAATTCGGTGAAGGTATCAAATAGCATTTCTCCTCGGTTGGTAATATGATCACTAATCCCTTCATAGTAGAGATGCTCCAACACTTTCTTATTTGCTTTCTTTTCAAATTCTTCGGTTGCCTGAATCACATAACCATGATCCCCAATCATTTTAATATAGTTAGAAGGACGAACATAGTGGGGGGGTCTCAGTTTACAATAGTCCTCATAAATACTATTCGCATCACTACAGAGATAAGAGATATTGTCAAAGTGTTCATCAAACAAATCAAAGAAAAGTTCAGGCGATACCTTGCCTAAACTAGCTACTTTACAAACGCAATAACCTCTACTATCAACAGCTGTGATGACAGTGGCGAATTCTGACCCCATCACGCCATACTGGGAAGGCTGCCTACCATAACGTGGTTTCCTGTAGGTATTCTTACTGATAGTGGAAACTAACTGCCGACTTCCTTTTTGACTTTCTCTAATGAAGGTTTCATCTACTTGGACGACACCTGTTAATTGAGGCATTGGCATCTCAGCCAGAGCATGAATTAATTTTATTCTCCAAAACCACACGGTTTTATAATCAATCACAGCGCAGCCATAATCATTTACCAAGACATTCATCATATCGTGAATAGGATGGTGAATTATCACCATTTCTAACACTTTAACCCAAATATCCCAATGCCAACGTGTCTTCTCTAAAATAGTGTCTGTAAAGCGATTGAACCGCTTATGGCAATCCTTGCACTTGAACTGTTGAATGTTATGACGTTTTCCGTTTTTGACCACTGCATCAGAGGCGCAAGAAGGGCAAGCTGTATTAACTTCTAACCTTTCTAAACGTTGCTCAAAATTAGATACAACAAGCTGATTGAGTGTGTTGGAGAAATCACTGCTTTGTTTTTTAGAATAGTGTTCCACCACGTTTTTAAACTGTGTATAAGGTAGTGTCTCCACATAATTCAAAACATCTTCTAAACTAAGTTGTTTTTTAGCCATTTGTTTTCCTCCCTCAATTCATACAGCTTAATTATCTACACCATTACTACAACATAAAAAGAAGCTGTTTCTCAATAAGAAATGGATAGATTTTGAAAAAAATGCTAGTAAGTAAGGTTGAAATTAAGGTATTTGTAAGCATCACACCATTATTGGATAATATAAAAAAACGTGTAAGTATTGAAATAAAAAAGGGAATATGCTATAATCATATCTTGTAAGGGTTATCATATGATAATTCGAAAAAACACAAATAAAAAGGAGAACCATGATATGGCTTCAAAAGATTTTCACATTGTTGCAGAAACAGGAATTCACGCACGTCCAGCTACTTTGCTTGTTCAAACAGCTAGCAAATTTGCTTCAGACATCACTCTTGACTACGAAGGTAAAGCCGTAAACCTTAAATCTATCATGGGTGTTATGAGCCTTGGTGTTGGTCAAGGTGCTGACGTTACTATCTCTGCTGAAGGTACAGACGCAGACGACGCACTTGTAGCAATCGAAGAAACAATGACTAAAGAAGGATTGGCTTAATAAAATGACAGAAATGCTTAAAGGAATTGCCGCATCTGATGGTGTTGCTGTTGCTAAAGCGTATCTACTCGTTCAACCGGATTTGTCATTTGAAACTGTTACAGTTGAAGATACAAGTGCAGAAGAAGCTCGCCTAGATGCCGCATTAAAAGCATCACAAGACGAGCTTTCTGTTATTCGTGAGAAAGCAGTAGAAACACTAGGTGAAGAAGCAGCTGCCGTGTTTGATGCACACTTGATGATTCTTGCTGACCCAGAAATGATCAGCCAAATCAAAGAAACTATCTGTGTAAAACAAATGAATGCAGAAGCAGCTCTTAAAGAAGTGACTGATATGTTTATCACTATCTTTGAAGGAATGGAAGATAACCCATACATGCAAGAACGTGCAGCGGATATCCGTGACGTTTCAAAACGTGTATTGGCACACCTTATCGGTGCTAAACTTCCAAATCCTGCAACTATTGATGAAGAATCAATCGTTATTGCACACGACTTGACACCATCTGATACTGCTCAATTAAACAAACAATTTGTAAAAGCCTTTGTTACTAACATTGGTGGACGTACAAGTCACTCAGCTATCATGGCACGTACTCTTGAAATCGCGGCTGTTCTTGGAACAAACGATATCACAAGTCGTGTTAAAGATGGCGACATCGTAGCAGTAAATGGTATCACAGGTGACGTGATTATCAACCCAACAGAAGAAGAAATTGCTGAATTTAAAGCAGCTGGTGAAGCATACGCTAAACAAAAAGCTGAATGGGCTCTTCTTAAAGATGCTGAAACAGTAACAGCTGATGGTAAATACTTCGAATTGGCAGCTAACATCGGAACACCTAAAGACGTTGAAGGTGTTAATGCTAATGGTGCAGAAGCAGTTGGTCTTTATCGTACTGAATTCTTGTACATGGATTCACAAGATTTCCCAACTGAAGATGAACAATATGAAGCATACAAGGCTGTTCTTGAAGGCATGAATGGTAAACCAGTTGTGGTTCGTACTATGGATATCGGTGGGGATAAAGAACTTCCATACTTTGACCTTCCAAAAGAAATGAACCCATTCCTTGGATTCCGTGCACTTCGTATTTCTATCTCAGAAACAGGAAATGCAATGTTCCGCACACAAATTCGTGCACTTCTTCGTGCATCTGTTCACGGACAACTTCGTATTATGTTCCCAATGGTTGCACTTCTTAAAGAATTCCGTGCTGCTAAAGCAATCTTTGATGAAGAAAAAGCTAACCTTAAAGCTGAAGGTGTTGCAGTGGCAGATGATATCCAAGTAGGTATCATGATTGAAATCCCAGCGGCAGCTATGCTTGCTGACCAATTTGCAAAAGAAGTTGACTTCTTCTCAATTGGTACAAACGACCTTATTCAATACACTATGGCCGCTGACCGTATGAACGAACAAGTTTCATACCTTTACCAACCATATAACCCATCTATCCTTCGTTTGATTAATAATGTTATCAAAGCAGCACACGCTGAAGGTAAATGGGCTGGTATGTGTGGTGAAATGGCTGGTGACCAGAAAGCTGTTCCGCTTCTTGTCGGAATGGGACTTGATGAGTTCTCTATGTCAGCTACATCAATTCTTCGTACACGTAGCCTTATGAAGAAACTTGATACAGCTAAAATGCAAGAATATGCAAATCGCGCTCTTACAGAATGCTCAACGATGGAAGAAGTTCTTGAGCTTAGCAAAGAATACGTTGATTTCGATTAATTGTGTTTAATATTATCAGAAAGAGTTTGGACTATTTTGTCCGAACTCTTTTTTAATTTTACGGATAGATATGTAGTGGTTTTCCTGTCACTTTAGCTTAGCTAATAGCTGAAGAATCAACTTTTGTCGGAACTACTGATTTTTAAAGGCTTATGAATAGAATATTCACTGGAGAATTTATGTTTAAAACAAAATCCTTGACTTGGAGTGTACTCTAAGTTGTACAATACAGATGAAATTCGTATTTTACCACAAAAAACTGTATTCAATAAATTTATTATTATGAAAATTTGATATTGCAAAGTTTTTGTCTTAATTTTCTGAATTTTTTTGTGTTAAAATATTGAAAAAAGCAGAAAAAGTGATAAAATGGAATTATCACATTCAAAAGGAGATATAGCTTGACTAAACAATATAAAAACTATGTTAATGGAGAGTGGAAACTTTCTAAAGAAGAAATTAAAATTTATGCTCCTGCCACAGGTGAAGAACTCGGTTCTGTACCTGCAATGAGCCAAGAAGAAGTTGATTACGTTTACGCTTCTGCAAAAGCCTCTCAAAAAGAATGGCGTGCGCTTTCATACGTAGAACGTGCAGCTTACCTTCATAAAGCAGCGGATATTTTAGTGCGTGATGCTGAAAAAATCAGTGCTGTACTTTCAAAAGAAATTGCTAAAGGTTACAAATCAGCAGTAGGTGAAGTTATCCGTACAGCTGAAATCATTAATTATGCCGCTGAAGAAGGTGTCCGTCTTGAAGGTGAAGTCCTTGAAGGTGGAAGCTTTGAAGCAGCAAGCAAGAAAAAAATCGCTATTGTTCGTCGCGAACCAGTAGGATTGGTACTTGCTATCTCACCATTTAACTATCCAATTAACCTTGCAGGTTCTAAGATTGCTCCTGCCCTTATTTCAGGGAATGTTGTTGCCCTTAAACCACCTACGCAAGGTTCTATTTCAGGTCTTCTTTTGGCTGAAGCATTTGCTGAAGCTGGACTTCCAGCTGGTGTATTCAACACAATTACAGGACGTGGTTCAGTAATCGGTGACTACATCGTTGAACATGAAGCTGTTAACTACATCAACTTCACAGGTTCTACACCAGTAGGTGAACACATTGGTAAACTGGCTGGTATGCGTCCAATTATGCTTGAACTTGGTGGTAAAGACTCAGCTATCGTTCTTGAAGATGCTGACCTTGACTTGGCTGCTAAAAACATTGTTGCTGGTACTTACGGTTACTCAGGTCAACGTTGTACAGCCGTTAAACGTGTCCTTGTTATGGATAGCGTTGCAGATAAATTGGTTGCCAAAGTTTCAGAACTTGTTAAAGATTTGACTGTTGGTATGCCTGAAGATGATGCTGATATTACTCCGCTTATCGATACAAAAGCTGCTGACTATGTTGAGGGTCTTATCAAAGACGCTCAAGATAAAGGTGCTAAAGAAGTTATTTCATTCAAACGTGAAGGTAATCTTATTAGTCCAGTATTGTTTGACAATGTAACAACTGATATGCGTTTGGCTTGGGAAGAACCATTTGGCCCAGTCCTTCCAGTTATCCGTGTTAATTCAGTAGAAGAAGCTGTTGAAATTTCAAACAAATCTGAATACGGTCTTCAAGCAGCAGTATTTACAAACAACTTCCCATTGGCATTCAAGATTGCTGAACAACTTGAAGTGGGTACTGTTCACATCAACAACAAAACACAACGTGGTACAGATAACTTCCCATTCCTTGGTGCTAAGAAATCTGGTGCTGGAACACAAGGTGTGAAATACTCTATTGAAGCAATGACAACTGTTAAATCAACAGTATTTGATATTGCAAAATAATTTTTGATGAAGGTTGGAACGGTCCTGTTCTGACCTTTTTTAGTTTAGAAATATGGTTACAATTGTGTTCTTCATGAAAATTTTTATAAATTTTTTCTTTTTTGCAATGGTTTTACACTTTTTTGGTTATGAAAGCGTATGCAATTGTGATAAAATAAGGGTAACCATACAATAGGAGGTAGAAAATGGTAACACGTAATCAATTTTCAACTTTGGAAATGTGCAAAGCAAGTCCATATTTTTCTGCATTAAAAACTATTGTCGAAACAGCATTTTATGAGAATCAGGTCATTTCAATCAAGACTTTAGAAGAGGCTTATCAATTGGCATCGAACGCTGATGGTACAGTGATTTTGGACATGCCTATCATTCATACGAAGGAACTTGGCTTGCCGTCCTATGCTCGAGTTTTATTGACAAATTCGGGAGCTGTGGTTGGTAGAACAGCTAAGGCACGTCGTATTTATGGCTTGGATTCAGATGAAGATGAGCGCTTGTTATCCATTGTGCGAAGTGCGGTTTATCAAGCCCATAGTCGCAAATTCTATAAAGCAGATGCAATTGTTGGTTTGGATGAAGAGTTTATGGTGCGTGCACATTTGATGGTGCCTGAGGAAGAAATCAACAATCTCTATTCATGGTTGCTTAATTTTCAGATTTTAGATGAAGAATTTAAAAATCGTTAAAAAGTTTCTAAACGGTATGATGAAGATGATATTTTTGTCTTTTTTGATCCTAAATGGTCTCATCCAGATTATCCAGATGGTTTAGCTTATTTTGACACGAATCACAATTGTGTGGCTATTTTAGGTTTGAATTATTTTGGAGAATTGAAAAAAGCGACATTAACGTTGGCTTGGGGAACAGCTGCGCGCAATGGCTATGTTTCTTGCCACGGTGGTTTGAAAATTTTCCAAGGAGAAGAGGAAAAAAATGATTATGTTGCCTCTTTCTTTGCCTTATCTGGTTCAGGAAAATCAACGTTGACTCATGCTAAGCATAATGGAAAATACGATATCAAAGTGTTACATGATGATGCCTTTATTATTTCCGAAAAAGATGGCTCATCCATTGCGCTAGAACCGTCTTATTTTGATAAGACCAACGATTATCCAACTGGACACCCAGAGCAAGACTTTTTCGTGACTGTTCAAAATTGTGGTGTGACGTTGGATAATAATGGTCGTAAAAAATTGATGACCGAGGATATTCGTAATGGGAACGGACGTACCGTAAAATCACGTTTTGCAACGCCAAATCGTGTTGACCATATCGCAGAGCCAATTAATGCGATTTTTTGGATTATGAAAGACGATTCATTGCCACCTTTAATCAAAATTAATGATTCACTCATGGCAGCGACAATGGGTTGTACATTGATGACAAAACGTTCAAGCGCTGAAAATATTGAAGGTAGCAAGCAATCATTAGTTATTGAACCATTTGCAAATCCATTTAGGGTTTATCCTTTGGTCGAAGATTACCAAAAATTCCGTTCATTATTTGCTAGTGGTGTTGACTGCTATATCATTAATACGGGATTTTACATGGGAAATGGTATTCCAAAAGAAGTTTCTTTAGATATCATTGAAAAAATTGTTGACGGCAATGCTGATTTTAAGGCTTTTGGTCCAATTGAAGGCTTTGAATATCTGACATTAGAGGACTATCCTGTCCACCGTTTTGATGAGAAATATAAACAATTGATTCGTTCACGGATGCAAATTCGTTTGAATTTTCTATTGTCTTTCAATCAAAATAACCCTAAACTAGCTCTGCCTGTTGAAGCTATCTCGCGTTTGGAACGAGTTATTAACAATCTAAAATAAGGTCATATTCTTACAAAGCTATTTATTCGATGAAAAAGTATCCCTAGCGGGTACTTTTTTGATATACTTTAATAAAAATACATTTTTTACTAATAATTATAAACAATGTAATCTCTAGTATTTATCACATTATTTGTCAATAAATCTGACTATAAATGTTTTATATATAACTATAAAATATGGTAAAAATAAAAAAATTCAGAAAATTATTTTTTTTAATAAACTTGTGTTTTAATGTTTGAGCCGTCAATATGAAATAACCATTTTTTTGGGGGATTATGGATAAGAAAGAGAGATTCTCTTTTAGGAAGTACAAGGTCGGACTGGCTTCAGTCCTTGTGGGAGCTGTTTTTTTGGCAGCAGGTGCAGGTCGTGTTTCGGCTGATGAGTTGTCGAAAGCAGCTCTTGATGGTCAAGTAATTATCGAGGACACTGATGTTCCGAAAGAAGAATCTCTCATTCTTGAAGAGGTCATCAAACCAGAAACACCACCGAAAGTGGAACTGCAGGTCAGTGAAAACGAGAAAGGAGGAGAGGTAGCTGCCCTAGGGGTCGTAACCGTTCATAAAGAAGTTAAAGCTTCAACTCCTACTAAACCTTTGGCAAGTTCAAAAGCAACCGACGAGCTCCCTCAAACATCAAGCGTTACACAAAATTATCTTCTTGCTCTCGGCTTTGCTTTAGTGACACTAACAGCAGGCATCTGGAAACGAAGAAAAGTCTCTAAAGACTAATAAATTTAAGTTTAGTCATCCCTTCCTCTAACAAAAAAGCACATCTGAAAGAGAAAATTCTCAATTGGGTGTGCTTTTTGAGTGTATGAAGGCTTATTTTTTTAAATGAAGTTCTTGATTTTTAAGATAAACTTCTGAGACTTGAGCGTATTTTTTTAGTTTTTTCAATTCTTCTTTGTGCGTAATGAAAGTAATGACAACGCCAGCTTTTCCCATACGCCCAGTTCTTCCTGCACGATGAGTATAGACTTCTTTATCACGAGCAAGGTCGAAATTGATAACGTAATCGAGATTTTCAATATCAATCCCACGGGCAGCTAAATCAGTTGCCAACAGTAGTGAAATGTCATGATTTTTGAATTTTTCAAGAATGACTTTACGGAATTTGACATTAATATCAGAAGCCAAAGAAACAGCAGAAACACGATTAAATTGGAGACGTTCTTCAGTAGCTCCTAAATCTGAAAGACTGTTGAAAAAGACCAAGCCACGGAATTCTGGAATATTTGAAAATTTGCGGAGTAATTCAAGGCGATCCCGTTTATCAACGGTAATGTAATAATGAGCGATTTGTTCCAGCTTTTGGTCAGACAAATCAATCGTCAACGTATTTTCAGCGAGTGCGTCAGCGTCAACTTTATTGGTTGCACTCATGTAAACTATTTGGTGGTCACGTGGAACGCGGTTGATGATATTTTCAACAAAATGATATTGAGAGTCCCCTAGCAATTCATCAAATTCATCCAAAACGATTGTGTCAACGTCCATCATTTTGATTTTTTTGAGCTTAACTAACTCGAAAACACGCCCAGGTGTTCCGATAAGAATTTCTGGACCTTTTTTCAAACGTTCGATTTGACGTTTTTGAGTAGAACCAGAAATGAATAGCTGTGCTGTAAGATTTAGAGGCTCAGCCCATGTTTTAGTTACCTCAAAAATTTGCCCTGCTAGTTCGGTATTTGGTGCTAAAATCAATAATTGTTGTGATTTTTTGGGTGTCACATTTAAAAGTATTGGGAAAAGATAAGCTAGTGTCTTACCTGTACCAGTTGGGCTGATACCAAGGACATTATCACCTTGTGAAATAGGCTCGAAAATTTGTTTTTGAATAGCTGTTAGCTCGCTAAATTTCAGATTAGCTAACTGCTCTTGCCAGACTTGTGGAAATTGTGAAATCATAAGTTTCCTTTTCTATGTTTGTAATCTTCACCTATTATAACATAGAAAGGGAATCTTTTTTTATTTCGTGAATAAGTAAGAGTTTTCAGCATTTAAAAAATGGTAAAAATGTAGTAGAATAGATAGGAAATATTTTTGATTTGGAGTAATAAATGCGTAAAAAACCTATTATTATTGGTGTGACTGGTGGCTCTGGTGGTGGAAAAACCAGTGTTTCAAAGGCTATTTTGGCGAATTTTAAAGACCAAAAGATTGCGATGATTCAACATGATTCTTACTATAAAGACCAAAGTCATCTGACATTTGAAGAACGCGTGTCAACCAATTATGACCACCCACTTGCTTTTGATACGGATTTGATGATTGAACACATCAATGAACTCATTGCAGGGCGTCCTGTTGACATTCCAATTTATGATTACACACAACATACGCGTAGCGAAAAAACATATCGCCAAGAACCACAAGATGTTTTTATTGTCGAAGGAATCTTGGTTCTTGAAGATAAACGCCTTCGTGATTTAATGGATATTAAATTATTTGTTGATGCCGATGACGATATCCGTATTATTCGCCGTATCAAACGTGATATGGAAGAACGTGGACGTAGCCTTGACAGCGTTATTGACCAATACACATCAGTTGTTAAGCCAATGTACCACCAATTTATCGAACCAACAAAACGTTATGCAGACATTATCATCCCAGAAGGAGCATCAAATGTTGTCGCTATCGACCTTATCAACACTAAAATCGCAACTATTTTAGAATGATTTGTAATGAATAGAGAATCTAGACACCGAGCTAAGCTTGGTGTCTTTTTATAACAAATCAACAGAAAAAAAAGTCTCTTTTTCAGCTAAGTTATCAACTATTTTATAAAAATCTCGGAAAATATTCAGAAAATTTATTTTATTTGGATTATTCTGTTGACTTTTATTCTAGAAAAGAGTATTATGTAAAAAACGAAAAACATCGAAGGGAATTAAGTTAATGACATTCGCAACGTCTGAATATAGGTCTCCAAACTGAAAAAGATTGGTTCCTGCATAAGCAATCACCACATTACTTGGATTATTTCCATCAGATACTGGAGCTACAGCCATCGCTTGAAAGCCTGTCCATGGGTTATCTTTAACTTTAAGAACTTGCCAATTTGTTCCGTTTATAGAAATACTACTCCCTTCTCTCAATGCATACCCCTCTTTATTATTTTTTTGTACTTGATATGCTTTTTTAGCTATTCGTTGATAATCTTTTGGTGTCATTTAATAACCTCCCTTTTCCCATTAAAATAAATGACTTCCAATTGTTTAGATAAATCAGCTGTTTTTTTTATTTCTTTAAATTTATTAGCCTCTTCTAAATTTGAAAAAACAACCCCTTCAGCATTATCTATCTCAAGATTATACTTAAAAATTTCCCCACCTATTGTAACCTCTGCTCCTGCCAACCAAGAAACTCCAACTCCTGGACTACCTCCTTCATATTTAAAGACAACTTTCGTTGCTTGGGGTTCTTCTTTTTTTAATGCCAAAGCTGCTAGACGTTGATTAGCTAAATTTTCTTTTTCCTTATTATTCATATATTCTTTTCCTCCAATGACTATGATTAAAACAATTGTCACAATTGACAATAGACTAAATATTAATTTCTTCTTTGCTTTACTCATTTTATCATCCTTAAAATAATCTTCTAATTTGTTTATTTTAAAATATACAATAATTTTATCACATAGCTTTTTTCTACTATTTGTCAAGTATATCAATGCTTGGGATATAAATTATTTTT
>ERZ1034949.699-NODE-699-length-19951-cov-13.837555_pt1 | contig 19951 bp, 18 predicted proteins | sample MGYA00520590_ERZ1034949 | MGnify/ENA primary metagenome ERZ1034949 (study PRJEB33766, sample SAMN09781752) | gut metagenome | biome: gut microbiome | host: Homo sapiens | place: Madagascar | study: EMG produced TPA metagenomics assembly of the PRJNA485056 data...
ATATAGAGAAAATGATTAAAACTAATGCGATGCGGATTGTGGAAACTGCTAAAATTCCGTATAATGTGCATGAATATGAAGTGACTGACGGCGTTGACGCTAAAAGCGTGGCGCAATATTTGCAAAAGCCTGAAGAACAGGTGTTTAAAACTTTGGTGACGCAGGCGCCGACCGACCAGCATGGTTTTGAGTATTTTGTTTTTGTTATTCCGGCAAACGCCGAACTCAGCGTCAAAAAAGCCGCTCATGCCGCCGGTGTAAAAAATTTGGAAATGCTGCCGCTGAAAAAACTTTTGCCGCTGACCGGCTATGTACACGGCGGATGCTCTCCGATTGGTATGAAAAAACAATTTCCGGTTTTTATTGATGAAACGGCGATTTTGTTTGACACATTTTGCCTTTCGGGCGGAAAAATAGGCGTGACTTTGGAGCTGAATGCCGAAGTTTTGTCCGCGGCAATCGGAGCAAAATTTGCAGATTTAACGCTGTAAAAAGAGTAACTTATTTCGGCTGCTGTCCGGAAGATGCTGAACATATCGGCTTTAGAGATGATTTTATGTATCGTTTTATAGAAGCTAAATGCTGTGATAAATCGGTGCTGGATATGGCTGATTGCTTGAAACTGTTTGAATAATATAGTCAAAAAAACAAGACCTTTTATTAAATTAAATATAGACAAAATCAAAAGTTGTGATATAGTAAAAAAAGATTTTTAATTATTATTTTTTTATTATGTTGCATTTAGAGAATAAATCTTGTTTTTTGCTTGGTAAGAATAGGTTTAATGACAAAAATCCTTTTATTGCCGCGGAGAAGGTGAATCATTGGTTAAAAGCGGAAGATGCCCTGGCCATTGTTAGTTACAATTTGGTTTTTGCACTTAACAAAAAAGCTGGTATGGAGCTTTTTGAGCTGCAAGAAAAAACACTCAATCTCTATGATATTCCAGATTATTGCATAGATGCCGACAAGGCTAATATCAACAAGGATTTTGTGGAGATTGTTGACAACTTGTATGAGAATGACTGTTATTTTGATGAGAATCTTAATAAGCCGATTTTGTGGTTTATGAGTGAGGGCGTTAGGTTTACAGCTAGGAGCCTTAAACCTCAGGAATATCTTTTGGGAACGCTGATTTATATTAACCGAGATGCCGGTAATTTGTCGTTTTCGATGAAGTTTGAAGAAGACCGTAAAGGCGATATTATTGGCTTTGTGCTTAAGGATTACGCGTTTGCTCTTAATCCTTTCGGCAGCTGTGAGCTGTTTGATAAAACCAAAAGCAAAGATTTTCCTTTAAGGCGGATTGCTGAAGGTGAAAATGCGTTGGCTCACAGAGTTCTTAAAACGCCTGAATATGCCAAAATGGTGCAGATATTATCAAAGTCCTGTCTGGTTGACGCTTCTGTTTATATTCCGGCTCTGAAATGGAAAAATGATAATTCTGACAAGATTATTTATTAACTTTAGCCCTCTTAAAAACGTATTGTTTTTTGAGAGGGTTTTTGTTTATAGTAGATAGTACAAGGAGAAAACAATAAAAAATTCTCTCAAAAGAAAAAAATCTTGCTAGTTTGAACAATGGAGGATATAAAATATATAGATTAAGGAGTAAGAAAATGAAATATTTATTGATGGCTTGTTTATTACTGCCACTATCGGCGCAGGCATTTTGTTTGGGTGAGGTAAGCAATCAGCGTACCAATAGTTTGGGAGATACTGAATACCGCGATAACAGCGGGCAGTTACTGGGGACTTCTCGTCAAAACGGATTGGGAGAAACTGAATATCGTGACAATAGCGGACGCTTGGTTGGCACTTCACGAGAAAACAGTTTAGGCGAAACAGAATATCGCAACAGTAGCGGTATGCTGACAGGAACTTCGCGGCAGAATAGTCTGGGTGACACAGAATATCGCAATGATAGCGGTATGCTGGTGGGGACTTCGCATGAAAATAGTTTGGGAGATACAGAGTATCGGGATAACAGCGGACAGCTGAAAAGAACATCTCGCCAAAACGGTTTGGGCGAAACAATTTATTATAACTACTAGGAGAATTTTTGATGAACGAAATTTTACGTTTGGCTATGGAACAGGCGCGCAAAACGATGAATGAAAATATCGGCGGTCCGTTTGGTGCGGCTGTGATTGCCGAAAACGGCGATATTTTGGCTGTGACTTCAAACTCTGTTTTGCGCGACAACGACCCAACAGCACACGCCGAAGTCAATGCTATCCGCGCCGCTTGCAAAAAGGCTGGCAGTTATGATTTAAGCGGCTGTGTTTTATATACAACGGCTTATCCTTGCCCGATGTGTTTGTCGGCCATTATTTGGGCGAATATCAAAAAAGTGTATTTCGGCTGCCGTCCCGAAGATGCCGAACACATTGGTTTTAGAGATGATTTTATGTATCGTTTTATAGAAGGCAAATGCAAAGACAAAACCGTTTTGGATATGGCGGAATTGGATAGGGACGAATGTCTGCGTCTTTTTGCCGAATATAAGCAGAAAGCAAAAACTATTTACTAGCCTGATAAAATTTTTACTTGTTATTTTGTACAAAATTGTTATAATAGACTAAAATAATTTATTTTTGGAGGTACAATCATGACAACCTCGGCTACTGTTTTAAAGCAAAAAAATACGGAAATACTTCACTATGACGCAAGTTTTGGGTTAAGAGTTCGTTTTAATCAGGCTTATATAGAACTTGACAAAGCGCTTATGAAAATTAAAGAGCCGGAGACTAAACCTCGGCCAAAACAAAAACTGGATGTGTTTGAACGCTATTTGCGCTCTTGTAATAATGACGGGCATCGCCTGCAAAAAAGCTATTATGATTCAGCTAAAACACAGTTGATGAGTCAGCGGGTGGTTGATAAAAACGGCCGTGATGACGGTCCTTCTCTGCATTATTCCGAAGATGGAAAATCTGTTACTTTCGGGTGGTATCGTAAAGGTAAACCTCATGGAAAATGGATTAAAAAAAGTGAAAACGGTATAATTTCTGATTTTGAAACAATTTATAATAAAAATGGCGAAAAAATCTCTCCGGACACTTCAATATATAATGGTAAACTTAATAAATTTTGGTACGATGTCAAAACAGATTCCATGAAAACTATTATGTCCGGCGGTAAACCTACTGAGACGTATAAACAGGAAATACAGTCGCACATCGCCAAAATGCAAGAAAACGGAAAGTCGGGAACGGTTAAAGTTGATGAAAAAATAGCAAAATTGCGTGCTAAAATCAATTGCCAGGATAAAGATGTTTCAAATAATTCTTCTCATGAAACCAAACCAAAAATTATGTATAACGCTTTAAAATTGAAAAATCAATGTCAGCAGGAAAAATAGCCGTCGCAAGTTATTTCTAAATTTCCGTGAATTTGTGTTTTGTATAGGTTGAACAAGGATATAAGCGAAGCTTGCGTTTTGAATTATATTTAAAAAAAACACCGCCGCATTTTTGGTTATGCGGCGATGTGAGGTGATGGAAACAGTTACGAATTTATTTACCGTAAAAGGCTTTTTTGTAAACTTCCAATACTAATTCTTTGCTGCACGGACGAGGATTTCCTCCGGTGCAGACATCTGCCATTGCGGCTTCGCTCAAAGCTTCAAGGTCTTCTTCTTTTACATTTATATCTTTTAATGTTTCCGGAATATTTACATCTTTTTTAAGTTGTTTTACCGCATCTATAGCCGCTTTGCGATATTCATCCTGAGACATTTCATCAACGCCTTTGACACCCATAGCTCTGGCTATTTCACGGAATTTTTCGCCTGTGTTCGGAGCATTAAATTCCATAACATATGGAAGCAATACGGCATTTGCAACGCCATGCGGAGTATTGTAAAAAGCGCTTAAAGGATGAGCCATTCCATGTACAACGCCCAATCCGACATTGGAAAACGCCATTCCGGTCATATATTGACCAAGAGCCATGTCCTCGCGCCCTTTAGCGTCATTATCAACAGCTTTGCGTAAAGAACGTGCAATAATTTCAATGGCTTTTAAGTTAAGAGTATCCGCCAATTCCCAGGCAGCCAAAGTTGTATAGCCTTCAATTGCGTGAGTAAGAGCATCCATACCCGTGGCTGCGGTTAAACCTTTTGGCATTGAAGACATCATCTCAGGGTCGACGATTGCCACAACCGGAATGTCATGAGGGTCTACACAAACAAATTTGCGGCGTTTTTCTTCATCGGTAATCACATAGTTGATAGTTGTTTCCGCGGCTGTTCCGGCGGTAGTGGCAATGGCAATGACAGGAATACTCTTATGCTTGGTAGGAGCAACACCTTCCAAAGAAACAACATCTGCAAATTCCGGATTGTTTATGATTATACCGATTCCTTTTGCCGTATCTTGAGGAGAACCTCCTCCAATAGCAATCATATAGTCTGCGCCGGCTTTCTTAAAAGCTTCTACGCCTTCTTTTACCACAGTCACGCTGGGATTGGCTTTGACTTTGTCATAAATTGCATAAGCCATATTGTTTTTATCCAATAAATCGGTAATTTTTTTAACAACTCCGAATTTAACCAAATCGGCATCTGTAACAATCAGAGCTTTTTTAAAGCCGCGAGCTTTAGCTTCGGTAACCACTTCATCTTTCGCTCCATAACCGTGATAACTGGTCTCATTTAACATAAAACGTTTTGCAGTCATAGTCGTTTCCTTTCATAAAAATTATCAAATATTTATACGATAATTATATCAAAAATTGTTTAGCAACAGGTTAATTTTGTAAATATGATGCCCTAAATTATGAACAATTTTTCCAAAATTAGAATGGGTTGATAATAGTAGGACGTTTATATGTTTTTGCTGATACCTAAAACAACAATAGAGATACCAAATTTGTCTTTACTTTCAGATTATCTTTAGATAAAATAAATATTGGATAGACAATAGTCTGTCTAGGGCGTGAGAACCCTTTTGAATAAAGATAGTCGTATGCAAACGACTTTAAATATGTGTGCCGATTTCCGTTGGACGGATGTCGGCTAAATAAGGCTATGAGCTGAATAAGCCGAGCCGTATTCATCTTTATTCTACGGTTTCTCAACATCCGCCCGCTTCAAAGCGGGTTTTGTTTTTATGTGTAGCAAGTTAAACGGAGTTAGAAATATGTATAAAAATTTTGAACAAGGTCGTTCCATGATAGAAATGCTGGGCGTGCTGGCGATTATTGCGGTGTTGAGTGTTGCCGGAATTGCCGGATATTCTAAAGCTATGATGATGTGGAAAGTTGATAAATGGAGCGCCGGGTTAATTCAAATGATGCAGGAAGCGCAAACTCTGTATTTGAATCAAAAATCATTCGGCGATACTGTGAAAATTATCACTCCTCAGCTGGTAGAAACCGGAGTTATTCCGCAGGGAATGCTTGATGAAAATTACCGCGATATGTTCGGCAACCGGCTTACGGTTTTAACTCGTTATTGGGATGTGTATGGACTGCGCCTAAATGTTTATCATGAACTGGCTGTCGGAAAAGACGCGGTGGAATGCTGTAAAAAGTTATATGAGTTGGGACAGCTGTTTCCCAGCAACTGGGTAGTATTAAATGAAAATTTCGGCTATTCAGTTTGCGGCAGGGCGGCTCCGGATAGTTATGTGCGGGCGATGGGCTGTCAGCCGTATAATTTAGCCAAGGTTGCAGAACTGTGCAAAAACTGCGAAACAAATAACTGCAATATAATATTTTTATTGGATAATACTAAATATTAAAATGATAAAGAAAAACGCCCTTAAAAGGGCGTTTAAAGTTTATAGCAGCAAATGTTAAATATCCATTGTGTCCAGCAGTTCGCGGGTATAAGCGCGCAGCTCTCCGCTGTTCATCAAGCTTAGCTTGATATTGGAACGCTGCAAATCGGCATTTGTTCCGCAGTCAAAGCGCATGCCTTTGCACAACACGCCATAAATGGGCATTCCGCGCAAAGCGGCTAAATTCAGAGCGTCTGTCAGATTGATTTCTCCGTTTGTGCCTTTTGTTACTTCAGGTAAAATATCCAAAACCTCGTTAGGGATAATGTATGGTCCCATTGAAGCATAGTTAGAAGGTACTTCCTCCAGTTTTGGCTTTTCTATCAAACCGGTAGCTCTGACAACATTTCCGTCACGTTTGGCTCCGATTAAAGCGCCGTAGCGAACCATATCCTGGCGCGGACATTCCATAATATTTTCCACAATTCCGCCTTTTTGCTCATAAACTTCGCTAAGCTGTTTCAAAACACCGTCACCATGCAAATTTATATAAACATCGTCAACCCACATTACAGCAAAATCTCGTTTGCCGATAATGTTTTTAGCCATCAAAATAGCGTGACCGTTTCCTTTGGGCTCACTCTGGCAGGCAAATGAAAATTTCATTCCCTCAGGAATAATTTTGCGAACGGTTTCCAATAAATCTAACTTGTTTTTTTCTTTTAGATGAGATTCCAATTCCGGAGCCGGAGCATAATATTTTTCAAACATGTGCTTGCAGGCATCATCGCTGTAAATAAACACAATTTCTTTAATTCCGGCTTCGGCGCAGCTGTCTACGGCATATTGGATTACCGGAATATTATCCAGGGTCATAAACCCCTTATGCAAAACTTTGGTTGTAGGCAAATTTCTTGTTGATAAACCGGCAACCGGCAATACGCAAACTTCTGGTTTTTTGTTCATTTTACATCTCCATAATTATTTTTATAAAGTTAATGTAGCACACTAAAAATATTTAACAAGAGTTGTTATTTTTTATTTCACAACAATTGTTCCCGATGGTTTTTGCATAGCTCCGTCAACTTCTTTCAAAAGACCGCCCGAAGTCCGGTTGCCGCTTTGTCTCTTTTCTTCATAAGATTTTTTTATAGTGCCGCTTACGCCGGTTTCTGAGGCGTCTTCAGTAATTTTACGCAGAGTAGGGCGATTAGATTCTTGCGGCTGAATATTTATTGTTTGTATAGGCGCCGCATCGTCAATATGGTTTTCTTTTACGTTTACAATCGGTAAATCAGTTTTTGTATTTTCTGATTTTTGTTTCTGAGCGTCAGTAGGCAAAGAGTCTGTGTTGTCGGCTATATTTTCTGGAAACTCGCCGTTTTCAATCATTTCAGCCTCTTTTTGTTTTGCCTTTTTTTCTTCATAAATTTTTTGCTGTTCGCTGATTATGCTGTTTAAAAGTTCTTCTGTCTGTTCATAAACATTTTTCATCGCCAGATTATTTTCCGCATATGTTTGCAGCAGTTGCCGCAATTCCTTAGTTTTTTGTTCCAAAACCGGAATATTGTTTTGTATTGCTTTAGTTTCATCTATTTTTCTGCTGATGATGTCATATTGAGTGTTTTGGCTATCATTTTTTTCATTTAAGTCAGCCTGATAATTTTTTACATCTTCATTTTGCATCATAAACTGAGTGGCTTCGATTTTCAGCAAAGAATCAAATTTCTCTTGCAGCATTTGCTGATATTCGGTTAACAGTTTGTCTCGTTTTTTATCATAACTTTCTATATCTTTGCCGATACGGGCAAAACGAGCAGTGACATCGTTTTTGTAGTCAGTATTTATATCTTCCTGCCAGTTTTGCAAATCTTGTTCAATTTGTGCGCAATAGTCATTTATGTTATTGACATCCGTATCCGTAAAATCAGGAAGATGTGCTTTGCCTTTCATATTATCCAGCGTATTGTCTATTTCTGTGATTTTATCTAATTTCTGCTGATATTTAGCAATATATGTTTCGTCATCGCTGTTTTTTTGGTGTTCTTCCAGCTCCGGAGTATAGCCGTTAACCATGTTGGAAACGGATGTTATATAGTTTTGAGCTTCTGCCATGTTTTGATTCAAAATACGCATCTGTTCGTCCTTGCGGGCTTTTTCGGCGGCTTCCAGTTCTTCCCAATGCGCATCATATTTACGCGCCACTTTTTCAACATTTATATCCAATGTTGGTTTGTTTATCAGACCTGAAAGTGTGAATGTAAACGGAGGAATATCTTCTGGTTCTGAGAGTGTGGCCAGAAAATCGCCGTTCATCTTCCAATCAGAAAAATTAACGGTTCCGCTGACATCCAATTGTTCATAATCATTTTTCATTATAAAATTTTCAAATTTCCAATTACCTCTTTCGGCGTTGATTTTACCCAAAAATTCTGAAAATTCGGTTTCTCCTGATTGTAAATTGTCACGTATAACCTGGAATAATCCTTTAGAATATTGGCGTTCGGTTAGATTCTCTGCGATATTTGCAAAATTGAATCCTTGTACAACAACATCATCGGCTTTGAAATTGATGCTTCCGGTATAATTATTGACAAAGTCGCTGACAGAAGCGGCAGGCATTTCAAAGTTTCCGGTCAACGACATTGTTCCGTTTTTAAATCCGTAGACATTTCCGCCAACGCCGGCTAAATTTATATCAGAAATTTTCAGGTTTCCTTTGACTGTTGTGTCCTGAATATAATTGATTGTGAGATTCCCGTTGATTTTTTGTTTTTCAGCCGTCAGCGCCAAATTATTAAGCGTCATAACGTTTTCCGAATTGACAATGTTTACGCTCAAATCTTTAAAATAATTTTCGCGATAATAAGCTTTTGCCGCCGTCAGATTTATATTCAGATATAAGTTACGGTAAATATCAAAAATAAAATTATCGGCATTCAGGTTAGGGCGCTGCAAAAAGTTATTTTCCTGCTGTCGGTTGATTGCCGGGGCGTTATTAGCGGTTTGAACTTCTATTAAATTTTCCAGATTTAAATCATCTGCTTGTAGTTCCGCAATGATTTTTCCGGTGTTTTTGCCGATTGCTACTTCGCCGTTTCCTTGATATGTCACGATTCCCAATAAGCAGGAAGTCTGGTCAAATTTCCAATTCTTATTGTCTCCGTTTAACAAGCCATTGCAATTAAGCGCGCCGCGGGTAGCAGGGGTCAGCTTAAAGTTTCCGCCGATATTATTGATAAATTCTCCGAAATTTGTGGTTTTAAGATTAAGTTTTCCGTCAAAACCGAAATTTTCATCTTGTTTAATCAAACCATCATACTCTGCTTTTGTATCATCGGCCAAAGCGTTGATTTTAATTGTTCCTTCATGCAAATTACCATTATAAACACCGGCAGCTTCAAAATCTGTCGCATTAAAAATTTTCCAATCCGGCCACGGCAGTTTCAACGCGTTTTTCAGTTCAGCCATATTGCTAGAGCGAACATCAAAATTCAAATCGCTGAAATTTATATCCAAGCTTCCTAAATTTTTTATTTTTGTATCAATCTTAAATTTTGTTTCCAGCATATTTTCGCCGGACAGCTCTTTAACCAGAACAATGCCGTTTTTGGCATCGGCTTTTAAAACAACGTTATTTATGTTTTTTTTGCGGAAAGTCAAATTATCGGTGTGCAGATTGACATTGATATTGAGCCATTTTAAAAAGCTCAGATTCATAATGTCTGTTTTTAGATTATCCATAAATTTCAGTTCTTTTTCATTTTCCGGCAAATAATTATCTAAATTTACTTTGTCGCTATTGAGCTGCAATTCATATAAATTGCCTTTATCATTAAAAGTAACTCCGGCAACGCCGCTGATATTCATTTTATCCATAGAGAATTTTATGTCATTTATAGAAACCGCGCTGTTGTTGCCGCTTAAACTGAAAGAAGCGGCTGCGTTACGATATGTTGCTTGAGTGTATGATTGTAATTTCAGTCCCAAACTGTTCAAAAACGGCAAAAAATCTTTACTGTCTACAGAAATCTTTACAAAGTATTGCGGAGATTTTTTTTCTTCTATCAAGCTGCCGTTCATTGTCAATACTGTGTTACCGGCGCAGGCGGCGTAAAATTCATCCAAAGAAAGCGTGTTGTCAGTCCAGCTTCCTTTCAGGCTGACGCTTTCTAAAGCGCCTGTGTCGCTGTTGTTTAAAACAACGCGTTCCGAGCTTATATCGGCGTTTATGTTTATGTTTAAATCAGGTTTATACACACTTCCTTTAGTTTTGAAGTTTTTATATTCGGCTTTAAAAATGGAGAGCAACGGACGCAAATCCAAATTGACAAGCTGATATTTTAAGTTGATTGTGCGATTTTTCCCTTGTTCGGCATGCAATGGAATAATTATATTTCCCGAACCTTCCATCAGGTTGTCATATTTGATAATAAAGCTGGAAAGTTTAATTTGTTTGTCATCTGTTTCAATACCAACGGAAAATTGCAGCGGAACGTTATATGCGTCATCCAAAATCTGCATATCGGTTAAAACATTGGCAAAATCGGCAGTTTGTTTAGAACCTCCGCTGAAATCGCCTTTATAATATTGTTCGTTTGGCATATATACGCCGTCAAAGCGTAAAAAACTTTCAGATTTAGGGTGGGTTATGGCAAAATTTACCGGAACATCGGCCAAACCGGAAAAACTTCCCAAACTCAGCGCTAACCCGAAATTATCTTGATTTTTAACAAAGTTACCATCCAGACGATAAGGTCCGGCCAAAGTTTCGGCCTGAATATCCGCGTTAAACTGTGATAAATCGAATTTTATTTTTTCATTCTGGTTCTCAAAGTGAATGAGAGCATTTTGAATATTCAGACTTTGTAATCTGGTATTTTTATCCGAATCGCTGAACGAAGTTTTATTATAGTTTTTCCAGTTGACGGAACCTTGTTCGTCAACATTTATCCAGACCTCGGCGCCGATAAGAGAAAGAGAACGTATATCCGGAGTTCCTTTCAGCAATGATTGCAATGAAACCTCGGTATTTAAGTTATCAATGGTTGCCAACACTTCAGACGAGCGGTTTGGGTTGATTATTTTTACATTTTTAGCGCTTAGAGTCGGCTGCGGAAACAGTTCCACGCTTATAGGACCTGAAAATTCAATTTTTTTGCCTGTAATTTCCGAAAACTTATCGGCAATTTCCTGACGATGCGTGTTCCAATCCATCATTGAAATATAAATTGTCAAACCGCCGCCGGTTACAATAAGAATACCCAAAAATATCAAAATTATTTTTTTAAACAACGTTTTTCTCCCACCGGATATAAAGATAAACTTGACTTTTAGTGTATATTATCCCTACAATAAATCAATATTTTTTTCTTATACGGGGTAAAACTATGGAAAATACCGAAAAATTGTTGAAATCAGCGGCGTCTTGCCGCCTTATGGCTTATGCTCCATATTCGCATTTTAAAGTAGGGGCGGCGATTTTAAGCTCAAATGGCAAAATATTTTGCGGCTGCAACGTTGAAAACGCTTCTTATCCGTGCGGAACCTGCGCCGAAGCCGGAGCAATTTCGGCGATGATTGCCGGCGGAGAAACTAAAATAAGCCGTATTTTGATTATTGCTGACACAAAACAAATTTTGCCGTGCGGAAACTGTCTGCAAAAAATTTTGGAGTTCGGTGATGAAAACACTCTGATTATAAGCGCCGATTTGTCAGGCAATGTTAAAATTTATAAACTATACGAACTTTTGCCGAATTTTTTTAAAGCCGGAGATATGAATAATGCTGAATAACTCTTTAAACTATATAAAACAACAAATTAACGGTTTTGTCCCTGATACGGCATTGATTTTGGGGTCGGGTTTAGATGGTGTCAGTCAGGCTATTGAAAATCCCGTATATATAAATTACTCTGATATTCCGGATTTTCCGCAGACTACTGTTGCCGGCCATAAAGGTCGTTTTGCCATCGGAAAAATCGGGATTCATAATGTTATATGCATGGAAGGTCGTTTTCATTTATATGAAGGAATCTCGCCGCGGGTTATTTACGATGTTATTTCATTGCTTTCTGATTTAGGCGTTAAGCAATTGATTATCACCAATGCCGCCGGTTCATTGGATTTAAATATGCCGGCCGGAAGCATTATGTTAATTAAAGACCATATCAATTTCAACGGAGGCAATCCGTTAATCGGCCCTCATGATGAGCCGTATTTTCCGGATATGAGTAACGCTTATGACGCTGAGACACGTGGAATTATCAAAGAATTGGCAATAAAACAGAATATAAAATTGTTTGAGGGCGTGTATTTGATTGCTGTCGGACCAAACTATGAAACACCGAGCGAAGTTAAAATGTTCAGAATGTTTGGAGCCGATGCAGTCGGCATGTCTACTGTGCCTGAGGTTATTTCTGCTGTGCATAAAGGGTTAAAAATTTTGGCATTTTCGGTTATTTCAAATTTGGGAACCGGTTTGACTGCTGAAATTCAAAATCATCAGGATGTGTTAAAACAGGTTGAAAAATCATCTGAAAAATTGGAACATTTGCTAAAAACTTATTTAAAAGAATATTAAGGAGACAGTTATGATACCTCAGGAAATTATTCGCCGCAAACGTAATAAAGAAATTCTACAGCCGGAAGAAATCCGAAGTTTTATAAACGGAATGGCGCACAATGATGTGGCGGACATTCAGGTGGCGGCGTTGACAATGGCGATTTTTTTGAACGGATTTAACGCCGCCGAAACTACTGCTCTGACTTTGGCAATGCGCGATTCCGGAGATGTTTTGAGCTGGAGCGGTTTTGATAAGCCTATTGTTGATAAGCATTCCAGCGGCGGTGTCGGGGACAAGGTCAGCTTAATGCTCGCCCCTCTTTTAGCCGCTTGCGATGTCTATGTCCCTATGATTGCCGGCAGAGGTTTGGGGCATACCGGCGGTACGATTGATAAGTTGGAAGCAATTTCCGGTTATAATACTCAGGCTGACATAGATTTATTTAAAAAGACTGTAAAAAATGTCGGCTGCGCCATTATCGGACAAACCGCCAATCTGGCTCCGGCCGATAAAAAAATTTATGCTATACGGGATGTATGCAGCACGGTTGAATCTATTCCGTTAATCACGGCTTCCATACTTGCTAAAAAATTGGCCGCCGGACTGCAATGTTTGGTCATGGATTTAAAATGCGGAAACGGTGCTTTTATGGGGAATTTTGATGATGCGAAAGCACTCGCTCAGTCCATTGTTGATGTTGCCAACCAGGCAGGCACTAAAACCAGAGCGGTTTTGACTGATATGAATCAGGTTTTGGGATGGTCTGTAGGTAACGCGGTGGAAATTCGCGAGGCGCTGGATTATCTTAAAAATAAAAATGTTAATAATCGTTTGGATACAATAACAAAAGAACTCGGTGCAGAATTGCTTTTGCAATGCGGCCGCAGTAAAACTCTTAGCGAGGCCCTGGATTTGCTAAATAAAGCGCATGTTTCAGGCAAGGCTTTGGAAAAATTCGGACAAATGGTTGCGGCATTGGGCGGTGCGTCCTCATTTATTGATAATCCTGAAAAGTATTTGCCGCAGACCAAACATCAAAAGCCTGTATATGCTGAAACCGATGGATATGTTTATGGAATGGATACTCGCGCCCTCGGAGTTAGTATAATAAAATTGCATGGCGGACGTACTGTTCCTGAGCAAAAGCTCAATCTGGCGACCGGATACACCGAATTTGCGCAAATTGGGGATAATGTCGAAGCCGGACGCACACCTTTGGCTATGGTACATTATGATGATGAGAGTGAATATGAGTCCGCAAAGCAGGATTTGCTTTCATCCATTGAAATTCGTGATAAACAGCCGCCGGTTCATAATCCGATTTTGATGAAAATTTAGATTTTTCAGTTGTGTATATAGTCTCTGATTTTTTCGGCGCTTTGCCGTAGTAAGGCGTGTTCAGAGGCTGAAAGCTCCGGATATAAAATCCGGTGTATTCCGTCATGGTTTATCACCGCCGGCAGCGATAGGCAAATATTTTCAACGCCCTCAATTTCATCGTGATGCACCGAAACTGTCAGGATGGCATTTTCATTATAGGCTATGGCTTTGCAGATTCTTGTCAATCCTGCGGCGATTCCATAATATGTTGCGCCTTTTCCTGCAATAATTTTATAAGCGGAATTACGGACTTCGCTGTCTATATGATTTTTTACTTCGGCATTAAGAGATATTCCGGCTTGGGCGGCAAAGGATTCCAGCGGCATATTTCCGGCTAAGGCTTCAGACCAGATTAACACTTCGCTGTCGCCGTGTTCTCCTAAAACATAAGCGTGAATCGATTGCGGCGCCAATTGTAAGCGATTTCCCAAAATAGAGCGGAAACGAGCTGTGTCTAAGATTGTGCCGGAACCTATAATGCGTGAAAAAGGCAATTTTGCTTCTTTGGCAAGATAAGATGTCAGTAAGTCGACAGGATTAGAGGCCACTAAAATCAGAGAATCAGCGGCATAAGTTACAATACCTTTTATAATATCTTTAAAAATTTCAATATTTTTTTCAAATAAATCAAGTCTGGTTTCTCCGGGTTTTTGGTGAATTCCGGCTGTTATAATAATGATATCGGAACCGCTCATGTCTTTATAGGAGCCGGATTTTATCCGGCATGGAAAAGTGTAGGGCGTTGCATGCAAAATATCTAAAGTTTCAGCTTCGGCTTTGGTTCGGTCAATATCGCATAAAACAAGCTCTCGCGCCAAACCTGTGACGGCCAAAGAATAGGCGGTTGTGCTGCCGACCAATCCGCTGCCGATTATGGCAATTTTCATCATTACCTCCTTTGTTTTTTGTCTAAATACGATATATATAATGTTTTGTTTATAAAAAACAACCGATTTTATATATTTTAGTGTCTGATGTAACATATTGTTTTTGCGTGTATTTTACGAGATATAAACAAATTATTTAGATAAAAATGAAAATAATGCTTGTCAAACAGTATAAAATTGTGCTAACAAAAAGGCACAGGCGATGACGTCTGAAAAATTGTTTTAATTTTATTGAGGTTAAATTAAATGACTGATACCGCAGAACGCGTTAAAAAAATTGTTGCTAAACATTTGGGCGTTGATGAATCTAAAGTTGTAGAAACAGCCAGCTTCATTGATGACTTGGGTGCTGACAGCTTGGATACAGTTGAATTGGTAATGGCTTTTGAAGAAGAATTCGGTTGCGAAATTCCTGACAAAGCTGCAGAAAAAATTCTGACTGTGAAAGATGCTATTGATTATCTTTCTAAGAATGCGTAAGTCGTAAGGCTTTGTTTAATTAAACTCGCTTTAGTCTATCACGGAACAGCGAGTTTTTTTATAAAATTAACATGAGGTTTGATATATGAGAAGAGTTGTCGTAACAGGTTTGGGTATTGTTTCCCCGTTTGGTCGCGGCGTAGAATATAACTGGGATTGTCTGATGTCAGGCAAGTCAGCTATCCGTAAAATTGAAAATATTGATTTGAAAGATATTCCGGTACACATAGCCGGTCAAGTTCCGTTTGGCGAAGGCGAACATGAATTTAATCCGGATACGGTAATGGCTCCAAAAGACCAGAAAAAAGCCGATAAATTTATTTTATACGGTGTTGCCGCCGCTAATGACGCATTGAAAGACGCAAATTATGAGCCTAGCGAACTAAGTGATGAGGAACAATGCCGCGCCGGAGTTATGATTGGTTCAGGTATCGGAGGCTTGAATAATATTTATGAAAATTCGGTTTCTTTTAATGAAGTCGGAATTAAACGTATTTCTCCGTTTTTTATCCCGTCTTGCTTGATTAACCTGATTTCAGGTACGGTTTCTATCGACCACAAGCTGCGTGGACCTAATCACGCTTGCGTGACGGCTTGTTCTACAGGTACTCACGCCATAGGCGATGCTACACGCATTATTGCTATGGGCGATGCTGATGTTATGGTTGCCGGTGGTGCGGAATCAGCCGTAAATGTTTTGGGGTTGGCCGGATTTGCCCGTATGCATGCCATAACCGCTGAATTTAATGATGAACCTGAAAAAGCGTCAAGACCATGGGACAAACGCCGTAGTGGTTTTGTGATGGGCGAGGGCGCAGGTGTCGTCGTTTTGGAAGAATTAGAGCATGCTAAGGCACGCGGAGCGCATATTTATGCCGAGGTTGTCGGTTACGGAATGAGCGGCGATGCTCATCATATGACTGCGCCTTGTCCGGATGGCGACGGAGCTTATAGAGCTATGCAGATGGCTGTGAACCATGCCAAAGAACATGGCGTTGAGTTGGAGGATATTAACTATATCAATGCTCACGGAACTTCAACTCCTTTGGGAGATTTGGGCGAAGCTCAGGCTGTTCAGCGCTTGTTCGGCGATAAATTAAGCAGCACTTCAATGTCTTCAACAAAATCATCTATCGGTCACTTGTTGGGGGCTGCCGGCGCAGTTGAAGCTGTGTATACAATTAAAGCTATTGTTGAGCAGACTTGTCCGGCTACATTAAATTTGGAAGACCCTGCCGATGAAGTTAAAGATATTGATTTGGTACCTTTGAAACCAAAGAAAAAAGTGATAAAAGCTGCCATGTCAAACTCTTTCGGCTTTGGCGGAACAAACTCATCATTGATTTTCAAAAAGTTTGAAGATTAAAAAATAAAGGTAAGAATATGAAAAAACTGTTGTTGTTATTACTGTTAATTGGCGGTGCGGCAGCAGTTTTTTTGTATGATTATGCGGTAAATAAACAGCAAATTATCAAAGATGATACGTTGTTTTTGGTCCGTAAGGGCGATTCTCTTAATAAAATAGCGCAGGGTTTGCAAGACAGCAGACTGGTAGAAAATAAGTATATTTTTATTCTATATGCTAGATTACACAAACTATATCCGCAAATAAAGGCTGGAGAATATCTGTTAGAAAAAGACTATTCGTTGGCTCAGCTGAGTCAAAAGCTGGCTTCAGGCAAAGTCTATTTGCGTAAAATTACATTTCCTGAAGGTTTAACTTCAGCTGAAATTTCTAAGCTGCTGCAAAATGATGATTTTCTAAATAAAGAAAAATTTGAAATTCCGGAAGAAGGCAGTATTTTACCTGAAACATATACGTTTTCACGCGGTGACAGTCCAAAAAAAATTTTGGCTCAGGCTCAAAAAGCCATGAATGATGTTTTAGAACAAGCCTGGAAGGAAAGAGATAAAAATCTGCCTCTTAAATCAAAAAAAGATTTGCTTATCCTGGCTTCAATCGTAGAAAAAGAAACCGGCATAGGAATGGAGCGCGCTCAGGTTGCATCTGTTTTTGTTAATCGTTTGCGTTTAGGTATGTTGCTGCAGACAGACCCTACTGTCATTTATGCTGTCACCGGAGGCAAAGAAGATTTGTCCCGTCCTCTGACGCGCAAAGATTTGTCCATTGACAGTCCGTACAATACATATAAATATTCCGGCTTGCCTCCGACACCGATTTGCAATGCCGGAAAGGAAGCTATATTTGCTGCGGCGCATCCGGCCGAAACGGATTATTTATATTTTGTGGCTTCAGGCAGTGGTGGACATAATTTTGCTACCAACTTGACCGAACACAATGAAAATGTTCGCAAGTGGCGTGCGCTTAATAAATAAAACTAGACAAAATCAAAAAGAACTGCTATCCTTACGTTATGAATTACGGAGGAATTTATGGATATTACAGCAAAAGAAAATGATGACATGTATGAAGATGATGAAAAAGCTATAGCAGAATTGTTATCAGAATTTCAAAGCGATTATGCAAAAACCGATGTCATATTATATGCTGGAAAAAATGCAGGTATTTGCTGTTGAAAAAAATGTTGCAGGGGTGCAAAAAGTGGTGCAGAATTTGACTAAAAACCGCAGTTCAATAATTAAAGATGTTAATATGCGTTAAGCGAGGTTAATATGTCGGAACAAAAAGAAAAAAAATTTACGTTTATTATGGGAATACGGGATGATAACGCTCCCAATCATTGGCGTGAAGTTTCAAAAAATTATAAATTTGCCCAACATAAAACAGTTTTGGTTCTGCCGGGGAGCGCCGCGCACTCTTCTAAAGCCGCTAACGGAATGTGCAAGATTGTTGAAGAAATGTTGCCTGAAAAAATTCGTAAAGGTGTTGATATCTGCTCTCTTTATTTTCCGGAAAACACAAAACATCGCGAAGGTTCGGTTGTCAGGGCGCTGACATTGCTGGACGAATATATTTTGCCGCTGGTGTCCAAAGTCAATAAAAAAGGTTATTTAGAAAAAATACCGGCCGAAGAAGCTGCAAAAAATTTACGAAACCTTACTGTTTTTACGCATTGCTATGGCTCATACATGGCCGAAGCCATAGACATTCAGCTTTCAAAAGATTTAATTTCTTTGGGATATAGTGAAAAAGAACAAAAAAATATTCAAAAACAATTATTGGTTATTCATCACAACAGCATAAGTGATTTATTGGGTGTTGTTAAAATGAATTCAACTAACTTATATCGTATAACCCAAGCGGATGAACGACGCAAGCTATGTATGTTTAATAGTGATAGCTTTCAATATATGGCGCAGACAGAAGATATTTCAGCAGATAAAGTTTTGTATGCCAAAATTGGTGAAAATGAGCGCGCTTTGTTGATTAAACAAATCACAGAGGAGGGGGAATATGAGCATAATGGAGCTTATTGGCATGACGACGCCAAGTCTGAGGGTGGAGAAAAAGAACAACAGATTATGAGGTTGATTTTTGCCGAAGCAGTTGGTTCTGACTATCCGTTGGATAATATTGAAGAACTTATCAGACAAGCGGTTAAATCTCATCCAGACATGAAACCTCTTTTGACCGAAACTCTGGTTTCGGGAAAAGAATTTAGTGATAGCTATTTGACTTATCGCAATAAGTTGTTTGACAAGAATCTTGTTTTGCGTGAAAAACAAATGACTAATGAACTCAAAGAAAAAGAAATAAAAACATTGCCGCCTGAAGTTTTATTATATCGTGATGCGGATGATAAAATGCTTTTGGATTATGCAATAGAAAATAATAATGTTCCGCAGGCAAAAATTTTATGGAATGCGGTGCGTAAGATGCTTCCAAAAAATGAAGGTCTGTTTGAGTTGGAATATGCAAAACTGAGTCGTAATTATAAACAAGCGTATGAAAATCATCAGATGTATTTACAATTATTGCTAAATGTCGGATATCCTGAGATGTTTACGGTTTTGGCAAAGGGAGCCGATTCTCTGCCGCGATTGGATTATTCGGTTGCGGATGATAAAACATTATTGGGGGCGGCCAAAATTTATGCCGGATTGCCGGCAAATACCGGTCAGCTTGATACGTTATATTATTACAAATCATTGGTATATATGTATGCCAGAGTTGAAAAAATGCCGCAAACGGATGAAACTATCGGTGTTATGAAACAGCTGGACAGCAAGATATTTACGAAAGCTAATGCAAAAAATCAAGCTGTTAAATATAAAATAAACTCCTATGCTTTGCAGTTTGGAGCAGAGGAGCTGATTCAAAAGACTTCTCAAAATTGGGACGAGAAACCCTTATTTTATAAAAACGGCGAGGAACTGAACAAGTAAATAAAGCGTAAAACCGGCCATTAAACCGGCGCAGACATCATCCATCATCACGCCGTAAGCATTTTTCATTTTGGAATCAAACCATTTTACAGGTCCCATTTTGCAAATGTCAAAAAAACGAAAAGCGGCAAAGCCAACTAAATATAACCACCAATTTTGCGTATTTTGATAAAGATAATCACAAACAAAACTAAAAGCCAACAATTGCCCGACAACCTCATCTATAACAACCTTTCCCGGGTCTTTTTCTTCTTGGTTTCGGATAACGGCGTCAGTAGCTAAAACTCCGGCGACAAAGCATATTATGGCAGCAATGATAATTCCGTAAATTCCGGTATAATATGCCAGAACAAAGGCGAGGGGAAGCGTGCCTAAAGAACCGACAGTTCCCGGAGCTTTTGGCGATAAACCCAAACCGAAATAAGTGGCAATAATTTCTGCAGTTTTATTTTTGGCAGACATAACAATCTCCTTGTAAAAATTTTTTGATATATTTTTAGCTGATTTTGTGTTGCTATGCAATAATTTGAAAATTTTTTACACAAATAACGGTTTAAATCAGAATATACGGATATATTTATAAAATGTTGAAATAAAATTAGGAG
>ERZ1034949.705-NODE-705-length-19708-cov-55.778965_pt1 | contig 19708 bp, 15 predicted proteins | sample MGYA00520590_ERZ1034949 | MGnify/ENA primary metagenome ERZ1034949 (study PRJEB33766, sample SAMN09781752) | gut metagenome | biome: gut microbiome | host: Homo sapiens | place: Madagascar | study: EMG produced TPA metagenomics assembly of the PRJNA485056 data...
TGAAATCCAACATATTCTATTTTTTAACACTAAATATTTGCGTATATCGAATAAAACTACTACTTTTGCACATTGATAAATTTATGTGCAACTAATAAAATAAAGGAAGGGCTTCGATATGTCAGTATCCAAAACAAGACAAAAACTGGTAGATGTCGCAAGACAACTGTTTGCCAAGAATGGTATAGCCAATACAACAATGAATGATATTGCTGTAGCATCTGGTAAGGGGCGTCGTACGCTTTATACCTATTTCAGTAGAAAGGAAGATGTCTATTATGCAGTCATCGAGTCGGAGTTGGAGCGTCTTTCTGATAAATTGGATGAGGTAGCCAACTGTAAGATGCGTCCTCAGGACAAGATCATAGAATTGATTTATACCCATCTCAGTATGATCAAGGAAACAGTGGTACGTAATGGCAATCTTCGTGCTGAGTTCTTCCGTAACATCTGGATGGTAGAGAAAGCTCGCAAGAACTTTGATGAGGATGAAATCGAAATCTTCCGTCGTGTCTATGCCGAGGGAAAGGAAGATGGGGAATTTGACATCGACAATATTGATTTAGTTGCTGATATTACCCACTATTGTATCAAGGGGCTGGAAGTACCTTTCATTTATGGAAGATTAGGCCATGGTATGAATGTGGAGTCAAGTAAACCGCTGGTTGCAAAGGTTGTTTATGGCGCCTTGGGTAAATCAGGCTTAAAACTTTAAATAAGATATTCATAATAAACTGATAATTAATTAAATAAGAAAGAAATGGGATTATTAACAGGTAAAACTGCCCTTGTAACAGGTGCAGCTCGCGGCATCGGTAAAGCTGTCGCTATGAAATTTGCTTCTGAGGGTGCTAACATCGCATTCACAGACCTCGTACTCAATGATGATATGGCAGCTGGCTTGGAGGCTACTCGCAAGGAGATTGAGGCTCTTGGTGTAACATGCCGCGCATACGCTGGTAATGCTGCTGACTTCGAGGAGACTGAGAAGACCGTTAAGCAGATTCACGCAGATTTCGGTTCTATCGATATTCTCGTTAACAACGCAGGTATCACTAAGGACGGTTTGATGCTTCGTATGACTGAGGCTCAGTGGGATGCTGTTTTGAATGTAAACTTGAAGTCTGCCTTCAACTTTATCCACGCTTGTTCTCCTGTCATGCTCCGTCAGCGCAGCGGTTCTATCATCAACATGGCTTCTGTTGTTGGTGTTCATGGTAATGCTGGTCAGTGCAACTATGCAGCTTCTAAGGCTGGTATGATTGCTTTGGCTAAGTCTATCGCTCAGGAGTTGGGTCCTAAGGGTGTACGTGCTAACGCAGTAGCTCCTGGTTTCATCGAGACAGCTATGACTGCACAGTTGCCAGAGGAAATCCGTAAGGACTGGATGAAGAAGATTCCTTTGCGTCGTGGTGGTCAGACTGAGGATATTGCAAATGTTTGTCTCTTCCTCGCTTCTGATATGTCTAGCTACGTAAGCGGTCAGGTAATCCAGATCGATGGTGGTATGAACATGTAATCTATTGGCATCTGTTTTAGATAAAACATGCAGGTAGTTTACGAAGACAACCATATAATTATCGTCTCTAAGAGAAGTGGTGAAATCGTGCAGGGCGACAAGACCGGCGATGAACCTCTCTCAGAGACGGTAAAACAATATATCAAGGAGAAATACCAGAAGCCTGGAAATGTATTTCTGGGAGTGGTGCATCGACTTGATCGTCCTGTCTCGGGACTCGTGGTATTTGCCAAAACCTCCAAGGCGTTGAGCCGCCTGAACAATATGTTCCGGGATGGTGAGGTGCACAAGACCTATTGGGCTATCGTGAAGAATATGCCACGTGAGACAGAGGCAACATTGACTCATTGGATAGTAAGAAACGAAAAGCAGAATAAAAGCTATGCTTACGACCATGAGGTGAAGAATTCGAAGAAGGCGATATTGAAGTATAAGGTGATAGGGCATACTGATCATTATACCCTTTTGGAAGTGAACCTGATGACAGGCCGTCATCATCAGATCAGATGCCAGTTAGCTAAGATGGGGTGCCCGATCAAGGGCGACCTGAAATATGGTTCTCCTCGCAGCAATGCCGACGGAAGTATCTCTCTTCTCTCGCACAAGGTAGAGTTTGTGCATCCAGTATCAAAAGAAACCATTGTAGTGGAAGCTCCTCTGCCAGATGATAATCTATGGAGAGCTATTGCTCCATAACAATTTAATATCCATGCTTATGAAGAAGTATGCGAAATGGATGGGGATCGTTGTTATTGCCCCATTCGTGCTCATATTATTGTTGGCTGTTTTGCTTTATTTGCCTCCAGTACAGAACTGGGCAGTAAAGCAAGTTGCTTCTTATGCTTCAGAATCGACGGGCATGGATATTTCCGTAGAGCATGTACAACTCGTTTTCCCTCTCAAGCTGGGAGTGGAAGGCGTGAAGGTACTGCAACCGGTCGATTCATTGAAGAATAGCAGAAACCTTGCTTTAAGAAATAAAAAAGATACCGTAGCCGACATCCGGAAGATGGTGGTAGATGTGCAGTTGCTGCCACTTTTCAGCAATCAGGTGATGGTGGATGAACTGAACTTCACGAAGATGAAGGTGAACACCACCAACTTTATCCACGAAGCCCGAATCAAGGGAGATGTGGGCAGATTGCAGCTGATGGCGCATGGTATAGATCTGGGTAAGGAGCACGTGAATGTGAACGATGCCCTGATTTCAGATGCCAGATTGTCTGTGGAATTAAGCGATACCGTTCCGCCAGATACGACTCCGAGCACCAATTACTGGAAGATCCACTTACAGAAACTGAAACTAAAGAATACCGATTTTACCCTACACATGCCTGGAGATACCCTTCAGGTGAATGCTTATTTCGGTGATGCGCTCGCCCGCACCACCTACCTTGACCTGTTCAAAGGTCTGTATCAGGTCAAGCACTTGGACTGGAAGAACGGCAGGGTGAACTACGACCAGAATTTCGAACGCCCGGTATCCGGTCTGGACTTCAACCATCTTGCCTTCCACGATATGGCATTGAAGGCCGATTCCTTCTATTTCTGCGATTCCAGGATTGATGTAAAGATCAAGGAAGCAAGGATGAAGGAGAAGAGTGGACTGAAGATAGATCAGCTTAATGGCAGATTTGTGATGGATTCCTTGAAGTTGCAGTTGCCTGATCTCTATTTCCGTACTTCGGAATCTCATTTGCAGGCTACTGTAGATATGGATATGAACGCCTTTGCCGCGAAGAATCCTGGCAAGGTAATGGCGCGTGTGAAAGGTGCCTTGGGGCGTTCTGATCTATTCCTCTTCATCGGTGATGCATTGCCAAAGCAGATGAAGAGCCGATGGCCTTACTATCCGATGAAGGTGGAAGGTTCGCTGAAGGGAAACTTGCAGCGTGCCTCTTTCTCGGGAGTCAAGGTGAATCTGCCTACTGTTTTCGATTTAAGAACGGATGGCATGGTAGCTAATATGACAGATATGAATCGTCTGAAGGCGAATATCAATCTGAAGGCACGTACCTACAATCTCGGTATGGTAACAGCCATGCTCGATCCTGCCTTGACACGGGAAATCCGCATCCCTAGCGGCATCGGCATTCAGGGAAATGTGAAGATGGATGGAACGAAGTATGCCACCAGACTGGCTCTTACCGAAGGTAAGGGAAGCATGAAGGTGAATGCTGCCATCGATGCCAAGACCCGTAAGGATGGCAGCATCGATATGAATCGCCTGGCTTATCAGGCAAAGTTGCAGGCACGACAGATTCAGGCCCAGCATTTCCTGCCTCACCAGAATCTCTACACCTTTACGGGAGAGGTAGAGGCAAAGGGCGTGGGTACTGATTTCCTGTCGCCAAGAACCCGACTGATGGCGAAAGCCAAGGTTAATCAGGTACATTATGATCAGTATCAGTTGCATGACATGGTGGCTGATGCGCAGGTTGCCAACGGTAGAATTCATGCCAAGCTGGATAGTAGGAATAATCTGCTGAATGGTAACATCGCCGTGGATGCCCTGGCTAGTACCAAGAAGTTGAAGGCTACACTGGTGGCAGATGTGCGCCATGCCGATATGTATCAGTTGAAGATTACCGATAAGCCAGTGGATGTTTCGCTCTGTGGTCAGATCGATGTTCATTCCGATCTGAAGGATAGTCACAAGGTATGGGCTAACCTGGATGATATCACCGTAAGGACAGAAAAGAAAGTCTATCGCCCAGTAGGTGTGAAGGTAGATATCCTGACCGATAGAGATACCACCCATGCCATAGCAGAGTGTGGAGATTTCCGTCTGAACATGGATGCGCATGGAGGCTACGAGAAACTCCTGCACAGAGTTACCGGTTTGCAGAAGGAATTATGGAAGCAGCTCAAGAACCGTCGCATCGATCAGGTGATGATTCGCAACAGCTTCCCTAGCGGACATATCTACCTTTCTACAGGTAAGGATAACTTCATTTCCCGATTCATCGAATATATGGGCTACCATTTCAAGTCGGTGGAGATGGAGCTGAATGCTTCGCCTGTGGCGGGACTCGAAGGATATATGAACATCGACTCCCTGGTAGCGGGTGGCATGCAACTGGATACCATCCGTGCCATGGTTCATACGCAGGGAGATACCATCCGCTATTCTGCCCGTGTTCAGAACAACCGTCATAATCCGCAGTATGTGTTCCGGGCATTGGTAGATGGTGAGGTGCGGGAGCATGGTTCCAATATCAAGGCTCGCCTCTATGATGCATCCAATAAGTTGGGTGTGGATGTGGGACTCGCTGCCATGTTGCAGCCTAATGGTGTGAAAGTGTCTCTGATAGATACCCATCCGATATTGGGTTATAAGGAGTTCGTAGCCAATGATTCCAACTATGTGATGTTGAGTGATGACGGACGTGTATCTGCCGATCTGGTGCTGAAGGCAGCAGCGGGCAATATGGGTATGCGTGTCTATTCCAACGATAAGAACGAGGATGCCCTGCAGGATATCACCGTCAGCATGAGCAGGTTCAATCTGGACAAGGTGCTGAGTGTGATTCCGTATATGCCGGATATCACGGGTATCATGGATGGTGACTTCCACTTTATCCAGACCAAGGAAGAACTCTCTGTTTCTTCTAATCTGAAGATAGATAATATGACCTACGAGAAATGTCCGATGGGCAATGTGGGCTCGGAGTTTACCTATATGCCAAAGAGTGACGGTTCTCACTATGTAGATGCCACCCTTACCTATGAGGGTGATGAGGTGGCAACTGTTACGGGTACATACAAGTCGGAAGGTGCCGGCGACCTGGATGCAGAGGTAGGATTGGAGAAGCTTCCTTTGCACTTCATCAATGGTTTTGTTCCTGATCAGCTCATCGGTTTGAAGGGTTATGGCGAAGGAGCCCTGAAGATGAAGGGTGCCTTGAGCAATCTTGATATCGATGGTGAGGTATATCTCGATTCTGCTTATCTGGTAAGTGTGCCATACGGTATTTCCATGCGATTTGCCAACGATCCAGTGCGCATTACCGACAGTAAGCTGCTCTTCGAGAACTTCATGATGTATGCCAACAATGAGAGTCCGCTCAATATCCAGGGTGCCCTCGACTTCACGGATGTGGAGAATATGAAGCTGAATATCCGGATGAGAGCGCAGGACTTCCTGCTGATTGATGCAGAGGAGAATGCCCGCTCCGAGGCATTCGGCAAGGCGTATGTCAACTTCTTCGGAAGCATGCAGGGCTCATTGTCTAATCTGAAGATGATGGGTAAGCTGGATGTACTGGGCAAGACCAATATGACCTATATTTTGCGTGAGTCGGAACTCACTACCGATAACCAGCTGGAGGAACTGGTGAAGTTTACCAATTTCAAGAGTGGCAAGGAGATTGTGGTTCAGAAGCCTACGCTGGATGGTTTCGATATGTTGCTGAGTATGTCAATCGATGAGTCGGCGCGTATTCTCTGTGCCTTGAATGCCGATAAGACCAATTATGTGGATCTGATGGGAGGAGGCAATTTGCAGATGCGGTACAATACGACTGACGGTATCCGAGTGACGGGTCGATATACCCTGAATGATGGTGAGATGAAGTATTCTCTGCCTATCATTCCATTGAAGACCTTTAATATCCAGGATGGAAGCTATATCCAGTTTACGGGTGATCCGTTTAATCCTACCCTGAACATTACGGCAACGGAGGATATCAAGACTACCGTCAACGAGGGTGAGGGTAGTGGGCGCTCGGTGGATTTCATCTGTGGTGTGAAGCTGAGTCAGACGCTGGAGAAACCGGGTATCCAGTTTATCATCTCGGCATCCAACGACCAGACCATCCAGGATGAGTTGAATTCGATGAGTGTAGAGGAGCGAGGCAAGATAGCCATCACGATGCTGGCTTCGGGTATGTATCTGGCGAGTGGAACCACCAGTTCGTTCTCGATGAATACCGCCCTGACTTCATTCCTCAACTCCGAGATCAATAACATTGCAGGTACAGCCATGCGAAGCATCGGACTCGATGTGGGTATGTCGGTAGATAACCAGACCAATGCCTCTGGCGGAACGCATACCGACTACAACTTCAAGTTCGCCAAGCGATTCTTCAATAATCGCCTGAGTTTCTCTGTGGGTGGACAGGTTTCAACCGGTGCAGAACTGGAGAATGCCAACAAGAATGAGTCTTTCTTCAACAATGTGGAGGTTCAGTATCGTCTCAACGAAGGAGCCAGCATGTATGTCAGAGCCTTCTATAATGCCAACACCTACGATTGGCTGGATGGTCAGATTGGGGAGTATGGTGGCGGTTTCACCTGGCGCAGAAAGCTCTCCAAGTTCTCGGATATCTTCAGATGGAAGACGGAGAAGCAGCAGGTGCCTGCAGGCTCTCCGATGCTGCGAACCCGTAAGGATTCAGTGATGCTGCGGACCCGCAAGGATTCTGTTATTAGAAACAACGAAAAATAAGCTAGTGAATATGAGAAAGAAGAATCGACTTCACCTTATTATATATATAGCGGCAGCGGTGATGCTGTTCAGCTTCCTGTTTACAGGGTGCTCTTCTACGAGTGCCCTGAAGGAAGGCGAACAGCTGTTTGCCGGTTTGAAGCCTATAGAATACTCTAACTACGAGGCGAATACCTATGCCGACTCGGTGAAGGAAGAGATGGAGTTTGCTCTTGCATCAGCCCCGACGGGAGCTTTTATGGGAAGCAGCTATTTCCGTACTCCGTTTCCAGTCCGTCTGTGGATATGGAACGCCTTCTCTCGGTCGGATGATGCCCTTTCCAAATGGATTACTAAGGTATTCGGTTCGAAGCCTAAGTTGATGGAGAATGTGAATCCGAAGTTGAGAGCACAGGTAGCTGAGCATCAGCTCGACAAGTTGGGCTATTTCAATGGTAAGGTAGATTACGAAGTGCTTACCCAGAAGAATCCGAAGGAAGCCAAGGTGGCTTATAAAGTGAATATGGGACATTTGTGGAGATTGGATTCCATGGCTTATCTCAACTTCCCGGAGCATGGCAAGCAGCTCATCGATTCTACGATGTCGCAGGCCGTTATCAGAAAGGGAAGCCCGTTCAATGTCTCCAATCTGGAGCAGGAGCGTCAGCGACTCACCCGTCTTTTCCGCAACTATGGCTATTATTTCTATCAGAATGGCTATGCATCTTATCTTGCAGATACCGTGAATACGCCCGGCAAGGTGAACCTCCGTCTGTCGATGGTGGACAGCATAGAGCCGGAAGCAACCCGCCAGTGGTATATCGGCAATATCAACATCAACTTCAAGAAGCAGTTCATGGAGGAGATGACTGATAGCTTCGTGCGTCGCTATCTGAGTTTCAGATATGCAGGCAAGAAGATGCCGATTCGTGCCGGAGTAGTGCTCAGGGAGTTGAAGCTCCGACCACGGAAACTTTATATGGTGGATGATGAAAATACGGCTAAGGCAGGATTGCAGTCGATGGGACTCTTCAGTTATACCAACCTGCAGTTTGTGCCTAGAAGCACTCAGGTTTTGGACAGCCTGGGAAATGTGCAATATTGCGATACTCTGGATGCCAACATCGATCTGGTGTTCGACAAACCATACGATTTCTATGTAGAAGCCAACGCCAAGGGCAAGACTACCGGAAGGGTAGGTCCGGAGCTGGTGGTGGGTCTGACCAAGCGCAATGCCTTCCGGGGTGGAGAGAAGCTGGATATCAACATCCATGGTTCTCATGAGTGGCAGACCATCACGGGGCAGGGGGGAAGTTCCAGCAAGATCAATTCCTATGAGTTCGGATCAGATGTCACGCTGTCGTTCCCAAGCATCATCACCCCTTGGAATGCTTTCCGCACGATGGCACAGAATGAGCGCAGATTCCGCCGAGGTCATATCCCTCGCCGTTACTATGGTATGCCGAATACCACCATCAAGGCATCTATGAATATCCTGAACCGTGCTGGCTATTTCCGCCGTCATGTGGCTGGAGGAGAGTTGACCTATGATTGGGCAACCTCTTATCAGCATCGCCATTCGTTCAGTCCGCTGATTCTTTCGTATGAGTATATGAACTATACTTCTCCGAAGTTCGACAGCATCATGAACAACAATGTGTATGTGGCAACTTCGATGGCCGACCGTTTCATTCCGAAGATGAGCTATACCTACACCTATCGCAGTGCGCAGAAATACCGCAATCCTATCGTGTGGTCAACTACGGTGAGCGAAGCCGGCAACATCCTGTCGCTGGGCTATCTTCTGGGCGGCAGAAAATGGAACGACAAGGGTAAGACGATGTTCAAGAACGAGTATTCTCAGTTCTTCAAGCTGGAAACAGATTTCGTGAAGTACTGGAAGCTGAATGAAACATCCACCCTGGTGGGACACCTGAATGCCGGAATGATTTGGAGTTACGGCAACTCGACTCAGGCACCTTATACGGAAATGTTCTATGTAGGTGGAGCCAACAGTATCCGTGCCTTCAGTGTGCGAGGTATCGGACCAGGTGAGCAAGACTACAGTGCCCTGAGTAACAAGTATGCCAACATCCTTCGTACGGGAGATATCAAGTTTCAGGCGAATCTGGAATACCGTCCTAAGATCTGGGGCGATCTTTATGGTGCCCTGTTCCTGGATGCCGGTAATGTCTGGATGAAGGATGCTGATTTCTCCTCTTTCGAGGCCTTCAAGTTTGATAAGTTCTACAAGCAGCTGGCTGTAGGCACCGGAGTGGGTATCCGCTACGATATGGGAATGTTTGTGGTTCGAGTGGATTGGGGTATTGGTCTGCATCTGCCATACGATACGGGTAAGAGCGGATTCTACAACATCCCAAGTTTCAAGAAGAACCAGAGCTTGCATTTGGCTGTGGGCTATCCGTTCTAGCACCGGTTTTGGGGGGCGAAGCTCCACAAATCTGTCAAATATTGATGTAAATCAAAAAAAAGTAGGAAAAGATGCCGCTAGGTGCATTTTTTTTATTACTTTTGCAGGTGATTAAACGTAAATATCAACTATTAAATAAAAAATAGATTATGAAACCTACATTATTGCTTTTGGCTGCTGGTATGGGTAGCCGTTATGGTGGTTTGAAACAGCTCGATGGTCTGGGCCCTAATGGTGAGACTATTATGGACTACAGTATCTACGATGCTATTCAGGCTGGTTTTGGTAAGATCGTTTTCGTTATCCGCAAGGATTTCGAGGATCAGTTCCGCGAGAAGATCCTCTCTAAGTACGAGGGCCATATTCCAGCAGAGCTTTGCTTCCAATCTTTGGATGCACTCCCAGAAGGATTCAGCGTACCTGAGGGTCGCGAGAAGCCATGGGGTACCAACCACGCAGTGTTGATGGCAAAGGACGTTATCAAGGAGCCTTTCTGCGTAATCAACTGCGATGACTTCTACAACCGTGACTGCTTCATGGTTATCGGCAAGTTCCTCTCTGAACTTCCAGAGGGTAGCACCAACAAGTATGCTATGGTAGGTTTCCGCGTAGGCAACACCTTGAGCGAGAACGGTACAGTAGCTCGTGGTATCTGCTCTAAGGACGAGAACGAGAACCTGACTACTTGTGTAGAGCGCACCGAGATCATGCGTATCAATGGTGAGGTTTCTTACAAGGACGAGGAAGGCAAGTGGGTTGCTGTAGGCGACAACACTCCTGTATCTATGAACGTATGGGGCTTTACTCCAGATTACTTCGCTCACAGCGAGGCTTACTTCAAGGAGTTCCTGAGCGATCCTAAGAACATGGAGAACAAGAAGGCTGAGTTCTTTATCCCATTGATGGTCAACAAGCTCATCAATGAGGGTACATCTACCGTTAAGGTACTCGATACCACCAGCAAGTGGTTTGGTGTAACTTATGCAGCCGACCGCCAGAGTGTAGTAGATAGAATCCAGAGTCTCATCGACGAGGGTGTATATCCTAACAAGCTCTTCTAATTCTATTAGATGGATATTCAATTAGATATTTTAAACGAAAAGGAAGCCGCTATTCTCCGAGAGACGATAGCGGCTTCTCAGCATATTGTCATCTGTGCCCACAAGTCACCGGATGGCGATGCTATTGGCTCATCTTTGGGATGGGCTTATTTTTTACGCTCTTTGGGTAAGAGCCCTGTCATCTGTGTGCCTGATATGATACCGGATGCCCTTTCCTGGTTGCCTGGCTGTGATGATATCGTGAGATACGACAAGTATCCCGACAAGGTGCAGCAGGCTTTTGATGAGGCTGATCTGGTATGCTGCGTGGATTTCGGCAGCACTGGCAGACTGGATGAGATGGATCATGTGCTTGCGGGCTGCAAGGCACAGCGTGTGGTCATCGACCATCATCTGGCTCCTAACCTGGAGGCTAAGCTGATGATTTCGCAGCCTCATGCCAGCAGCGCCAGCGAACTGGTGTTCCGTGTGATATGGCAGTTGGGTGGTTTCCCTGAGTTGGATAAGACCTGGGCTACCTGCGTATATTGCGGTATGATGACCGATACGGGTGGATTCACCTATAACTCTACCAATCCGGACATCTACTACATCATCTGCCAGCTGCTTACCAAGGGTATCGACAAGGATAAGATTTATCGCAGCGTCTTCAACAACGCCCGTGTTTCTGCAGTCCGCTTCCGCGGTCATCTGATGAACGAAAAGCTGCAGGTCATCGAGTCGCTCCATGCCAGTTACTATACCGTTACCCGCAAGGAGATGAAGGAGTATGATTTCATCAAGGGCGATCTGGAAGGATTGGTGAACGTGCCTCTTACCATCAGAGGTCACAAGCTCTCCATCTCGCTCCGAGAGGATACCGATATCGACAACCGCATATTGGTGAGTCTCCGTTCTGTGGATGATTTCCCATGCAATAAGATGGCGGAGCAGTTCTTCAATGGTGGCGGTCATCGCAACGCATCAGGCGGTAAGCTGCTTTGCAGTATCGAGGAGGCTGAGAAGATTGCCCAGAAGGCAATTCTTGCCTTTGCCGATTTACTGAGATAAGGAGGCCTTTGCGCCTGAAAAAACAGAAAAATAAGGAAAAACAACCCCGAAAGAGGCATTAGGATGATAATAAGTGATAAATTATAATAAAATCATCCTATACTTCTCGGTGTTGTCTTTTCTTTTTTGTACCTTTGCCCAATAAATTAGAATTTAGTAAAAGGAATGAAGAAATTTTTATTTGCCATCATGGCTATAGCAGCACTTTTCTCGTTTGCTGCATGTAACGATACTGAGACTTATAAGGATTTGCGTGACCGCGAGTTGGACTCTATCAGTTCTTTCTTGCGTCATGAAAACGTGAAGGTCATTTCAGAAGAGGAATTCAAGAGTCGTTGGGAAAAAAAGCAGAAGGACAACAGCGTGGTTCTTACTGATACTTCCAGGAACAACAACGAGTATGTGCTCTTCAACAGTAACGGTATCTATATGCAGGTATTGGAAATGGGTTGCGGCGACTATATCAAGATGGGCGAGACTACCGACGTGCTCGTCCGGTTCTCTGAATACAATCTGAATACTGCGGCAGAGATGAGTGACAAATCTTTGCAGTTGAGCAATAATCTGAAGCAGTATTCTTTCTATACTGATAAGATGACCGTGACCAATAATTCCGGCACTTTCACCGGTACTTTTGATGTGAATAGCAGCTTGATGGTAGCCACTTACAACAAAAACTACTCCGGCGGTTATAGCGGAACAGTACCTAGCGGCTGGCTGGTTCCTTTCAGTTGGGTAAAGATTGGTCGTGGTAATGCCGAGGGCGAGAGAATAGCTCACGTTCGTCTGGTAGTTCCTCATACCTATGGTACTACAGCGGCATCAGGAAGCGTATATGCCTGCCTCTATGATTTAACCTTGCAGAGAGGCAGATAAGATAATTTCATTTTAAAAAGATATTATTATGACACTGATTAAGTCTATTTCTGGTATCCGTGGAACCATCGGCGGTCCAGCGGGCGATACTTTGAATCCGCTCGACATCGTCAAGTTTACATCTGCTTACGCTACATTCATCCGTCGTAGTGGTGCTTCTAAGAGCAACACCATCGTGGTTGGCCGTGATGCACGAATCTCGGGCGAGATGGTAAAGAATGTAGTTTGTGGAACTTTGATGGGTATGGGTTACGATGTATTGAACATCGGCCTGGCTACTACTCCTACTACAGAGTTGGCTGTAACCATGAGTGGGGCTGCCGGTGGTATCATTATCACAGCTTCTCATAACCCACGCCAGTGGAATGCTCTCAAGCTTCTCAACGAGAAGGGTGAGTTCCTTACTGCTGCCAATGGTAGCGAGGTTTTGAGCATTGCGGAGAAGGAAGATTTCGAGTATGCTGATGTAGATGCTCTCGGTAAATATACAGAAGATGATACATTCAATAAGCGCCATATCGACTCAGTGCTTGCATTGAAGCTCGTGGATGTTGAGGCTATCAAGAACGCTCATTTCAAGGTTTGTGTGGATGCCATCAACTCTGTAGGTGGTGTTATTCTCCCAGAGTTGCTCGATGCACTCGGCGTAGAATATACATTCCTGAATGCTGAGCCAACCGGTGATTTTGCTCACAATCCAGAGCCGTTGGAGAAGAACCTCGGTGGTATCATGGATGAGTTGAAGAAGGGTGGCTACGATATGGGTATCGTTGTTGACCCGGATGTTGACCGTCTGGCTTTCATCTGCGAGGATGGTAAGATGTATGGTGAGGAATATACTCTGGTGAGTGTAGCCGACTATGTATTGAGCAAGACTCCTGGTAATACTGTCAGCAACCTTTCATCTACCCGTGCTCTCCGCGATGTAACCGAGAAGCATGGTGGTACCTATTATGCTTCTGCCGTAGGCGAGGTGAATGTAACTACCAAGATGAAGGATGTTCACGCAGTGATTGGTGGCGAAGGCAATGGTGGAGTTATCTATCCAGAGAGCCACTATGGCCGTGATGCCCTCGTAGGTATCGCTCTCTTCCTGAGCAGTCTGGCTCATAAGGGTTGCAAGGTAAGCGAGCTTCGTGCCAGCTTTCCTAACTACTTCATAGCCAAGAACCGTATCGACCTGACTGCTTCTACCGATGTAGATGCTATCCTCGTGAAGGTAAAGGAGCTGTATGGCAAGGAGAAGGATGTAACTGTTACTGATATCGATGGTGTGAAGCTCGACTTCCCTGACAAGTGGGTTCACCTTCGCAAGAGTAACACCGAGCCAATTATCCGCGTATATAGCGAGGCTTCTACCATGGAGCAGGCTGATGAGCTTGGAAAGAAGCTCATGCAGGTAGTTTATGATATGCAGTAAGATACATAATGTATTAGGAAATAATAAAAGCGATTGTCTCAATAGAGGCAATCGCTTTTTTCGTGTTCTCGTTTTTTTTCTCTTCGCTTCCGTGCTGGCAGCTTAGCACATGATTGAATTATGAACGAACTATTGATATAATAATTATGGCAAGAAAAAAGAAAACATCAGAGTCACTATTCCAGTTTATGAACCTCCTTATCACCCTGTTGAAGACGAACGGGCAACACCGCACCATGCTGCATTACAAGGCAACGCTTGACAGTTTTAAGCGATACCGTGATGGCAAGGACATTGCCCTGAGTGAGATAGATGCAGAAGTGATCCGCTCGTATGAGGCATACCTGCATCATACGGCGAAGGTATGCAGCAACACCAGTTCCTTCTATCTCCGCATCCTCCGCGCCACCTACAACAAGGCAGTGGCTAAGGGGTTGACTCCCCAGCAGCATTCCTTCAAGGATGTCTATACTGGCATTGCCCGAACCAGTAAGCGAGCCATTCCAACAGAATCCGTCAGTCAGATCAAGCGTTTGGAGTCGGTCAAGGATCTCACTCCCAAGGAAGAGATGGCAAGAGATACATTCCTGATGAGCTTCTATCTGAGAGGCATCTCATTCATCGACCTGGCTCATCTCCGCAAAACCGACCTCAAGGACGGTTTTCTCCATTACACCCGAAGCAAGACAGGTCAGCGCCTCACCATCCGATGGGAGAAGGATATGCAGAAATTGTTAGATAAATATCAACATCAGACAGCCTCCTCACCTTATCTTTTCCCTTTCCTTGTTGATGATGGATACAAAAGACAGGATAAAACAATTGACAGAAAGCTAGATGAAGTGCGCCTCTATCACAATGCAGAAGCCCGTATTTCCTACCACCTCAAGAAGTTAGGAACTAAGATAGGAATCAAGGGCAAACTTACCCTCTATGTCGCCCGCCATTCCTGGGCAACGGCAGCAAGAGACAACCATATCTCTATCTCAGTCATCAGCGAGGCTTTGGGGCATCATTCCGAAATCACCACACAAATCTATCTCCGCTCCATCAAAAGCTCAGAAGTGGATGATGCCAACGCCAAAATTCTGGCAGCTCTATAAGTCTCAAAAGTGAATAAAAAGAGGGAACTCGAAAAATGAACCAAAATGAACCAATTTTCTGAATCTTTACATAAGAGACACAGAATCTCCCTGCAAAAATACGAAAAAAGTTGGAAACTAGCAAATTATGCGTGTTAAAAATTTAATCTTATTCTACGAAATTCAACAAATTTTCAGTAACCATTCAGGATGCAATCTGATAAGTCGCTGATTGAGCGAATGTTTCCTGCTTTTCTGTGTCTCTTATGTAGAGATTCAGATGATCGACATCAAAAAACGAACTTGATTCGCATGATGAAAGAGACAAAAATACAACCGCAGGTTACGTTCACTATTGCAGGGAACGACGGCGAAGCCATGGAAAAAAGTGAAGAAAACGCTAAAAATAAGCAGGAAAAAGAGATCGAGAAACCAGCCGATGCAGGCTGGTATGTGGCTGTTGTCAGAGTGAATTGCGAGAAGAGAATAGCTGAGTCTATTCGCTTGAATCTGAATACGGCAGACAAATGGTTTGAATATTGGATTCCAATGGTAAAGGTCGCTTATGTCGATAAGCGAAGCCTCAAGCGCAAAGTGAAGGAAAAGCTGTTCCTTTCCACTTTCATCTTCTGCAATGTCTCACCTTCCCAACTCGATGAAATCCGCTTCCGCTCGGATGTCTATAAGATGTTGACCATGCCGGGCGACAGGAAGATATACCGCATTCCCGACGAGGTGATAGCCAATTATCGGAATTTTGTAGAGAATGACGAAGAACCTGTCACTGCCGCCCCCGTTCCCTTGAGGAAAGGTATCAAGGTGAGAGTGGTAGCTGGTAGTATGAAAGGTGTGGAAGCATACGTGCAATGCTATAATGGCAAGAAAGCCACTATCGGCAGCGAAATCAAGTACATCAGTGGCGCCACCCTTACCATCAGCCGTGATCTGCTGGAAGTCATAGATGAAAAATAAATCTGTGGGACATAAACCTTCAGAAGCCGTATAAAAGAATTTTTAAGATTAAAAAATAATACAACAATAAATTTATGGGCGATAAGAACAAGATGAATAGCTCTGAAAAGATGACGCTTTCTGGGATTTTTTACAAACTCAAGGTATCCCTTTTTGCTAATAAACTGGTAAATTGGTATTTTTCTAAGACTACCCTGCCGTATTGGTGCATTCTGGCACTCGATAGCATCGCTGTAGTTGTTGCCGGAATGATAGCCACCTACATCGCAGAGGGCGGAGAAGCATTGACGAGCCATTTCTGGAACAACGTCCTCACTTTCGTCTGCACCCTTCCACTCTTTGTCGTGGGTATGCGGATCTTCCATACTTATTCCGGCATCATGCGCTATTCTTCGTTTGTTGATCTGATGCGCATTTCCGGAGCACTGGTTCTGGGCTTTATACTCAACAGCCTCCTCTTGACTTTATTGCCAGACGGACTTCTCTGCAAAGTATCTGCAGAGGCAATCATCGTGATGCTCTTCATCTCGATGTGTATGATGTGGACGATGCGAATCATCGTCAAGTACATGTACGATTCCACCTTCTCTGCCGATATCCGTATTCCGGTATTCATTCTCGGTGTAAGTGAGGGCGGTATCTCCCTGGCAAAGTCCATGCGCAATGAGCACCCATCCCAGTATATCCTCAAGGGTTTCACCACCACGGAAGAGAATATGATAGGCAAGTACCTCCTGGGTTGTGAGGTTTTCGCATACGATGAGAAGCTGCTGTCCGTCATGGACAAGATGAACATCAAGACCCTCTTTGTCAGTCCGATGGTAACCGACAAGTTCCTGGAGATGCAGGATATGATCGACAAGCTTACCGCTGCCGGCATCAAGATTATGATGATGCCGAAGGCACAGTGGTGGGACGGCAAGTCAAACCTCCGCCACCAGATGATGCGTGAGGTGGATATCGAAGACCTCCTGCCACGTGATAAGATAGAAGTAGATATGGATGCCATCGGCAAGCTTCTCAGCGGTTGCACCATCCTGATTACGGGAGCAGCCGGAAGTATCGGTTCCGAGATGGTGAAGCAGATAGCCATCTACAAGCCAGCCCGTCTGGTCTTGGTAGATGAGGCTGAGACCCCGATGCACGATGTCCGCCTCTTTATGAACAAGAATTATCCTGAGATACCTTGCGAGACCATCGTCACCAGCATCACCAATGCCACCCGTATGGAGCGCATCTTCTCAGCCGACCGTCCCGACTATGTATTCCATGCCGCAGCTTACAAGCATGTGCCGATGATGGAGGACAATCCAGCCGAGGCAGTACAGAATAATATATATGGTACGCGCGTGATAGCCGACATGGCAGTGAAGTACGGCACGAAGAAGTTCGTGATGATCTCTACGGACAAGGCAGTAAACCCAACCAACGTGATGGGATGCAGCAAGCGAATCTGCGAGATCTACTGTCAGTCGTTGAACAAGGCGATAGTAGATGGCGAGGTCAAGGGCGTCACCCAGTTTGTCACCACCCGTTTTGGTAATGTCTTGGGCAGCAATGGTTCTGTGATCCCAATCTTCAAGAAGCAGATAGCGACGGGCGGTCCAATCACCGTCACCCATCCCGACATCATCCGTTTCTTCATGCTCATCCCGGAAGCCTGCAAATTGGTATTGGAGGCAGGAACGATGGGTAAGGGAGGCGAGATCTTCGTCTTCGACATGGGCAAGCCAGTCCGCATCGCCGACCTGGCAAAGCGTATGATAGCCCTCTCGGGTGTAGATGGCATAGGCATCAAGTATGTAGGCTTGAGAGATGGAGAGAAACTCTACGAAGAAGTGTTGAATGACAAGGAAGCCACCGTCCCAACCCACCATCCAAAGATCATGGTAGCGAAGGTCCGTGAGTATCCATACGAGTTAGCCCTGAAGAACGAGCAGTCTCTCTACGACCTCTCCTTCACCTACGATGACATGGCAATCGTAAAGAAGATGAAGGAAATCGTCCCAGAGTACAAGAGCCAGCACTCGAAGTACTCCCAGCTGGATGCGTAGTAAAAATCAGTGGGACATTAGGGCATGAAGCAAAAACTCCTCCCAAAATTTGGTAGTTTCAAAGAAAACCCTTATATTTGCACAGAAAAGGTAACATTTCGTGTAAACGAACAAAAAGAAAGGAACATTATGGTTGATGTACATACGATAGCATCTTATATCAATCAGCGTTACGAGTACCAGTATGGTTCTCGTATTGATGAGATGAAGTTGCAGATTCTGCTTTATTTTATGCAGCGTGAGGGTATAGTTCAAACAGGGAGCCCTCTGTTTGAAGCAACATTTTATGCTCATACTTTCGGACCATATCTTCCGGAAGTTCATGCCGCATATATTTCAAATTCATTGCATGATGTTTTGCCGTCAAGCGTTTTAGAAGAATATAAGACCATATTTGATAGTGTTTTCGAACTGTTATCTTCAAAGAAAACAAGAAGTTTGAGCAATCTTATTCATGGTGAATGTTCTTGGAAACGTGCCATGATGCAAGGTGAGGGTACACCAATGGATATCCAGGACATCAAAGAAGATGCCACTCGTTTCCGAGTAAGACGTTTCTTGTTAAGTAACTTGGAGCAATTCCACAAACCAGTTTACGCATGAAGATTACAGAATCACAATTGGAATTGCTCAGAAGTTTAAAGTGTGAGCGACTTGAAAAGGCAGATGAGCATTGTGTCGCTATTCCGATGTATGATTTCACCTGTCAATTTATGAGTCAGAAGACTTGTGAATTAGAGGGCAAAAGAGAACAATTCTTTGAAGAATTTAATAATTAATCCTCTATATCAAGGTTCTCCTGTATGCCTTTACTAGGGTAATAGCAAGCTTTATATCAAGGCACTCCAATCAGCAAGCTATAGTAAGGCGGTCCCATCCCGCACAACATGGCGAGACCTTTGATTGGTCCGCCAACCTTATAGCGTAGCGGTTCTGAGCACCGGAGGGCGGTTACATCCTTCCTTTCTGAGAAGGGAAGGCTTGGTTAGGATGTGGAGCTCCCTTTGGCTAAAGGGAGACGGAGGAATTCGAAAAATGCCTTCTTTAATGGTAAAGAAGGACGGGTTGATTTTAGAAAATAACACTATTATGGCAGATAAAGAAGTTTTAGAGCGAATGCTCTCGATGCTCCCAGAGGAGTTTCAAGACATTTACGACGATACGATACCAGAGGCAAAGGAGATACGCAAGAAGATGGGGAAGAAGGTTTCTTCCGTAAAGTCCTATTCCTGTGCTATGCCGATGTTTGAAGACATTCGTAAGCTCAACTACAAAGGGCAAGCCCAGGTCTGCAAGACCTTTCACCAATACTTGACGAAGCATCCCAAAGTGGTATCCTTCTTTCTCGACCGTTTCGAGGAAACCTATTCTCGAATCGATATGAAAGACCTTGAAGAATCCATTGAATGGATAGGCTATGCCGTTAATGATATGGACAACACCATTTCGGAGATTGATTACAACGACCCCATGACCTTCTTCGATATAGAGAAGGTGATGGGAAAGGTAATCAGTAAAGAGCTGAAAAGTAATTCTCTAAAATAAGCTATGCTTCCATGTTACTATGTTGAGAAATCTGATGAGGTGAAGGAGTGAGCTTAGCAATCCTTCATACGTAAAACGATACAAAAATACTTTTTTCAAATAACTGATAGGTGTAACTACTTGTAATATAGTGGTGACGCTGTATTGGTGATATACTCATCAATTATGGAAATCAAATCTATAACAATTAAAAATGTTAGAGGTATTGGAGAGAAAACAATAGAACTAGGTATGTTGCCTAACAAGCCTAGTTTGCTAATCGCTCCAAAT
>ERZ1034949.708-NODE-708-length-19663-cov-16.809670_pt1 | contig 19663 bp, 19 predicted proteins | sample MGYA00520590_ERZ1034949 | MGnify/ENA primary metagenome ERZ1034949 (study PRJEB33766, sample SAMN09781752) | gut metagenome | biome: gut microbiome | host: Homo sapiens | place: Madagascar | study: EMG produced TPA metagenomics assembly of the PRJNA485056 data...
TGTGAATATTTATAAGATAAAGAAAAATCAACATTAAGAGCTTATAAAAAGAAACTCGCCGAGCTAAAAAAAACACCTCGTTTTTTAATACGAGGTGTTTTTTCGGAGTTACAAAAACTTAAATATCCAAGTTTTGCACTTTCAGAGCGTTTTCTTGAATAAACTCTTTACGAGGTTCAACAACATCACCCATCAAAGTAGAAAATGCTTCATCGGCTTCTTCAATACTGTCGATTTTAACTTGCAGCAAAGAACGAGCTTCTGGGTCTAACGTTGTTTCCCACAGCTGTTCAGGGTTCATTTCACCCAAACCTTTATAGCGTTGGATAGAAATACCTTTCTTACCGGCAGCGGTAACAGCATTCATCAAACTAACCGGACCGTCGACGCGTTTTTCTCCCAACGCTTTTGTCGTCAGCTTAGATGACTGAGCAAAGTTTTCGGTTAAAAACTCGTGCATATCATTAAGAACTTTACCTTCCGGACTTTCCAAAATATTGGCGCCGATAACGTGTTCTTCTTTCACACCGCGCAGCACACGATAGAATACGACGCTGCCTTCTTCATTAAGTTCAGCCTTCCAACCTCGGTCGTATTCAGCTTCCAGAGTATCCAAGCGCTGAGCCATTTTATTCAGTTCGGCAATCAAAGCGGTTTTATCCTTCAAAATTTCCGGATTAAACAAACCGCGGATAGCCATTTGCTCAACAATTTTTTCCGGAGCTTTCAGGGTTAAAGCTTTAATCATACTATTAGCGCGTTTTGTGCTTTCAACAAAAGCAATCAAATCTTGTCCAACTAAACGCTCGCCGTTGGATGTTTCCAAAGAACCATCATCACAGCCGCCATGAATCAAATAGTCTTCCATTTCACGGTCATCTTTGATATAGATAATGGAGTTGCCGCGCTTAGCTTTATAAAGAGGAGGCTGGGCAATATAGATATAGCCGCGACGGATAAGCTCCGGCATCTGGCGATAGAAGAATGTCAGCAGCAGGGTTCTGATGTGCGCGCCATCAACATCAGCATCGGTCATAATGATAATTTTGTGATAACGGCATTTATCCGCATCAAAATCATCGCGTCCGATACCTGTTCCGAAAGCGGTAATCATCATACCTATTTCGGCAGAACTCAGCATGCGGTCAAAACGAGCCCGTTCCACATTCAAAATTTTACCGCGCAGAGGCATAATAGCTTGATTTTTACGGTCACGTCCTTGTTTAGCAGAACCGCCGGCGGAATCTCCCTCCACAATGAATACTTCAGACAACGCCGGGTCTTTTTCGGAACAATCAGCCAATTTTCCCGGAAGCGACGCTATATCCAACACTCCTTTGCGGCGGGTTAATTCACGAGCTTTGCGCGCTGCTTCACGAGCCGATGCCGCCTCGACTATTTTGCCGACAATAATTTTAGCTTCTGCCGGATGCTCATCCAACCATTCTTTAAGCTTGTCGCCGACTGTATTTTCCACCACCGGACGAACCTCGGAAGAAACCAATTTATCTTTAGTTTGAGATGAAAACTTAGGGTCTGGAGCCTTAACGGAAAGAACACAGGTCAACCCCTCTCGCATATCTTCGCCGGTAATTACATTTTTATCTTTTTTCAGCAGACCGTTTTCCATAATATAGTTGTTAACAGTACGGGTCAAAGCACCGCGGAAACCGGCCAAGTGGGTGCCGCCATCTTTTTGCGGAATGTTGTTGGTAAAGCAAAGCATAGTTTCATTATAGGAGTTTGTCCATTGTAGAGCCACATCCACGGTAATTCCGTTGCTTTCGCCGCTGATAGAAATAATATTTTCATGCAGAGGCGCTTTAGACTTGTTCAGATGGTTAACAAACGCAGATAAACCGCCTTCATAATGAAAATCCAATTCTTTTGATTCTGCTCCGCGGTTATCTATCAAACGAAGATACACGCCTGAGTTTAAGAAAGCTTTTTCACGAATTGCGCGCTCCAGCGTTTCAAAATTAAATTCAACCTGAGTAAAAGTTTTAGGCGATGGCAAAAACGTCACCTCTGTACCATGACGATTTGGAGCATCAGCGACAATGTGTACATGTTCCACCACATTGCCTTCGGCAAAACTAGCTTCATATTCTTTGTCATTGCGCCAAATTTTCAGTTTCAACCATGTTGACAAAGCGTTTACAACAGACACGCCCACACCATGCAAACCGCCAGAAACTTTATATGAATTGTTGTCAAACTTACCGCCGGAATGCAGCTCGGTCATAATAACTTCCGCGGCAGAAATTCCTTCTTCCTTATGAATATCGACCGGCATGCCGCGTCCGTTATCGCGAATTGTGGCTGAGCCATCAGGATTCAAAATGATTAAAGTTTTGTCGCAATAACCGGCCAATGCTTCATCAATGGCATTATCCAAAACTTCATAAATCATATGGTGCAGACCTGAACCGTCATCAGTGTCGCCAATATACATGCCGGGACGCTTGCGAACAGCATCCAAACCGCGCAAAACCTTGATGGAATCTGCGTTATATTCTTGTTCACTTTTCAGGTATTCTTCTTCTGTTAACTCAGTCATTGAAAATCCTCTTAAATTATATTTTTTCACATAGTGCGAATATAGAGCAGAATGCAAAAATTACCAAGCACAAAATGAAAGTTATGAACGGAAATCGTCTAAAAAAATACACTTGATTTTTGTTCAAAAAAATACTAGATTTCATATATCAGTTTGTATAATTTTTTTAATTATTTTGTGTATGAAAAACTTTATTATTTTAATTTGTTTAACAGTTTTCACTCTATTATTGAGCGGACTTGAGTATTGGCTGCAGTCTCCTATGGAGATACGTTTAAGTGAAATTATCGGCGGAATTATACTGTTGATAATCGGTTTAGCCTGGTGTCATCGCCTGCATTACAAGCCTAAAAAAATGTTTATGACGGCAAGCGGCGGCATTATGCTGATTTTTGCGGTTAACGCGGCAATCAATGCACTTTATTTATGGAGAACGCTGTTAGACTCTTATCCTGATATGTCGGACGGCGTCTTTTTTTGTCTGGCATTTGCGATGGCCGTTTATGTTCCGTTTGTATATATTGGAGCAATATGGCTTTATTTGTATTATTTCTGTGATTTACGCGATGTTTTATATAAAATAAAACACGATATTTGAACACAAAATATCGTTTTTAGGCGGCAAACTGCAAAAATAGCGCATGACCAATCCCCTTTTTGAAATAAAATTTCAAAGGGGATTTTTTTATAAATAATTAGGATAAATATTCATAATAAAATTATGTACCGCAATATGATTTTGCCAAACAAGCAACACAAATATAAAAAGTTATTGCATAATTTAACAACTTTTGATATAATATAAAAAAGCGTCTGAAACACATGAATCATGCTGCAATTTCAGAACGCCAAGTTAGGAGAGTATTATCATGTTTAACTATTTAAAAAAGAAAAATATTTTAGCCCAAGCCGGACGCAGCATGATAGAAATGCTGGGAGTTTTGGCTATTATCGGTGTGCTTTCTGTCGGCGGAATTGCCGGATATTCTCAGGCAATGACAAAATATAAAGTTAACCGAACTATAGACGAATATATGCACCTGTTCAGAGGATTGATAGAATATGAAGACTCTCTAAAAAAACTTCCCGGAGCCGAAATTGACGGCGCCGGTCCGGGAATTGCCGAATTTATAAAAGCATCAAATTTAGTGCCGGAAACCTGGAGAAAGAAAAGCGGTGATTATTATCTGGTTGACAGCAATGGTTTCAATTTACGCACACTATTGAGCAATAAAAGATATTTATTGGAATTATATTTAGAAGTATATCAAAAAGAAGGGTATGCCACTCGCTCTTTTTCAGGTCAATTATGCACGGCAATGTTTAGAGATGTGTTTAAACCGCTGCAGGGAACAATGTTTAATGCATGGGTACGAGCATCCAAAGGAACCGCCGTTAAATATTATGGCGAAAAATTCTGCCATAAAAACGGCAGGCAATGTCTGAGCAAGCTTACTCTGGCGGATATAAACGCCGCTTGCGATGGCTGCAAAGGCTCTGCCGGCTGTTATATCAATATTGAATTTTAAAAATTAACAGTAATATGGCAAGGCGCCGTATTGTCCGTGCAAGAATTGCAAATTTGTTTCACTTTAGTAAAATTCAAGTCCTTCAGGCATGGAGTATTTTCTGTACCGCAATAGGCATCGCCAAAATAAATTGCACTTTCATCCGGATAAATACGTCCTCTTTTTAATGCGCCATGCAGCGGAATAATAATGGTATTAAACAGCTCAAAGCACAATTTATTATTAAAGCTCTCGGCCACATTGGCAGCGCTCCCCAATGAATAATCAATAACAATCCCGTTATATGATTCCGGTTGATTTACTCTGTAATACAATATAAGCCAATTTCCCATGCTGTCTGTAAGATAGCTGGCGTTAGAGTGCTTCCAAGTATTTGGCACTAAATTCAAGGAATATACAATATCTGCAAGATGATAAACGTTATTTTGAAAATTTGCACCTTTGGCAAGACTGTCTTTATGCTCCATTAAATTAAAAATCAACATATTAAAATCATCAACAATTTTATTTACCTTAAACTTTTCCATTGCCTTACCATATCCAGCGATACCGCCGACGCTTAGCACTCCGATAATAGCCAAAACTCCCAGCATTTCTATCATTGACCGACCATTTTCTAAATTTTTATACATATTTTTAGCTCCATTTTATTACAAAAAAAACCGCCTAAAAATATCAAGGCGGAGGAGCTGAAAAACTGTAACTGTATCAGTCGCACTTATTCGCCGTATTATTGCTAATACGCTTATTTCGTGCACTCCCCCGAAAGGGATATGTTTAACAGTTAAGATGTTTTTCAGACACCACAAACCATCTCTGATTTGCAATGTCAATATAAAGAATAATCTGCCGTTTTGCAATAGGTTTTATTTAAATATGCAAAACCCCGCCGGAAGGGTAAAACCTGCGGCGGGGTATAATATCAGAAGCTATGATTATTTTTTCATAATCACAACACCTGGCAATTCTTTGCCTTCCATCCATTCAAGGAAAGCACCGCCTGCTGTTGAAACGTATGTGAATTTTGTATCAACACCGGCATTTGCCAAAGCAGAAACAGTATCACCGCCGCCGGCAACAGATGTTAATTTGCCAGCTTCTGTCAAAGCTGCAGCGTGCTGAGCAACTTTGTTGGTAGCGTTATCAAAAGGCTTCAATTCAAACGCACCCAATGGGCCGTTCCAAACCAAAGTTTTGCATTCATCAAGTTTTTTATTGATGTTTTCAATAGATTTTTCGCCAACATCAAGCAAAGTGCCGTCAGCCGGAATTTTATCCAAATCATAAGTTGCGTGTTCAGCGTTTGCAGCAAATTCTTTAGCCGAAACAATATCAGACGGCAAAATGATTTCGCAGTTATTTGCTTTTGCAGTAGCCAAAATTTCTTTAGCTGTATCAAGCATATCCATTTGCACCAATGAGTTCTTTTCATTGATAGCATCTACGCCCTGAACTTTCAAGAAAGTATGAGCCATACCACCGGCAATAACCAATTTATCTACTTTTTTAACCAAATTGTTCAACAAATCCAATTTGGTAGAAACTTTAGAACCTCCGACAATAGCCATCAACGGGCGTTTTGGGTCGTTCAAACCTGTTGTCAAAGCATTTACTTCTTCAGCCATCAACAAGCCCATTGCAGACGGACGCAATTTAGCGGCAGCCACAATAGAAGCGTGAGCGCGGTGAGCTGTTGAGAAGGCGTCAGAAACATAAACATCGGCAGGTTTAACCAATTCTGCAGCCCAAGCTTCATCGCCTTTTTTCTCTTCATTGTAGTAACGCAAGTTCTCTAACAACAAAACTTCGTCAGCTTTCATAGCTTTAACGGCGTCGGCAACTTTTTCGCCAATGCAATCGTCAACAAACACAACATGTTTGCCCAAAGCTTTTTCCAATTCCGGAGCAACGTGGCTCAAAGAATTTTTAACATCGCCTTTGCCTTCCGGACGACCAAAGTGAGAAATAACCACAACTTTTGCGCCTTTTTCCATCAACAATTTAATAGTTGGAACAGTGCGGTCAATACGAGCTGTGTTGGTTACGTGGAAATTTTCATCCATAGGCACATTCAAATCGGCGCGCAACATAACAACTTTGCCGTTCAAATTACCTAAATCTTCAATAGTTTTATATCCTTGCATTGTTTTTCCTTACATATTCATAAAAAACTCTCCCCGCCCAAGCCAAAAGCAGCAGCGCTAGGCCAACCGCTTTTCGCCTGAAACGGGGAACAAAAAATTAGCCGTTTACTTTAGCCATGTGGGCAATCAAATCCAAAACTTTGTTTGAATAACCCCATTCATTGTCGTACCAGCTGATTACTTTTACGAAAGTATCTGTCAATTGAATACCGGCTTTGGCATCAAAGATAGATGTGTGAGAATCGCCCAAGAAATCAGAAGAAACAACTGCATCTTCTGTGTAGCCCAAAATGCCTTTCAATTCGCCTTCAGAAGCTTTCTTCATAGCAGCGCAAATTTCTTCATAAGTGGCAGGTTTAGCCAGGTTGGCTGTCAAGTCTACAACAGAAACGTCCAAAGTCGGAACACGCATAGACATACCAGTCAATTTGCCGTTCAAAGCCGGAATAACTTTACCAACAGCTTTTGCAGCACCGGTAGAAGAAGGGATAATGTTGCCGGAAGCAGCTCGACCGCCTCTCCAATCTTTTACAGACGGACCATCAACGGTTTTTTGAGTAGCAGTTGTAGAGTGAACAGTTGTCATCAAACCATCTTTAATGCCGAATGTGTCGTTCAAAACTTTGGCGATTGGTGCCAAGCAGTTTGTGGTGCAAGATGCGTTAGAAACAAACTGAGTGCCTTTAACATAAGAATCAGTGTTTACGCCGCAAACAAACATCGGAGTGTCATCTTTAGAAGGTGCAGACATAACAACATATTTAGCACCGGCGTCAATGTGACCTTGAGATTTTTCTTTTGTCAGGAACAAACCTGTAGATTCTACAACATAATCAGCTTTAATGTCGCCCCATTTCAAATCAGCAGGGTTCTTTTCTGCAGTAACGCGGATAGCTTTGCCGTTTACAACCAATTTACCGTCTTTAACTTCAACAGTACCGTTGAAACGACCGTGCATTGTGTCATATTTCAGCATATAAGCCATATATTCAACATCAATCAAATCGTTAATGCCGACGATTTCAATATCATTTCTTGCCTGAGCAGCGCGGAAAACCAAACGGCCGATACGACCGAATCCATTAATACCAACGCGAACAACCATATTATTATTCTCCTAAGTCAAATTGTTGTGCGGACAGCCCCGCACGGGCATATAGTTTCAAAAACTGGGCTTAATTTAGCATTAAAGATGAAATTTTCAAGTAAAATTTTCATCTAACACTTATAATTCGTTGATAAATTGATTTATCAGCCGTACACCAAATCCGCTTGCGCCCTTTGGATACAGCGGTTTTGGTTCTTCAACCAAATCCATACCGGCAATATCAACGTGCGCCCACTTTGTTTCTTTTTTGACAAAGCGCTGTAAAAAACAAGCGGCGGTGCAAGAACCGGCGGCGCGTCCGCCGACGTTTTTCATATCGGCCACAGTCGAATCCATTTGTTTGTTAAACTCGGCGTTCATCGGCAACTGCCACAAAAGCTCTCCGCAATGTTCGCCTGCCACATTCAAAGTTTTTGCCAATTTAGCATTATTGCTGAACAAACCGGCGTAACTATGTCCCAAAGCAATCACAATAGCTCCGGTCAAAGTTGCCATATCCACAACATATTCCGGCTTATACTCCTCTTGAATATAGGTCAGGCAGTCGGCCAAAACCAAACGTCCTTCAGCGTCGGTATTTTGCACTTCCACAGTTTGTCCCGACATAGAACGGAAAATATCCCCCGGACGATAGGCGCTGCCGGAAGGCATATTTTCTACCAACCCCACAACGGCAACCACATTTTTTTGCATTTGCTGCAGAGCCAGCGACTTCATCACTGCCACCATAGCCGCAGCACCGGCCATATCTTGTTTCATATCACCCATACCGGCCGCCGGTTTGATGGAAATACCGCCGCTGTCAAAGGTAACGCCCTTGCCCACCAATCCAACGGAAAAATCCTCGCTTTCTTTATTTCCTTTCCATTTAATGACCGCCACACGCGGCTTGTTTACAGAGCCCTGCGCCACCGCCAAAGCCAAGCCGAAGCCGCGCTCTTTCATCGTTTTCTCGTCTAAAATTTTGACTTCTAAACCAAGATACTCCAAACGGCGGATGTCGGCGGCAAAAACCTCTGGTGTCAAATAGTTTGCCGGCTCGTTAATCAAATCGCGGGCATAGCGCACGGCGTTTGCCAAACCGGAAAGTTTTTTGTAACCTGTCAAATCAGACACTCCGGTAAATATGACACGCTCCAACTTAGGATAAAACGATTCCGGTTTAGCCGTAAAATATTTGTCAAAAGAATAAGACGCTAACTCCAAACCAAAAGCAAAATCGTAAGCATATTCATTTGCTCCAAACAGGTCAGCTTTCACCTCACGGCAATTTTTGATATTTGAATAAATTTTTCCGGCAAAATTTTGCCACTCAACAGCCGTCATTTTTGGATTGACAACAGACGCAATCAGTTTATAATCACCCAAATCATAGGCTTTTATTCCGCTTTCGGCAGTTTGTTTTTTTATTGCCGATGTCAAAAATTTCTCTTTATCCGACAACAAACCGATAATTTCTGACGCTTTAGACGCAATCAAGACTTTATCGCCAGCGGTTTTAATATTTTTTCCTATAACAAATTCCACCATTGCAATCTCCTTTATAATATATATTTAATCACTTATTCAGTAATTACACTTTTTTTGCAAAAAATGGTAGACATTTTTTTATTTTATTATATACTTTAGACAAAAGACAGACAGGATTTTAAAATGGGACAAAAAGGCAGCAAATACGCAAGAAAACACTTACTGACGCAAACGGAAATGCCTGCACAAAAATCTGCGCAGCCACATCAAATCCTGAAAGACAAGCTTTCGGACGACAATCGGATAATCTGGGATATTTTGTGCGAACCGAGTAATTTTGAAGAAAGATTTCTTAGTCTTTCTTATCCGCAGCAAATTTTGATGGTGGTAACACTTCATGATATTGTAAAAAATCAGGAAAGTCATCCGCAGCGCGGCACAGCGGCTAAATTTGCAGACATGGCGGAAGAACATCTAGAGAAAATTCATCTTTTAACCGACTCTCATATTGATAATGGCGATTTTGAGCCTTTGGCAGATGATGAAAAACGTATTATCCGTATGGATTGCTACGGAAAAATCAATAAACGTCCTGAGCATCAGCTTAGTCCCCTGTATAAATATTTTACCGCGCCGAAAAATGCCGTGGCAGTCAAGTTTTCTGACTATAACATGAAAAATTCTCCAAGTTGGCGCGTCTTCAGACAATTTGAAAGTTTTCGCTCTATTGAAAATAAAATAAAAGGGTATTTATATAAAAAACAAATAAATCCGGATGCCTTAAAAGTCATGACCGTCAATGACTACTGCGATGTGATTTACCAAACTTTTAAGCCGAACAGCGATAATTTGGCGGCAAATTTTATTGACCCTCAAAAAAATCTCAGAGTTCGTTTGGTTAAAGACTTTATGCGTCATTGCGGCAAACAATTTGAACAGCAGCTGATAAAAAAAGGAAATGACCATCGCTGCGCTATTTCTCTTTGTAATGCAATGAGACGTTTCGGACACACAGACATCAACACACTTATTGTAACCGAAACAAATTATACCCCACGTGTTTTGACAGATTTGGAACGCGCTGGTTATGATATATCTGACATAAATGTCGGCGACACAATTTCCACCGCTTTTACAAACAGACTTATAGATGAAAATAAAGGCTTTTTGCTTTTAGCCCGCGATGAAAAAGGCGTGCCTTTGAATAAAAGCTCTTTACCAAAGCTGGAGCTGCACCACAAACACGCCGTGCAGTTTACAGCCTGCAGCGGCTATTTAGCCAGAGCAAACTATCCGCATAATCTTTTGCTGGTAGATGCGCCGATGCACCGCAATTATTATCATTTATTTGATGCCGTTTACAAGCAAAATCAAATGAACAACTTCTATCAAAGACTAAACGCCAGTAGTCCGTATATGGTGTCTATTTTAGGTTTTAACGAACAAGACAGCATTTATTATGACTTTGAAAAAACAATATCTTTCAAAAAACGCGAAGCTGAAGATAAAGCCAATGTTGTAAACTATATGCAGGAAATGGAACAGCGAATGCAAAATGAAATTAACATTGCCGAAAAATATAATATTCCTTATAATAACACCGCAATTCAGCGCAGCACCGCAGGGTTAAACTTTTTGACCGAAAAAATAGGGAAAAATTCTGAAAATTTACAAAAATTTTCCAAATGGTTGGCTACTCAGCGCAAAAATAACAACAGAAGGTAAAACATGAACAATTTTACGGAACAGTTAAAAAATCAAAACATAGCCTCTGGTGAAAAATTAGAACCAGAAGCTTTGATTGTGGCGCAAAAAGTTTTATTCGGTATGGGACTAGAAGGAATCCCCCAAAGCTATGCGGATTTTTTGAAACAATACAACGGCGTAAAAGCAAACGGCGCTTATTTATTTGGCGCAACAGTTGATGATGAATTGGATATTATAGACTGTAATGAACAAATTTCCAAACCCGAAAAAACTCTTTTACTCGGCTATAATGATTTTGATTTACTGGTCTTTAATTTTATAACAAAGCAATATCAAATTGTTGACAGAGAAGATATGAAAGTGCTAGACAGTTATCCTGAAACGGAAATTGACTACGCTTTAGCGCAAATATTTAATATATAGTGAAAAAAAATGAACAATATTTATCAAAATTCAGCCGAAAACATAGAGAAAGCGGCAGAAATTATAAAAAACGGCGGATTGGTGGCTTTTCCGACAGAAACGGTTTATGGACTGGGCGCCAACGTATATAACAGCAAAGCAGTTGCCAATATTTTTGCAGCTAAGCAACGACCGCATTTTGACCCGCTTATTTCTCATATTGCAGAAATTGATTTTTTGAAAGAATACGCAGCTACAGATGAACGAGTTTTTGCGTTAGCCAAACGTTTTTGGCCTGGGCCGCTTACTTTTGTGCTGCGCCGCATAGAAGAAAATACGAGCATTGATTTGGCTTGTTCCGGTTTGCGCACTCTGACTGTGCGTATGCCGCGCCACCCGATTGCCCTTGCTCTGATTAAAGCTTCAGGCGTGCCGATTGTAGCACCTTCCGCCAACAAATATCAATCCATAAGTCCAACCACAGCTCAGCATGTGGCCGACGGTTTGGGCGACAAGGTTGATATGATTTTAGATGGAGGCGCCTGCAGCGTCGGTGTAGAATCCACCATTATAGACCTGACGACCAACAAAGCTGTGCTGTTGCGCGCCGGCGGCACCGCAAAAGAAGATATTGAAGATTTTTTGGGCGAAGAAGTTTTGATTTCAGCCGGCAATCCAGAATTACCTACAGCACCGGGGCAGCTTCTGCGCCACTATGCACCGAAGCATACTTTGCGGATTAACGCCAAAAAACCGGAAGCAGACGAATTTTATATCGGTTTCGGCAAATTAGACGGAGATTTAAACCTCAGTCCAAGCGGCAGCCTGACGGAAGCGGCGGAAAATCTGTTTGCCTACATGCGTTTGGCCGACGCGCAAGATAAATTTGCAAAAATCGCTATGGCGCCGATACCGCAGAACGGGTTGGGACTAGCCATTAACGACCGTATTAAACGCGCGTCTTATAAATAATTACATTTCTTTTACCTCTATAAGATAATTAGAAAAAGTCAGGCGCATTTCATTTTTACGCAAAGTCGACGCAAATCCTGATGTTGTATTTTTTATCAATTCAAAAAGAGAAATCAGCCGTTTGCCGTCATAATAAGTTTTATTAAAAAGCCGCAGCATCTCAGCTTTGTATTCTGATGTTAAAAGTTGATTATCCGGTAATTTGTCACGAACAAAAATTTCATAAACAGATTTTTCTATCAATGGCTTAAAAGGCTCGGTTAAATCTTCTGGCAGACCAAAATAATCGCTTTTTTGCTTGTGGTTGAGATGAATATACGGATTAAGACCTTGTTTCCATATATAACGTAAAGCTATTATTTGCAGCAGCAGATAGCCATATTGCAAAAAAGCGTTAACTCCTGCGGATTGGAAAGTAAATTGAAAATCAGCTCCGAACATCTCCGAAAAATATATATTTTCTGATTTGTCATCAATATTGCGGCTGTCGCCGATTAGTATTTTATTCGCCAATTTCTGCAACATATCTTTTTTATGTAAAGAACGCAGAACTTTAGCTCGGTTTTTAACTTTTTCACTAATAACCGCCTGCCAGATTTTTTTATATAATCCGCTCTTAGTTTCCGCCTGCTGAAAGCATATTTTTCCGTTGTTTTCCGCATAGAAACATGGTGTAAGCAGACTAATCGGGCGAAAATTTTTATCAGATATCACAAACGGAATATTTTTCGCACTCAGATTCTGCAAAAAATTACGTTCAAACAACACCTCATTCGCTGTTACCAAAACGGCAGCCACCTCGCGCATAGCTATTGCCGCCACAACTTCATTTTGTTGGCGCACAATTATCTGATTATCTGCTGAACTAACGATGCGATTGTCGGTGCTGATTTCTAAAATTAAAGGCATTTCTACATTTTCAAAGCTAGGATTTCAAGTTCTTTAAGTTTATCGCGATATATCATGGCTTGCTCAAACTCCAAATTCTGCGCCGCTTCTTTCATCAATTTTGTATATTCCTTAGTCATTTTTTCAATGTTTTTAATCTTTTCAACATCTTTTGTTTCATCTTTTACAAAATCTGTTTCCGTCATTTCTTTTAGGGTTGAAGAAATACTTTTTTTAATGGTCTGCGGAGTAATGCCGTGAGCAATATTATATTCGGTTTGTTTTTTCCGCCGGCGTTCAGTTTCTTCCAAAGCGACTTTAATTGAATCCGTCATCTTGTCGGCATAAAGAATTACCCTGCCCTCTGCATTGCGCGCGGCGCGTCCGATGGTTTGAATCAGCGAACGGGTAGAGCGCAAAAAGCCTTCTTTATCAGCGTCCAAAATCGCCACCAACGAACATTCCGGAATATCCAAACCTTCGCGCAAAAGGTTGATGCCGACCAACACGTCAAACACACCCAAACGCAAATCGCGGATAATTTCTATACGCTCCAAAGTGTCTATATCAGAGTGCATATAGCGAACTTTTACGCCGTTGTCTTTGAGATATTCGGTTAAATCCTCCGCCATTTTTTTGGTCAATGTCGTCACCAAAACACGCTCGCCTTTAGCGGCTGTTTTACGGCATTCTTCCATCAAATCATCAACCTGATTTTCGACCGGACGCACAATACACAACGGGTCGGTCAAACCAGTCGGACGGATAACTTGTTCCGAAAACACGCCTTTGCTTTGTTCCATTTCCCACTCTCCGGGGGTAGCCGAAACAAAAATGGTCTGCGGACGCATTTTATCCCATTCTTCAAACTTCAGCGGACGATTATCCAAACATGACGGTAGGCGGAAACCATAGTCCGACAGCGTCATTTTACGGTTACGGTCACCGCGGTACATCGCGCCGATTTGCGGCACGGCAATATGGCTTTCATCTATAAACAGCAAAGCGTTTTTGGGAAAATATTCAAACAAAGTCGGAGGCGGCTCGCCGGGGGCGCGTCCGGTTAAATAGCGCGAATAGTTTTCAATTCCCTTGCAATGTCCTGTGGTGTCCATCATTTCCAAGTCAAAACGCGTACGCTGCTCCAAACGCTGTGCTTCTAGCAATTTATCTTCAACCTTAAACTGCTTGAGGCGAATTTCCAAATCTTCTTTAATATGATTCATCGCCTGCGACAGCGCCGGACGCGGCGTAACATAGTGATTGGCCGGATAAACGGTGATTTCATCAAGCTGACGAGTTTTTTTGCCGGTCAAAACATCAAATTCGTATATTTCTTCTATTTCATCGCCGAAAAAAGAAACTCTCCACGCCCTATCCTCATAGTGCGCCGGAAAAATATCCAAAGTATCGCCCTGAACTCTGAATGTGCTGCGTACAAAATTAACGCTGCAGCGTTCATACAGAAGTTCGGTCAAATGCCTGTTGACATCGTGAATATCCACCACATCTCCGACTTTTAGCTGAAACACCATTGATGAATATGATTCCATGCTGCCCAAACCATAAATGCACGAAACAGACGCTACAATAATCACATCGCGTTCTTCCAAAACATTACGTGTGGCACCGTGGCGCATACGGTCTATTTGCTCGTTAATCGCCGAATCTTTTTCTATATATGTGTCTGTTTTGGGAATATAAGCTTCCGGCTGATAATAATCATAGTATGACACAAAATATTCCACGCGGTTATTTGGAAAAAACTCTTTCATTTCCGCATAGAGCTGCGCCGCCAGAATCTTGTTAGGTTCCATAATCAACGCCGGACGTTGGCATTGCTCAATAATTTTTGCCATAGTAAACGTTTTGCCGGAGCCGGTAACACCAAGCAAAACCTGATTACGCTCTCCGCGTTCCACACCTTCGCACAACTCTTTTATGGCTTGCGGTTGGTCTCCGGAAGGTTCAAACGGACTTTCTATTTTGAATCTTAAATCTTTCATCTGGGATTAGTATTGATATTGATAAATAGAACGCAAATATTCTCCGATTTTTTCGCGGCTGCCTAAAGTTTCGGAATCCAATTTCGGCGGAACAGGTTTATGATTGCGCCGTGCCTCCGTTATTTCTGCTTGGTTATAAGCAATCGCCAAATTACGAAGTTCGGCATCCGAATAGCTTTCAAGCACATCATGCAGCGACTTGTCTAAGGGATATTGTGCCGCCGAGACTTTATCAGGAGATATAATATTTGAATTGCCGACAATAGTTTCGGTTTCCGTATTTTTTTTAACATAGCGAGTAATTTCTCCGGCAGAGGCATTTTGCACAAAAGCGGCAAAAATCAATAAATACAAAACTTTCATTTTTCAGCTCCTTTTACTGCAAACTTTTTAATGTGTCATCAATGGTCTTTTCTATATTGATATTGGTCAGCGAATTAAAATTCCGTTTCAGCTTGCGCACAGATTTTTCGGTTTCGCCTTTCAGATTATTATAGCCGTCCAGCAGCTCTTTGCCCGGAACATCAAAATCTCCGCCCATACTTTCCGACGGCTGAGACTGAGGCGCCGCTGCTTTTTTATCATCGCTGAAAAATCCGCCCAGCTTATCTAAGATTCCACCGTTGTTTTCCGATGTTTGCGATTGCCGACGCGAATTTGCCGCATTCTCTGCCGCATCATACTCGGCCTGAACTCGCGCATTATTACGCCTTACGGCTTCCACCCGGTCTGTCACCCACCGAGGAGTTTCGGCGCTGTTTGATACATCGGGACGCGGGTCTTCTTCTGTTTTATTTATTTTAACCGTATGCCGACTAGTGTTCCAGGGATTAACAGGCAACTTATCGGCCTCCGCATATCCGGCTGTGCAAACACTTATCAACAAAGCAATCAAAACAGTTTTCATTTTTCCCTCGTCAACCAATATATGTATGCTAACACAAAATAAAATAAAAGTCAGTCTTTTTGTTTATGCTTTACTGATTTTCCAGCAGTTTTTTTTGCAGGTGTTTTACCGGAAGAAGCGTCTGTTGTTTTTTCAGGTTCAATACCATAAGCACAAAATGTTTTATCTTTTACTTCTGATTTTTTAACAATATACGCCGGCGTGTTCACCACCGTGCAGTTATCCGGTATATCTTTTATAACAATGGCATTTGAGCCTATTTTTACATTGTTACCGATTGTAATCGGCCCCAAAATCTGCGCTCCGGAACCAATTGTGACGTTATCACCGACAGTCGGATGACGTTTTTCCAGTTTTTTACCATGTTCATCATAAAATTTTCGGCCGCCCAAAGTAACATCGTGATACAGAGTAACATTGTCGCCGATTACGGCAGTTTCACCAATCACAACCCCCATGCCGTGGTCTATCATAAAACCTGCGCCTATTTCAGCTCCGGGATGAATTTCTATGCCGGTAAAAAATCTGGTTATTTGAGAAAGAATCCGCGCTGACAACAAAAAATTACGTTTCCACAGAGCATGAGAAACTCTATGAGCCGCAATCGCATGCAATCCAGAAGAGCAGATTATCGCCTCCAATTTACTGCGTGTCGCCGGGTCTCTGTCCATAATGGCTTGAATGTCTTGTAAAATTATCTTGTAATTTGAATTCATTGTGTGATATATTCCCTTAAAGTTAACAATTTTATTTAATGTAACACGTTATATGTTAAATAAAAGTAATGAAACAGGAAAAAATATGGTAGAAGTTTTGTTTAACGGCCACGCCGGTCGTCTGGAAGGCAGATATTATAAAAGCGAACGCCCAAATGCGCCGGTTGCGCTGATTTTGCATCCGCATCCGCAATATGGCGGCACAATGAACAATAAAGTTGTTTATACTCTTTTCAGCTGCTTCAAAGATTTGGGATTTTCGGTTTTGCGCTTTAATTTTCGCAGCGTTGGGCGCTCTCAAGGACAGTTTGAAGATGGTCCGGGAGAACTTTCGGATGCGACAATTGCACTTGATTGGCTGCAAAATATGAATCCGGATGCCAAACAATGCTGGATTGCCGGATATTCTTTTGGCGCATGGATTGGTTTACAATTATTGATGCGGCGTCCGGATATCAATAACTTTATTGCCGTATCACCTCCGGCCAACGAAAAAGACTTTTCTTTTTTGGCGCCGTGTCCGGCTTCCGGCCTGATAATTCAGGGCGGCAAAGATGAAATTGTCAATCCGTATCAGGTGGAAACAATGGCTCATAAACTTAATCAGCAGCGCAATGTTGATATTGATTTTGCTTTGATTGAGGACGGTGACCATATGTATAATAATCATCTTGGCGATTTATACAAAGTAAGCGGACAATACGTCATCAGCGCAATGCAGCGGCATTCTCCGCTCAGAAAACGCCGCGGACGCCGCAAAAAATCTGAGTATGACGATGATTTGCTGCTGGAAGGACCAGAGGATGAAGATATTATGAATAATGATATTGAGGAAGATGACAATTCAGATAATGAGGAATAAAGTGAATAAAATTAAAATTGTTTCTACAGACACGGTAGAAAAACAAGTTTCAAGCAAAGATGAAGACGGAAGTTTTTCTGAAAATTTAAAAACCGTATTTTTAGCAATATTGATAGCTTTAATCATCCGCAGTTTTTTCTTTGAACCGTTTAGAATTCCTTCCGGTTCTATGTATCCGACTTTGAGAGTGGGAGATTATTTGTTTGTAAGCAAATATACCTACGGATACTCTCGCTATTCTTTTCCGGCCGGATTGCCGCTGTTTGAAGGACGTGTTTGGTATGACACGCCTCAGCGCGGAGACGTGGTTGTTTTCAGACCGACAAATAAACCAAACACAGACTTTATTAAACGCATTATCGGTTTGCCGGGAGATAGAGTGCAGGTAAAAGAAGGCCGGCTTTATATCAATGACCAAAAAATAGAACGCGAAGAAACAGAACGCTATGTTATTGACGAATATGTAGAACTTCCGGAATTTTATCATCAATACACCGAAACTCTGCCTGAAGGCAAACAACATGGCATTATAGAAATTTCGGACAATGAACGGGTTGTTGATAATACCGATGTGTTTGAAGTGCCGGAAGATTCTTTTTTTGTGATGGGTGACAACCGCGACCGCTCGGATGACAGCCGCATCAGCGTTGGTTTTGTGCCAAAAGAAAATTTGGTCGGCAAAGCTCGTTTTATCTTTTTCTCTCACAATGACAAAGGAGAAATTTATAAACCGTGGACATGGTTTAGAGCTATACGCTGGAGTCGTTTTTTTAAGGGAATTTACTAAAATGAAACTGCTTGAGGATATTTTGCAATATCATTTTAATAACCCGCGCCTATTGACGCAGGCTTTGACACACAGTAGCATAACAAACAATGAACATCGCAATTATGAACGTTTGGAGTTTTTGGGTGACAGAGTGTTGGGGATGACAATGGCTCATCTGCTGTTCAAAATGTTTCCGGATGACCGTGAGGGACAGTTGTCACAGCGCCACGTCAAACTGGTTTGCGCCGACGCAGTCGCCGAAGTTGCGCGGAAATTACACCTTAACGAATATATCATAGCCAAAGACAAAGAAACAATAAAAAGCGTAAATGTTTTATGCGATGTCGGGGAAGCCGTTATCGGTGCCATTTATATAGACTCAAACATAGAACAGGCAATCGCTTTTGTAGAACGCAATTGGAAAGATTTGATTGACCAATCGTCTGCCGGCTCTCAGAAAGATTTTAAGACAAGTCTGCAAGAAAAATTTCATGCTTTGCATAAACCGTCGCCGACTTATGAACTTGTAACTAAAGAAGGCAGTGAACATGAGCCGATTTTTATGGTAAAAGTAACATTTGACAAAGATTTGTTCGCTTTCGGACAAGGCAAAAACAAAAAAACCGCCGAACAACATGCCGCACAAAATCTTTTAGTTTTGATGGATAAATAATATGAAAAAAACTCGCTGCGGATTTGTAGCCCTGATTGGCGCTCCTAACGCCGGAAAATCAACAATCACCAACAATTTTGTAGGCTCGAAAGTTTCTATTGTGTCACCAAAAGCGCAAACAACTCGCACCACCATAAAGGGCATCGGAATATATGACAATACTCAGATAATTTTTTTAGACACTCCGGGTATTTTTGCGCCTAAGCGCCGTTTGGACCGAGCTATGGTAGCGTCGGCATGGAGCGGTTTTGGCGATGCTGACATAAACGTTTTGGTTGTTGACGCAAAACGAGGAATGAATGAGGAAACATCGGCAATTATTGATGAACTGATAAAACGAGACGCTCGCGCTGTTTTAGCCTTTAACAAATCAGATTTGGTTTCGCAAGAACGCTTGGACGATTTAAAAGAAGAATTTGAAAACCTGTTTCATTTTGACGCCGTATTTATGTTTTCGGCGCAATCCGGCGATAATATTACCGAATTTTATGAATATCTAGCAGAAAATCTACCGGAAAGTCCGTGGTATTATCCCGAAGAACAAATGTCCGATATGCCGCTCAAATTACTGGCTGCGGAAATTGTGCGAGAAAAATTGTTTTTAAATTTACGGCAAGAGCTTCCATACGCATTAACGGTAGAGCCGGAATTATGGGAACACAAACCGGATGGCTCCATCCGCGCTGAAATGACAATTTATGTGGAACGGGACGGGCATAAAACCATAATCATTGGTCATAACGGAGCAATGATAAAAAAAATCGGTCAGGCCGCACGGTTGGAGCTTGAAGAACTGCTTGAAGAACGTATCCATTTGTTTTTATTTGTGAAAGTTCGAGAAAATTGGGGCAACGACCCTGCTCGATACAGCGACTGGGGACTAAACTTTAAGTCATAATCGACATTTTTTATTAAACTGCTAAATCCTTGAGTTTTCAGGGATTTTATTT
>ERZ1034949.709-NODE-709-length-19661-cov-46.491329_pt1 | contig 19661 bp, 16 predicted proteins | sample MGYA00520590_ERZ1034949 | MGnify/ENA primary metagenome ERZ1034949 (study PRJEB33766, sample SAMN09781752) | gut metagenome | biome: gut microbiome | host: Homo sapiens | place: Madagascar | study: EMG produced TPA metagenomics assembly of the PRJNA485056 data...
TGCGACCACCTGTTCCCAAAACAGGAGCGCTACCGGGCTGCGCTACACCCCGCTTTCTTCTCATAACGAAATTACTTCTTTGCAGTAAGCATCATTTCTGAATTGCGGGTGCAAAGGTACAACATTTTTCTTATTCCACCAAATTTTTCAGCAACTTTTTTTTGTAAAAATATGCATTTATTCAGTTTTTTCCTAAAAAAAGGGCAACTTCCGAAGAAATTGCCCCTTTATACCTTATTATATATGGCGATTGATGAATTTTCAGCAACCGCATTGTTTTGCTATTACGCCTTGATGATGCCTTCCTCTACGAAAATCTTCTTCAAGATCTCAACAGCCTTCTCTACCTGCTCTCTTGTATGAGTAGCCATAAGAGCAAAACGCACCAATGTGTCCTGAGGAGCACATGCTGGTGGGATAACAGGATTGATGAACACACCTGCATCATAAGCCAGCTTGGTAACAACGAATGTCTTCTCTGCATCACGAACGTAGAGAGGAATGATAGGACTCTCAGTCTCACCAATCTCGAAACCTTCCTCACGGAAACGCTTCAAAGCATAGTTGGTAACATCCCAAAGATTCTCAAAACGCTCAGGCTCCTTCTGGATGATATGGAGAGCCTCGAGAGCTGCAGCAGTTGCAGCTGGAGTGTTAGATGCACTGAAGATGTAAGTACGGCAGTTGTGACGGAGGAAATTGATGGTATCCTTATCTGATGCGATGAAACCACCGATAGATGCCAGACTCTTAGAGAAGGTACCCATGATAAGATCTACCTCATCGGTCAGACCGAAATGATCGCAGACACCACGTCCCTGCTTACCAAACACGCCAAGGCCATGAGCCTCATCTACCATGATAGAGCAGTTGTACTTATGCTTCAACTTCACGATTTCTGGCAAGTTAGCCAAATCGCCCTCCATAGAGAACACGCCATCCACAACGATGAGCTTGACTGCATCCTCAGGAAGCTTAGAGAGCACGCGCTCCAAATCTTCCATATCGTTGTGCTTGTAGTGAAGCTGGGTAGCGAATGAAAGACGACGGCCATCTACGATACTGGCATGATCACGGTCGTCACAGATGATATAATCACCGCGGCCTACAACACATGCCAACACGCCCTGGTTTACAGAGAAACCAGTAGAGAAGCACAATGTCTCATCCTTGCCCATAAACTCAGCAAGCTCTTTTTCGAGCTGCACATGCAAATCGAGTGTACCATTGAGGAAGCGGCTACCAGCACAGCCAGAGCCGTACTTGTCGAGAGCAGCCTTAGCTGCATCGATAACTCGCTGATCATTAGTCAAACCCTGGTAAGCATTAGAACCGAACATCAGGATCTTATGACCATCGATGTCAGTTACCTCTGTCATCTGCTTACTTGTGATCTCACGGAAGTATGGATACACACCGGCTTCCATATACTTCTGAGGTACACGATAATTCTTGTATCTTTCTTGTAATTGTCCCATTATAATAGGTGTACTTTATTTCTATTTTAATTTATTTTCTAGTTTCAGGGTGCAAAGATACAAAAAAAGACTAATATAACCGCTTTTTTCCTAAGAAAGTTTACTTTTATGCTTTTTTTAGTAGATATTTCTTGCCATTTTAGGGATTTTTATTACTTTTGCAGTTTAAAAATACAATTTCTTGACTAAGATATGAAAAAAAAGATAGTTTTCATCATGAACCCGATTTCTGGAACCAGCAGCAAAGCGGCGGTTCCCAGTTTGATAGATTCTACTTTGGACAAGGAGCAGTTCGAGTACGAGATAAAAATGACTGAAAGACCAGGACACGCCTCAGAACTGGCAGCCGAAGCCAGAGACAACCACGCAGACATCGTGGTGGCTGTAGGTGGCGATGGCACTGTGAACGAGGTAGCCCGTTCCCTCGTCCATTCCGACTCAGCATTAGGCATTCTGCCTTGCGGCTCAGGAAACGGCCTGGCGCGCCACCTGCTGCTGCCAATGAACTTGAAGAAGAGCATTGAGATCATCAACGCCTGCGAAATACACGACCTAGACTACGGAGTCATCAACGAATACCCATTCTTCTGCACTTGCGGAATGGGCTTCGACGCCTTTGTCAGTATGAAGTTTGCAGAAAGCGGAAAGCGTGGACCGATCAGCTATGCAGAGAACATCCTGAGAGAAGGCTTAAAATATGAGCCTGAAACATATACTCTGGAGGATGAGACAGGAACAAAACAATATAAAGCGTTTCTCATCTCATGCGCCAACGCTTCCCAATACGGCAACAACGCCTATATTGCTCCACAGGCATCTATGAGCGACGGACTGATGGATGTAGTCATCATGGAACCGTTTGATGTCATCGAAGCTTCACAGGTTAGTTTCGACATGTTCAACAAGACCCTCGACAAAAACTCGAAGATCAAGTCTTTCCGGTGCAAGAAGCTCCACATCACCCGCAGCAAGCCAGGTGTCATCCATTATGATGGCGACCCTGTGATGACCGGCGCCGACATAGATGTGCACATGGAAGAAAAAGGCATCAAGATGATTGTAAATCCGTTTGCAGACAAGAGTGTGCGCAAGCCGAACGTCATCCAATCAGCCTTTGCCGATTTCTTCAACGACATCAATGTTGTATGCGATGACATTCACAAAGACATACAGCGCCAAAGCAAACGAGTAGGAGCCATCAGCAAGCTCGTACAGAGAAAGCTGAATCTCTAGCCCTTACCAAATATAGAATTCTTCCGTAATTTTCGCATACCACTCTGACCGGTTCCCCTCGGAATCGGTCATTGTTTTTATAGTATTTTCCATTCCATTATACCGATGTTTTGCAAATGACAGAAGATAACGTTTCGGCTGTTTGCGCTCCACAGTCTTAACGCCACACTGCCTGATAAGATAAAATCCTAGCATACAAGCTTCCGACACAACCACCTCAAGAACCTCTGAAGGAACAATCACGGAAAAAACGCCATCATCACTCAGTAGCATTTTTGCACCCCTGAAAAGATCCCTGAAAGGCAAACTATCCGTATGGCGGGCCATCGTACGTTTACTGTCTGGATTTTTTAGGCTATTCAAGAAAAAAGGAGGATTGCTTACGATTGCATCAAAAGACTCCGCAGAATGATAGTCCTGCAATCGGCAGCACTCTATTTCGACACGATCGGCAAAAGGACTTGCAGCCACATTCTCAGCAGCCTCCTCACAAGCCTCTCCGTCCATATCAATACCCAGCACCTGCGCCTCAGGGAAGCGCTGCGCCATCATCAGCGAAATGAGTCCGGTACCCGACCCGACATCCAATATGCGTTTACCGCCAGGTGCCCATGCCCCCAGCAGCACACCATCCGTTCCCACTTTCATGGCGCAACGATCCTGATGAATCTCAAATTGTTTGAATTTAAATCCTGTCATAGTTTTACTTTTAAAATAGTAACGCAAAAATCAGCATTTTATTACAGTCTTCTTGCTTATATTAATAATAATATCTAATAAAGAGGTGATTTTCGGAAAAAACGATGGGATTCTCGGCAAAAATCACTAACTTTGCACCCTATAAGCATATATTCAAGAGAATATGCACTCCAAAAAGTGTTTATCAAAATAGAACAGAAATTCATATACACCCCAAAAAGTGTTTATCAAATAGAATATGAACAGAAATTCGAATACACAAATCCAGATGATAGCCGACTTTGAGGGCGATGCATCCGTATTGATACAAGAAAGGGAGGCAGGAATCTATCCTACCCTCTGCACTCGCGACCTGGTGGTTTTTCCATCCGTGCTTACTCCTATCTTGATAGGCAGGACGGAAAGCAAGGAGCTGGCAAACATGCTGGAGCAAAATCCAGAAACAGTATTCTGCATCTTTTGCCAGAAGCATGCGGACATAGACTCACCTAATCAGGAAGACTTGTACGAAACCGGAACATTTGCCAAGCTGATGAGAGTCATCAACATGCCAAACGAAGAGCACCAGAAGACCATCATCGTGCAGGGTTTAGGCCGATGCAAGCTGAAGAAGATAGTAGATAAGGATCCATTCTATCTTGCAGATGTAGAAAGTCTGCCAGAGACCTGGCCTACCGAAAAGGAAGCCAAGGATCCTATGTTCAAGGCATTGACCCAAACTTTCTTCGAGGAATCTATCAAATTCATTCAGTACAATGAGAACATTCCCAACGAGGCTGTCTATGCGATCAATGAGATTACCAATCGCTTCGTGAAATGCAACTTCATCTGCACCTCCCTGCCTTTTACGGCAGAAGACAAGATCAAGATGCTGGAACAGGAGAAGCTGTCAGAGCGACTGATAGAGGCACTCAAGGCCTTGCACAAGGAGCAGAAACTGCTCTACCTGCAAAATGAAATCAGGAACAAGACGCAGTTTGATCTCGACGAGCAGCAGAAGGAATATTACCTGAAGCAGCAGATCAAGAACATCAAGGAAGAGCTGGGCGAAGGCGAAAGCAGTCCGGAAAAGAAGGAGCTGCTCGAAAAAGCCAAGACCAAGAAATGGAACGAGGCAACCCAGAAGGTTTTTCAGAAAGAGTTGGCCAAACTCGACAACATCCATCCTCAGAGCCCAGACTACCCTATCCAGCTCAACTATCTGCAGACGCTGGTAGATTTGCCTTGGGGCGAATACACCGAGGATGACCTCAGCCTGTCTCATGCCCAGAAGATTCTCAACCAGGACCACTACGGCATGGAGAAAGTAAAGGAACGCATCCTGGAATATCTTGCCGTAAGATCCCTGAAGGGTGGAATGCAGAGTCCGATTCTCTGCCTCTATGGTCCTCCGGGAGTCGGCAAGACCAGTCTGGGCAAGAGCATTGCCAAGGCCATGAAGCGCAAATACGTGAGAATGTCTCTGGGCGGTCTGCACGATGAAGCCGAGATTCGCGGTCACCGCCGCACTTATATCGGAGCCATGCCTGGCCGCATTGTCAAGAACATCCTCAAGGCAGGCAGCAGCAACCCTGTCTTCATCCTCGACGAGATAGACAAGGTTTCAGACAACAACCACCAGGGTGATCCAGCATCAGCCTTGCTTGAAGTACTCGACCCAGAGCAGAACAACACCTTCCACGACAATTACCTGGATGTGGATTACGATCTCTCTAAGGTTCTCTTCATCGCAACCGCCAATGACATCAGCTCAATCCCACGTCCTTTGCTCGACCGAATGGAGCTCATCGAAGTAGGCGGCTACATTACGGAGGAGAAGATAGAGATTGCCAAGCGCCACCTGATTCCGAAGGAATTGGAGAATACAGGTCTCGACAAGTTCACCCCGAAGGTAAGCTTCAACAAGGCAGCCATTGAGGGCATCATCGAGCACTACACCCGAGAAAGCGGTGTGCGCCAGCTCAAGAAACAGATCAACAAAGGATTGCGCAAGATTGCCTACAAGCTCGCCTATTCCAAGGAATTGGAGAAGCCATCCATCACCGCATCAGACCTGAAGGAGATTCTCGGCACCGCCCCATTCACCCGCGACATCTATCAGGGCAACGATTATGCAGGAGTAGTAACAGGACTTGCATGGACCTCTGTGGGCGGCGAGATTCTCTTTATCGAAACCTCTCTGAGCAAGGGACGACAGGGCAAGCTTACCCTGACCGGTAATCTGGGAGATGTGATGAAGGAATCGGCAGTCATCGCCCTGGAATACATCAAGGCGCATATCGACCTGCTGGGCGTGGATTACCGCATCTTTGAAAACTGGAACATCCATATCCACGTACCTGAAGGAGCAACGCCAAAAGACGGTCCTTCGGCAGGTATTACCATTGCCACCAGTATCGCTTCGGCCATCACCCAGCGCAAGGTTCGCAAGAACATAGCCATGACGGGCGAGATTACCCTTCGCGGCAAGGTGCTCCCAGTGGGAGGCATCAAGGAGAAGATCCTGGCAGCCAAGCGTGCCGGCATTACAGACATCGTGATCTGCAAGGAAAACAAGAAGAACATCCTCGACATTCCTGAAAAGTATCTCAAGGGCGTAGAGTTCCATTACGTAGAAGATGTAGCAGATGTCTGGGAGTTTGCCCTCACTGACGAGAAGGTAAAGCACCCTATCGACTTCACCATTCCTGAAAATGACAAAAAAGAAAAGAAATGAAATTTGAACTACAAGTAACAGATAAGGCAAGCGATGCTCGCACCGGCATCATCACCACCGACCACGGACAGATCAAGACTCCGATCTTCATGCCTGTGGGAACTGTGGGCAGCGTAAAGGGTGTACATTTCGAAGAATTGCGCCAGCAGGTAAAGGCCCAGATCATCCTGGGAAACACCTACCATCTCTACCTGCGCCCGGGACTCGAAGTCATCAAGGCGGCAGGCGGACTGCATAAGTTCAACGGCTGGGACCGTCCTATCCTCACCGACAGCGGCGGTTTCCAGGTATTCTCGCTTACCGGAATCCGCAAGCTCAGAGAAGAGGGCTGCGAGTTCCGTTCGCACATCGATGGCAGCAAGCACTTCTTCACTCCAGAGAACGTGATGGATACAGAGCGCATCATCGGTGCCGACATCATGATGGCTTTCGATGAGTGTCCTCCCGGACAGAGCGACTTTATGTATGCGAAGAAGAGTCTGGAGATGACCCAGCGCTGGCTCGACCGCTGCATCAAGCGCTTCGACGAGACAGAACCTCTCTACGGTTATCAGCAGAGCCTCTTCCCTATCGTCCAGGGTTGTACTTTCCCAGAGCTGCGCCGCGAAGCAGCCAAGTACATTGCCGACAAGGGAGCCGACGGAAATGCCATCGGCGGTCTTGCCGTAGGCGAGCCTACCGAGGTGATGTACGAGATGATCGAGGTGGTGAATGAGATTCTTCCAAAGGACAAGCCTCGCTATCTGATGGGCGTAGGAACTCCCCAGAACCTGCTCGAGGCCATCGAGCGCGGTGTTGATATGTTCGACTGCGTAATGCCAACCCGCAACGGCCGCAATGCGATGCTCTTTACCTATAATGGTACGATGAACATGCGCAACAAGAAGTGGGAGATGGATTTCAGTCCAGTGGATCCAGACGGCTGCGACATCGACCAGATTACCACCAAGGCCTACCTGCACCATCTCTTCAAGGCCCAGGAACTCCTTGCCATGCAGATTGCCAGCATCCACAACCTCTCGTTCTATCTCCGTCTCGTTACAGATGCGCGCCATCATATCGAGCAGGGCGATTTCGTAGAGTGGAAACGCTCTATCATCGATCAGCTCGGCCGTCGAATCTAGCTTGAGCGTTGAGCATTGAACTTTATAGGATGCTCCTATACATATTTTACATTAAATGATGAAAGATTATAAATACATCAGAAAACATCGCAGACTGCTCAAGATGGGCAGAGCCTTCGAATCTCGCTTCGGCTGGCTCATTGCCATCCTGCAGCGCATAGCCCGCATTCTAGGCTGGATTGGGCACAAGCTGCGATTCCTCAGGGTGCTCAGGTATCTCAACCCACTGAGATACATCAAGCGGTTAGACTGGTACATTATCAAGAAGTTCGTAGGCTACTACTTCTTCTCGATTGCACTGATCATCTCCATCTCCATCGTGTTCGACTTCAATGAGAACCTGGCGAAGTTCACGGAGTATCATGCACCAGCCAAGGCCATCATCTTCGATTATTATGCCAACTTCATCCCTTACTTCGCCAACCTCTTCAGTGCGTTGTTCGTGTTTGTGGCGGTCATTCTCTTCACGTCGAAGCTGGCAGGCAACTCTGAAATCATCGCCATTCTGGCATCAGGTGTTTCCTTCAAGCGACTCCTTCGTCCTTACCTCATCACCTGCATCATGCTCTCAGCCTTGAGCTATGTACTCTCTGCCTACGTGATTCCACACGGCACGGTAGTACGCCAGAACTTTGAGACGATGTACAAGAACAAGAAGAAGAATACTTCTGCCGAAAACGTACAGCTGCAGGTAGATAAGGGCGTAATTGCCTATATGCAGCACTACGACAACAACTCGAAGCGGGGTTACGGATTCTGTCTCGACAAGTTCCAGGACAAGAAACTCGTAAGCCACCTTACGGCGATGGAGATTCAGTATGATACGATCTCCGACAGCAAATACCACTGGAAGCTGAGCAACTGGAAGGTGCGCCAGCTGAAAGGTATGAAGGAGCACATCACCAGCGGAGCGCAGAAGGATACGCTGATTACGATGGAGCCTACCGACCTGGTTTATTCCAAGGGTCAGCAGGAAACCTTCACCAGTCCGGAACTGAAGGAGTATATTTCCAAGCAGATCAACCGCGGTTCGGGCAATGTGGTGCAGTATCAGGTAGAATACCACAAGCGCATCGCCGCCTCGTTTGCCTCCTTCATCCTCACCATCATCGGAGTGTCGCTTTCATCGCGCAAGCGTAAGGGAGGAATGGGCTTATCCTTGGGAATCGGTCTTGCACTGAGCTTCGGCTACATCATGCTGCAAACCGTATCGGCAACCTTTGCCATCCAGGCAAACTTCCCTCCGGCACTTGCCGCCTGGTTGCCAAACATCATCTTCGCCTTCGTTGCCTACTTCTGCTACCGCAAGGCACCAAGGTAATTAAACATTGAAACAAAGAACCTTGACCATTGGAACGGATGAAGATCCATCCGGCTCAATGGTCAACAAAAGAAAGAAAAAGAATGTATTTCGACGAATTAGATTTGAATGACAACGTGCTCGACGCATTATACGACATGCGCTTCGACACTTGCACCCCTGTACAGGAAAAATGTATCCCTGAGATATTGGAAGGTCACGACGTATTGGGCGTGGCACAGACCGGAACGGGTAAGACTGCAGCCTATCTGCTCCCAGTATTGAGCAAGCTTGACGATGGCGGCTATCCGAAAGACGCCATCAACTGCGTCATCATGTCGCCAACCCGCGAGTTAGCCCAGCAGATAGACCAGGCCATGCAGGGCTTCGGCTACTACCTGCAGGATGTGAGCAGCGTGGCTGTTTATGGCGGCAACGACGGCAACCGCTACGATCAGGAGCTGAAGAGTCTCCGCATGGGTGCTGATGTCGTGATTGCTACTCCAGGTCGCCTCATCACCCACATTTCCCTGGGTAATGTAGATTTGAGCAAGGTAAGCTTCTTCATTCTCGATGAGGCCGACCGCATGCTCGACATGGGCTTCTCAGAAGACATCAATACCATCGCCTCCAAGTTGCCAAAGACCTGCCAGACCATCATGTTCTCTGCCACCATGCCTGAGAAGATTGAGGAACTTGCCAAGGCCCTGCTCAAGAATCCTGTAGAGATCAAGCTTGCCGTAAGCAAGCCTGCCGAGAAGATCAAGCAGGAGGCTTACGTTTGTTACGAGACCCAGAAGATGACCATCATCAAGGATATCTTCAAGGCTGGCGATATGAAGCGCGTCATCGTGTTCAGCGGCAGCAAGATGAAGGTGAAGCAGCTGGCTGCTGCCCTTCAGCAGATTGGCATCAACTGCGGTGCAATGCACTCCGACCTGGAGCAGGCAGAGCGCGATGATGTAATGTTCAAGTTCAAGAGCGGTCAGTTCGACGTACTGGTTGCTACGGATATCGTGGCTCGTGGAATCGATATTGATGATATTGAGATGGTCATCAATTATGACGTTCCTCACGATACTGAGGATTATGTTCACCGCATCGGCCGTACAGCCCGTGCCAACCGCGATGGTAGAGCCATCACCTTCGTCAACGAGGAAGACCAGTACTGGTTCCAGCAGATTGAGAAATTCCTGGAGAAGGTGGTAGAGAAGATGCCTCTGCCGGAAGATTGCGGCGAAGGCCCTGAATACATCAAGCTCAACAAGCCTTCAAAACGCAACAATGGTCGAAAGGGCAAGGGCGGAAAGCAGGGCGGAAACAACCGCGGCGGCAACAATAACAGCAACGGCGAGGGCAAGACCAAGACCAGCGCCAAGAGCCGCAGACAGAAAGACCGCGACCAGACTTCACACAAGCGCAAGCCAAACAAGCCAAACGAGCGTCAGGAAAAGACTCCTCAGAACAATGGCGAGAATGGTTCACAGAAGAATCACGAGAACGGCGAGCAGAAGAATCGCGAGTTCAAGAACAATGAACAGAGAAACGCTGAGCAGCACAACGGCGAGCAGAAGAACCGCAATAACAACAAGCGCCGCAACAATAAGCAGCGCAACAACAATAAGCAGCGCAACAATGAGAACGGCAACCAGCAGGGCAATCAGCAGTCTAACGGCAACCAGCGCCCAGGCAATGAGAACAATGTTCGTCCTGGAAGCAATGGCCGAGGCAGAGGCGTAGCCCAGAAGAAGCAGGGCGGCGCTCAGCAGAACCAGCAGAAGCGACAGGGCGCTGCTCCTCAGAACCAGCAGAAGAAGGGTTCTGAGAATTCCGGTCCTCGCAAGTACGCTCCTGTTGTCAATCCACAGAAGAACGATAATCCTGTGAAGAAATTCATCAAGCGTATCTTCGGATTCGGCAAATAATCTCAAGAGAGAGAGTAATCTCAAGAGAGAATAATCTACCGAAATGATATATTCCTGCTTCCAGGCAGGCTTATACATTATTATATATATGAGAAGCCCGATAAGAGAGTTGGACTATCCCAACCTTTTGTCGGGCTTCTTTTTTTAAACGAACCTGAAAACACGGCTAAAATGGACAGAAATAAAAGGCTCCCAGTCACTCCGCTGATGTTCTTCAGCCTCATACTATCACTCAGCATCATCACAGCCAGATACAGCTATGATTACTTTTCCACGCGCTATTGGCTCATTGCAGCCATCATTGCCATAGCCTTAGCCGGCTGCTGCTATGTACTCAATGAAAACCGTCAGCTTTTCCGGCTCTTCTTCAGAAAAATCAAGCAGCTGGTCCTTCTTCAGAGCTTCCTTCTGTCGCTCTGCCTGTTCTGTCTGGGCGGTTTCATCACCTCCCATCATATCAATAAGACGAAAGCACCTGGCAGCATCATGACCTACCAGTCACTCTCTCCCATCGACCGCACCATCCTGGCAAGCCGTTCCTTCCGCCAGCAGCTGGAACAGCAGCTGCATACTTATCATATCGACGGACAGGATTTCGCCGTGATTTCTGCGATGGCGATGGGCGATAAGGGTTCACTCGACCAGGAAACCAAGGAGAGCTTTTCCATCTCCGGCACAAGTCATATACTGGCAGTTAGCGGCTTGCACATAGGCATTATCTTCCAGCTCTTCGTGATTCTTCTGGGCGGAAAGCGCCGTTCCAGACCCACCATTGCCCTGTCCCTCGTTGCCGTATGGGCGTATGTTGTCTTTATCGGCCTTCCCCCTAGCGCCGTCAGATCAGCCTCCATGCTCAGCATCTACAGCTTCTGCCTGCTAGCCCTGCGCCCCGACCTTTCGCTCAACACCCTGGCGCTAGCCTATGTCATCATGCTGTTTCTGAATCCCTTCCATCTTTTCGACATCAGTTTCCAGATGTCCTTTCTCGCCGTGGCTTCCATCCTCATGTTCTATCCTCCACTCTTCGGCCTGCTCAAATCCCACGGCAAGATCATCCGTTGCCTCTGGGGATTATTCAGCGTATCCCTGGCGGCACAGATAGGTACGCTTCCGCTCATCGTCTATTATTTCGGCAGAATATCCTGCTACTCCCTGCTCACCAGCTTCATCGCCATCCCGGCAGCCACCCTCATCCTCTATCTTTGTGCCCTGCTCCTGCTGCTTTCTCCCCTTACCTACATTTCCAGCCTTGCCACCGTCGGCATCTGGCTGATGCAACATGTAGCAGCAGTACTTGCCAGCATTACCCAAGCCACCCATACCGTCTTCCGGCTTACCAGTCTGTTGCCGGGTGCCAGCATAGACCATCTTCATCTGTCACTCCTTCAGTTGATGCTTCTCTATCTGGCAGTCGTATCTGGCTACCTGGTCCTTGCCAAATGGAACCAGATAAGGGAAAAAATCTACAAGATTCACCATTCTCATGCATTACCTTTCTAATCATTTGCCCATCACAAAAATAATGTGTATCTTTGCAGTATGAATTACGATAGAATCAAACAGCAGGCAGGTCATCTTCCTGCCTTCCAGATAGCCGACGCCATCAACAGCACCCTGAAGGAGTCGGCAAACCTTGTTGTTACCGCTCCGCCGGGAGCAGGAAAATCCACCATACTCCCACTCACCCTCCTCGGAGCCACCCCACAGGGAAAGATTCTGATGCTGGAACCACGTCGCCTTGCTGCCCGTCAGATAGCTGAACGAATGGCAAGCATCTTGGGCGAACCCGTGGGCAAGACCGTGGGTTACCGGGTACGCTTCGAGAACAAGGTTTCTTCAGAAACCCGCATCGAGGTGCTCACCGAGGGAATCCTTACCCGGATGCTCATCCATGATGCCACGCTCGAAGGAGTGAGCGCAGTCATCTTCGATGAGTTTCACGAGCGGAGCATCAACTCCGACCTGGCGCTTGCCCTCACCCGACAGGCACAGGAAATCATCCGACCCGATTTGAAGATCATCATCATGTCGGCAACCATAGATGCTACTGCCATCTGCGAGGCTCTTCGGGCGCCATTGATAGAGAGCGAAGGAAGGATGTTTCCCGTAGAGACCATTTATTCTGAGACCGACATTGCGCGATACGATATATATAAAGAGGTGGCAGCTACCATCCTCAAGGCTGCAGATAGGAACGAGGGAGATATTCTGGCTTTCCTTCCTGGACAGTCGGAGATTCTGAAATGCAAGGAGATATTGGATGCAAGCCTCAGCAGAGCAGCAGCTAAACTTTCCGTTCCGCAGGTTTATCCTCTCTACGGCAATCTCCCACCCGAGAAGCAGCGCCTCGCCATAGCTCCTTCGAAAGAGGGAGAAAGGAAAATTGTGCTCGCCACACCTATCGCAGAAACCTCACTTACCATCGAAGGCGTGAGGATCGTGGTGGATTCCGGACTTTGCCGAAAACTGGTTTACAATGCCCGCACGGGATTGAGCCACCTGGAAACCGTAACCATCAGCAAGGATATGGCAACCCAGAGAAAAGGACGAGCCGGACGAGTGGCTGAAGGAATCTGCTACCGGTTGTGGACTCAGACCTCGGAACATCTGATGGAAGACCAGCGCCGACCGGAAATAGAGGAAGCCGACCTTACGTCGATGGTGCTCGACATTGCAGCCTTTGGCGAGAACAATCCCCAGTCGCTGCTCTGGCTTACTCCACCATCAAGCAGTAACCTACTCAATGCCAAGGAATTGCTTCTTTCTCTTGAAGCGATAGAACCGGATGGCAGCATCACCCCATTGGGCAGGAAGATGGCAACATTGCCTTGTCATCCGCGCATCGCCAAGATGATGATGAGCTCAGAAACTTCTGCACTCAAAGCTCTAGCCTGCGACGTTGCCGCCCTGCTGGAAGAGAAAGACCCGATGAGCGACGCAGAGGATTCGGATATGGCGCTGCGCCTCTCCATCCTCCGCTCCCAGCGACAGAAAAACAGTCTGGGCAGATGGGCTCGCATCGCCCAGATTGCCCAGGAATACCGAAGGATGCTCAAGGTAAAGGAAGACAATGAGCCGGTGGATGCAGAGGAGGTGGGCAGACTGATTGCCCTAGCCTATCCTGAGCGCATCGCCATGGCCATCGATAATATCGGACATTTCAGAATGTCGAACGGCAAGACAATCTTCATCGATTCAAGCGATGCAATGTCGGCGCAGCAATGGCTCGCCATCGCCTCGCTCAATGTATCAGCCCAGCCGTCGGGCACGAATGCTTCCACCCCACTTCCATCTTCAGGAAAGGCAGGCAGGGTGTTTCTCTCGGCTCCCGTAAACATCAACGACCTCCCTACCCATGAGTTCGACAACATCTCGTGGGACAGTAAGGCGGGAATAATCAGGATGCAGAGAGAGCGACGCATCGGAACCCTGGTGGTGGATAGCAAACCGCTCCAGGATGCCGACAAGCAGCAGATTATCCATATCCTCTGCACCGCCATCCGGAAGGAAGGACTCAGCATACTGGATTGGAACGAAGACGTTCAGCGGTTGCAGCGGAGAGTGGCGAAGGTAAGAGAGTGGCACCCTGAAATGGAGTTGCCCGATCTGTCCACCGCGCACCTGATGGAGACAGCCGCCGAATGGTTGCCCTTCTATCTAGAACAGGGCGGAAAGCTCAAGACGAGCACCGCCGAACTCAGGAAGCTCAATCTCCCGGAAATTCTCTGGGCACAGATTCCATACGAGCAGCAGCAGGAGATAGACCGCCTCGCACCCACCCACATCGTGGTTCCATCGGGCAGTCATATCCGCATCGACTATCGTCAGGGAGCCGAGGCACCCATCCTAAGTGTCCGGCTGCAGGAGTGCTTCGGAATGACTCAGACGCCAGCTGTTGATGATGGCAGGCAGCCTCTGTTGCTGGAGTTGCTCTCTCCAGGTTTCAAGCCCGTTCAGCTTACGCAGGATCTCGCCAGTTTCTGGCAATCCACCTATTTCGAGGTGCGCAAGGAGCTGAAACGCCGCTACCCCAAGCACTTCTGGCCCGAGAATCCATTGGAAAGCGAGGCAGTAAGAGGGGTGAAAAGAAAGAAATAATAGATAGAAGAATAGTATAATTTTTAAATAATATATAATTATGAATGTAGGAGATAGAATACCAGAGATTCTTGGCATTGACCAGGACGGACGTGAAATCAAGGCAAGCGACTATCGTGGTCGCAAGCTCGTGCTCTACAGTTATCCGAAGGCTAACACCAGCGGATGCACTGCCGAGGCTTGCTCACTGCAGGCACATAAGGAGGAACTGGCAGCAGCCGGTTACGAGATTATCGGCGTGAGCAAGGACAAACAGGCTCTGCAGAAGAAGTTTGCCGAAACCAAGGGTTTGCAGTTCCCTCTTATTGCCGATACCGAAACCACTCTACTGCAGGAACTCGGCTGCTGGGGCGAGAAGGTAACCTGCGGCAGAAAGACCATCGGAATCCTCCGCACCACCTATCTTGTCAACGAAGAAGGCATTATTGAGAAAATCTTCACTCCAAAGGAGATCAAGACCAAGATTCATGCAGAGCAGATTCTGGATTACATCCATCAATAAGCCTACAGCAGAATGGACAATATTGTCATCGAACTTTTTCTGTTGAGCATCGGAGCCAGTTTTGTGCAACGCACTACTGGCTTCGGTTTTGGCATCTTCATCATGACGATGCTCCCCTCCATCATGCCCTCTTACGGTGAGGCAACAACCCTCTCAGGCATTCTGGCGATGACAACCTCCCTGATTATCGTCATTCAGAAATACAAGTACATCACCTGGAGACGACTGCTGCCCATTCTGTTCACCTTCATCATCATTTCCATCGGAGCCATCTTCGTGCTCAAGCGGATGGAATATCACATACTGAACATATTGCTCGGTATTACGCTGATTATCGTGAGCATCTACTTCGCCTTCTTCAGCAAGCGCATCAAGGTGAAGACTACGCTGCCCGTGCAGGTTACGGCAGGAACATTGAGCGGACTGATGGGAGGATTCTTCGGAATGCAGGGACCACCAGCCGTACTCTATTTCGTCAGTTCAGAGCCCGACAAGGATCGCTATCTGGCGATGACGCAGACCTATTTCCTGATAGGCAATCTGATGATGACACTGGCAAGAGCCTACAATGGTTTCTTCACCACCACGGTCTCCATAGGTTATATCTACGGAATAGCCGGAGTCTTCATTGGCAACCTGATAGGCTCCTGGGTGTTCAGGCACCTCAGCGGCTCCCTGCTCAAATACATCATCTATGCCTATATCGGAATCAGCGGATTAACCTTCCTTCTGGGGGCGTAGCGTATGGAGGCTATAGGTAATTTAAATAAGAAAAAAAAATTAAAAAACATAAGATTATGACAAACAAGGAATTGACACTCGCCACTCTGATGAGGGCGATGATTAAGTACGATGGTGGCGATGCGCCACTCATCCAGCATTTCGTAAAGGTGCACGACTTTGCCCGTATGATTGCGATAGCAGAGGGAATGAACGGAGAAGACCTCTTCGTGCTCGAAGCAGCAGCCATTCTTCACGATGTAGGCATTCACGTTTCACAAGCCAGATACGGCAACTGCGATGGCAAGCACCAGGAAGAACTGGGTCCTGACGAGGCAAAAAAAGTACTGTCAGAAGTAGATGGATTCACAGCCGCACAGATAGAAAGAATCTGCTGGCTCATTGCCCATCATCATACTTATCAAGATGTTACCAGCCTCGACCACCGCATTCTGCTCGAAGCAGATTTCCTGGTGAATTCCTTCGAAGCCCACCTTGCTCCCGAAGGCATCATCACCTTCCGCGATCATGTATTCCGCTCGGAGTCAGCCATCAGAATGCTGAATGATATGTGGGGGTTGGAATAAGGAGAATACTTTTGTCTAAAAAATAATAATTTAAAATCATGGTAAAAACAATAAATGATATGGGAAATAGACAGCCGGACAGCAATGCCGGCTGCAGTAACCAAAAAGGAGTGAAGAAAGTGAAAAATAAGCAAACCCGGCAGCTGGTACTATGGATTGGCGCTTTGATAGTAGGCGCAGTTTTGGGTATGTTCGGCATCAGCTGGCTGGATGGTCTGATGAATTTCATCGCCACGGTCTATACCCGCTTATTCCAGCTTCTGGCAGTACCAACCATAGCCTTGGCTGTCATCACCACCCTGGCATCCTTGGGCAACCAGGCAGATACCGGTAAGATATTCCGCCATGCCATCACCTACACCCTGCTCACAACGATAGCTGCAGCAACAGTGGGACTGGTGCTCTACAACATCGTTTCTCCAGGCAATTTACCTACAACCTTGGTACAGAGCGGTATGGCAGATGTTCCCCAAAAGCTGGGAGAAACCAGCTATTATGACCATATACTCGGAGTAATCCCCAACAACATCATCAAGCCGTTTGCCGAAGGAAATGTACTCTCCATCCTGATTTTGGCGGCAGCTGCAGGTATTGCTTTAACCAAAATGCCATCAAGCGATAAGAAAGACGTCGTGATGAAAGGATTGTTTGGATTGCAGGATCTGCTTTTCATGCTGATTCATGGATTAATCTGGGCTCTGCCCCTGGGTATCGTTGCCTTTGCAGCACAACTCTCAGCCCAGTTCTCTGCAGGAATCGTGATGGCATCTCTAGGAAAGTACGTAGCTGTTATCCTGGGAGGCAATGTCATTCAATTCTTCATCATCCTTCCGCTCTTCCTCTTGGCAAGAGGCTTGAACCCTGTGCGTACACTGGGCAAGATGATGCCGGCAGTATTAATGGCTCTGTTTACAAAGAGTTCTGCTGCTACGTTGCCGGTGACGATGCAGACAGCAGAAGACAGACTGGGAGTTTCCAATCAGGTTTCCCGCTTTGTTTTGCCTATCTGTACTACCATCAACATGAATGGTTGCGCTGCGTTTATCCTCGTAACCTCCTTATTTCTGATGCAGAATGGAGGAATGCCTTTACCTTGGACTACGATGATTCTCTGGCTCTTCATTTCAGTTATCTCAGCAGTGGGTAATGCAGGAGTACCGATGGGATGTTATTTCCTTACCCTATCTCTGATGTCCGGCATCAATGCTCCTATCGGCATCATGGGTATCATCCTGCCAATCTATACCATTATCGACATGGTAGAAACGGCAGAGAATGTCTGGTCAGACTCCTGTGTCTGCGCTATGGTAGATAAGGACTTGAAAGACCAGTAAATATAGAATAGAAAGACAACGAGTTGCGCCAATACGGCGAATACCGCACCAAGTGCCTCGTCCTCGAAGCATGGAATAAATTTGGATATAATAATTAAAAGATTATGGCAGAAAACAATGTAAATATCGAAATAAGAAATGATTTCAATCAAATATTTGGAATCATCAGCTATCATCGTCAGAGAGTTTCTAAAACCATTGACGATGAATCACTGCGCATGATATGGGAAGTAGGTGGATATATTAGCCACAAACTAAAAAATGCAAAATGGGGAGCAGGTATTGTACGCCAACTCTCAGAGTTTATAAGAACGCAAGATCCAACCATCAAAGGATGGAGCTATCGTACGATATATAAAATGGTGCAATTTTATGATACCTATAGTAATGCAACATTCACAAAACTCATAGAAACAACTAAGCTATCACAATTGACTCCTCTACAATTGCCAGCCAATATAAAACAGGAGTTTGTGCCGTTTGAAATGGCACAAATTAGTAAGTCCGAGTTTGTGCCATTTGAAATGGCACAAATTCCAACAATCTTATTTTCAATAGGTTGGACTAATCATCAGATTATCATGAACCGTTGCAAAAGTGATAACGAACGTTTGTTCTACATTTTGTTTGCGCAAAAAGAACAACTACAGAACAAGCAATTAGAGCGAGCTATCAAAACTGATACGATGGCTTCGATATTACGTGCCAAAGACAGCCAGTCCGACGTACTCCACACTACGTATGCAAAGTCACCTGCCATGTTTAAAGATACTGCATACCTTGACTTTCTGGGTTTGCCTAAGAAATACAAAGAGACAAGACTTCGTAAGGGTATTGTTGAGCATATGAAGGAGTTCATTCTTGAAGTGGGAAAAGACTTTTTATTCATTGATGAGGAACATCCCATCAAAGTCGGAGGGAAAACATATAAAGTTGATTTATTGTTCTATCACAGACAGCTACAATGCATGGTTGCATTTGAGTTAAAAACCACAGAGTTCCATCCAGCTTACCAAGGGCAATTGGAATTTTATCTTGAAGCACTTGACCAAGAGGAACGTAGATCCAACGAGAACCCAACTATTGGTATCATTCTATGTAAAGAATCAGACATGGAAACAGTGCGTTTTGCTCTCAACCGTAGCATGAGTCCCATGATGATTATGCAGTATAAAGAACAATTGAAAGTGGGCGGTGTTATCCAACGCAGCATTGAAGAATATTGCAAATATATAAATACAGAGTCAGAAAAATAATAAAACGAGGCAAGTATATACAATAATTCCACTCAATTATCCTTCAAATGCCAAAAAGAGTTCGCCAACACTAAAATATAGTTCGCCAACAGCACAAAACAGTTCGCGAACCAAGAAAAACAGTTCGCAAACAACATAAAATATTTTTTAAGGAAGTTCAACTAAGCTATAAAATAGGAAACGAGTACATGGAATTAGAAAAGTTATTAAGAAGTCTGCTCTACAGATTAGAAAGTATTGACGACGAAAGCAAATCTACGGTCATTGAAGACAAAGTAAACAAATTATCACATCAGATAAGTCAACTTAAAAGTGACCTATCTGATGTTGCCTCCTTGTTTCATTTACTAAAAGACAACAAGAAGAGATTAACCTTGCTAAATATTGAAGACACGGACTATCTCCCCTGAGCCAGGATACCACTCAGTTTACTCCGCTTCTATCTTCCAATCTGTAATATTATGCGTTGCCACATCAAAGTTAACCCCAACCTTTACGATTGGCAAGCCGCTTAAAGCGAAGCGCTTAGGATATTCCTTAAGATCGATCTGCTTCATCGCTGCATCAGCATCCTTATTGAGCTTCAACTCAAAAAGATAAAGATGGGTAGCAGTTCTCAATACCATATCTACCCTTCCCGATTCCTAAGACATAGCCAAATTTTTGAGCAACTTTTTGTGTTAATAAAT
>ERZ1034949.710-NODE-710-length-19640-cov-16.625172_pt1 | contig 19640 bp, 37 predicted proteins | sample MGYA00520590_ERZ1034949 | MGnify/ENA primary metagenome ERZ1034949 (study PRJEB33766, sample SAMN09781752) | gut metagenome | biome: gut microbiome | host: Homo sapiens | place: Madagascar | study: EMG produced TPA metagenomics assembly of the PRJNA485056 data...
TTTAACATCTAATAATGCTTGTTTTAAATTTCATATTGTAAGGCAAATGGGTTGTCTTTCCGGTCAAGTGGCTGCATTTTAATTTTGTCTAAATAGTAGAGATGAATAAAGCTGATATAATAAAATCGTGGTATCCTAATGAAGTTTTATCGGATGATGAAGCTCTGGCTATCTATGACTGTTTATTGAAACTTTATCTTACCCTCTACTATGTGGATAAAGAAAATAAGGAGAATTCTTATGTCAGAATTTAGTAAAAAAGAACTAAAAGAGAAGTTCACAAATATTAACCCATAAAAAACGGAGTAATGGTCAATTTCCTTACTTCGCACTCTGATAATAACCGATTTGCCCGCATTTCGCTGTGTTTGCATATAGTTCAATATTTCATCAAAAAATAATTTTTGATTATAAAACGGGTGGTGGTAGCTCAATTCCGCTTTAAAAACGGTTTTAACGTATTCTTTGGCATACGACATAATTTGTTCAAGCCTTTTATAATCAGCTCCATATTCTGCCGTATCAAAAAACGAATCGCATATATTTAATTGGTCAATAATATAGTCGTACATTTTCTGAGCTTTATAATATGGCAGATTAATACCGAGTAACTGCATCGAGTTAAGAACACTATAAACAGAACAAAAGCGGTCAAGGTTTCCTTGCTTAAATGGCTTCATTAATATTCCTCCGCAAACATAATTGTTAAAACACGGTTCGTTTGGGTTTTGTCATCTGGTTGAGGGCTATAAAATTCATAATTCAAATCATAGAGGTCAATTTTCAAAAAAATTTGTTGCCCATGATATTCGATACAACCAAAATCGTGTTCGCCATACGGGTCATTGTCTTCGGTAAAATTATTAAAATTTTTAACTTTATTAATAATTTCGGTTTGTTGAAGTAATGGCAGCGATGATATACCGCAAGTCAACAATACTTTACCGCCATAAAACGACTTACGAAATTGGTCGTTTTGCTTTGCAATTTTTGTGACATCAATTCTATTTTCCATCTTGTCTCTCCTTACTCAACATCAAACCAAGACATTACCGTGGCTATTAAATGGTTGTAGTCACCCGACATTGCCTCTGTCATAAACTGGTCAATCTTACTTTGCGGCAGCTCGTGGCGTGCCATAGCCTGATGACATAAGCCTAAAATATTAAACGCATTACCATCTTGTCCGAAAAGTTGAACTGTGATTTCGGGATGTTTTGTTTCGGTCATATTTTTACTCCTTTAAAATAAAAAAACTTCAATCAATTGTGATTGAAGCTCTGATATTGTGAATTGAGATTATCGATGGCTCTGACCAATTTATTTTGAAATGATTGGAACAAATTACCATTTTAAACCTCCTGAAACACGCAAAATTTTCTCCATTTTCCCATTCTTGCAGATTTCTCCTGCTATAATCAATATAGGCAATATATGGTGAGGCTGTTAACTTAAATGTGGTTTGTTTGATGGGGGTGATGTCTTGATACGCAATTTTCTTTATTTGTTCATAAATTGGTGCTGCTTGTTTAGTTATATCTTGTGCATTAAATAAATCATTTATATTTAGTTTGGTGTTTTCTTTGTAATTTTTAGCACGCAAAATGATACATTTTCTAATCTTAAAATCATTAATTTCAAATACATATTTCTTAAATGCCATATCGTTTATAATTTCTTCCATCGGCACATTATATTCATAGGCTTCAATAATATTAAATTTATCTTCATATTGAAATTCCTGACGTGGCTCTTTTAATAAAATATCGGCAGTTGCGTATATTCCTGAAGGATTAATTACCGTGGCATTATATATAGTTGATTTATCCTTGTATGATAATAAGAGTGTATTGTCATACATTGAATATATGTCCTCTTGTCTTTTTATCCATGTTCCATGGGGATACAACAAACATGCGAGTAAATGGATATCTAAAGTTGATGAATAATTAATTTCATTGTACTTTTTTTTGAAATATAGCCATCTGAGTTTACTGTTTAACGAATTTAGCATTTTGTATATCTCCATAATTTTTATAAATCTTTATTATAACCACATATGTGACAATATTTGTCATATATGTGTTTTATAATTTCATTCATGAAGAGATTAACGAACCAAGAGATAAATTTACTTTGGCGAAAATGTGAACATATTGCACATTCCGGAGTCAGAGAATGGCGTTTTGATGAAAATGGTTTTCCAATACGCCTTTGTGACTATTTGCGTGAAAATGAAAAAGGCGGTTGGTTTATTCGAGAAGACGAAAATCATAGTTTTCATATTTGTTCATATTCGATGGTTAGAACTTTATTATAGCAAGAGGCTGAAAATATGTTAAATCAATTAACAACTTTAATTCGAGAAAAATATCTTAATTTAGAAAAGAAGAAAAATGAAAAGACCAATATAGAAATACATCTGTATCAAACTCAAAAAGAAATTATGGAGCTGGAAAAAAATATTGCCGAGTTAGAAAATGACCGGGAATTTTATACTTTGGTAAATTTATATAATGTGTATAAAAACTATAATTTTCCACAAAATATTTTGGATATTATTATCAACCGCAAGGTCTCTGTGGTGGGAAGATTGTGTTGCAGTAGGACCATTTCGAATCTAAGCTTTGGAGAATGGCTTGATTTATGGAAAAATGGTTGGATTTATGATGGCAATCCGGTCATATTTACTTTTAGTTGTTTATCCGGCGGATATATTGAATATTGGGATTTGGTTGAGCGGACTCTTAAAAGGGCAAAACCCAAAGAAAAATTTATTTACACGCCAGAAAAAAACTCCTCTGCTAAAAGGAGCTCACTTTGGGGTAAGGATATTGTTTTGTTTGTTCAGACTAAAATATGTTCAAAGCCCTAAGAATAGTTTTTGCTTCTTCTTGAAGTTTGGTAATATCTTCTTCTGTTATTTCGGTTTTATTTTTCATATTGATTAAGGTAATTCCCCGTGTATATGTTTCTTTACTATCTGTATAATTTTCATTTTCTAAATTATTGTAATCTTTGATTTGTGTATCCGAAATAGCAGATTTTTCATTATCATTCTTGCCCAATTCTGAGGCTAAAATGAATAATTCGTCATCTTCTCCATCAAAATTAACGATTTGAAAGCGATAAGTTTTTGTTTTGATTTTATATGCGACATAAAATGGAACGTCATAATCATCCTTCTCACAACAATCCACAATTTCATAATTGCTTAAAAGTTTTTCCCAAACGGCTTTCCATAAATCTAATCGGAATTTCCACATATCGTATATAAATTTTTCTGTGAAAAGATATGCTTGATAGTACTCATCTTTTTGCAAAGGAGAATTTGATTTACAACCATTGTTATTTATCATTAAATCCAATGCTTCAGTATTTTGCTTGTTTTCACAATATGTTATTATTGTTTCAGGTATTTTGATACTCATTTTTCACTCCATTTTAAAATTTTAAACCATAAAGATGCACGGTATCTTTTCATATCAGCATCTTTTTCAGTTCCATAATTTTTTTCTCCCATTTTTTCATAATATCTGACCATAGCTGATTGCACCACGGGAGACGCGGTGTTTCGATATTTTCGCTTAAAACTATATATGTGATATTCTGTTTTTTTATGTGTTTGACTTTAGCTATAGCCTTAATTTCTTCTTCATATACTTTTAAGTTATTATATAAATTTGCTTCAAATTTAATTTACAAACATATTATTCCTTTTTCTTCTTCCCCATTTGCTGTTTTGGATTCCCAATAAATAATATCATCAATTCGTTTCTTTTTATCTTCCTTATTTTTAGCGTTTTCAGTATATCTTTCGGCTTCGCATTTAAGTTTAATGAAATCATTTTTGTTTATCAAACAAGAAACAAATGCTTGAAATACTTCAGTATCATTGTTTAAAAATTCAGCAAGGGCTTCTGTAAATTGTCGCTCGTTAAGATTAATGTGTCTATATAGTGGGCGTTCAAAAAAAGCGTGATTTTGGGTGCATTTTCCTAAGAGCGGGTGATTGTTTATAATATCGTAGTTAATGTTAGCAATGGTTTTGCTGACAATTGAATGATATTTTTTTATAAATAAATTTATGATTTTTTCTTCTTTCTGTTTATCTAGCCAAAATTTATTTATTAAATCCCACTTGTTTTCGATTTCTTCGATAATTTTTGTCAGAAGTACTTCTTTATCCTGAGTAAAAGACAAAAGGTTAATTTCATTACTATCACTCATACCAATTCTCCGGTTTGATATGTCACTCATTTAAATTCTCCAAAAATTGCTTTTCATACGCTAAAAATACATCCGCAATATGTTGCTGTCAAAAAGAAAATTGTAGTCGTTGTGGTATTTTTACATATTTTTATGTGTTACGTTTGAGCATTATATCTTATGGAAAACTGTGCAAGAAATGCTTCCTAAACTGAAAAATGTTCCGTACGAAAACTATAGATTCTTTGTGTAAATCGTGCAGTAAAGGCAATGAAATGTGTGCTATTGTGCTGGGGTTGGGCGAAAAATAGAACTGGTAGTTCCGCGCAGAGTTGAACTGCAGACCCATCCATGTGAAGGATATGTGATAACCGTTTCACCACGGAACCAAAAAAAACTGGTAGTTCCGCGCAGAGTTGAACTGCAGACTCATCCATGTCAAGGATACGTGATAACCGTTTCACCACGGAACTATATTACGGTTTGCTATAATAACCGGAATTTTCAGCTTGTCAAATTTAATTTATAAAAAAATAAATAAACGAGAGATTTTTATTTTCCGCTAAGGGTTTTCAGGTTGTTAATAATATTAACAGCCGCTGTCTGAGATTCTTCACTAATGCCGGCGGCTTGCAAAGCAAGTTTGCGGATACAGGTATTGGCTATATCTTTGGATGTTGCGCTGACGGTATTAACAAATAATGTGCCGTTGTAGAGGCGGTTATTAGCTTCATTAAGCATACATGATTGCATTTTTTGGCGCGGACTTGCATTGGCCGGAGCTGCGGTATATTGAGAAATGTTTTCGCAAGCGCCCAAAAATACAAAAATGGCTAAAAAAATTTTTTTCATCGTGAGTTCCTTTTATCTGATTTAAATTTAGTCAAGGTATAGCTTAATCAAAATAAAAATCAATAAAAAACACCTGTTTTGCAAATTATCTTGTTTATGAGAAGACTGTTAGCATAGATGAATGGTTTGCAAATGTTAGAAAGGCGGTAAATAATAGTTCGATTTTTGGTAAAAAACAAAAAACTCCGGTCCGGTATAAACTGAACAGGAGTTTTTTTGCTTTTTTGTTAGAGAAATTAACAGTCGGGACGCATGTCGCATACATATTTGTTGATAAAAACCCAAGACATTGCGTAAAAAGGCAATGGTACAAGAAGCCAACATGATGCAAAACAGGTAGTAATAAAAATGTTGTAAATCACCTGTCCTTCCGCTAATTTTGTTCGGTATTCTTCCTTGTTTAACTCTCTGTTTTCTTTTTTCCAAAACAACACATGTTGATACAACCTGAGTGTCGGACTGAAAAGTCTGGCTGCTGAAATGGAAAAAGCAAGCACTCCGAAAAGTATCACAAGGATAAAAGGAATCGGCACCAACGAAATAACGTAATCAGGCGCGATTGCTAATTTTGCAGAAGCAAAGACCGTAAGACAAAGGCCTGCTACATACCAAATAAGACTAAAAAATAAAAGTACATGTTTCATAAGAATAAAATTTAATAATTAAACTTCATTCTCATAGTAGCATTTTATTTTTTTCTGTCAATGGTGAAAATTTTGGCAAAAAAACTTTTAATTTATAAAAATATGTGATAAAAAGAATATAGTTTATTATAATTATTTATTTTTTATGAGAAATATTATTTTATTTATTGTGTTTATGGTCTGTGTTTGCATAGTGTATGACAAGTTTGGGCGGCGTTCTGTTTATCCGGTTGTCGTGGCTGAGTGCGTTGTGCAACAAAAAACAAAAGCGGAAGGAAGAGATTCTTTATACGCGGTGATTGCGGAAAAGAAAATTTTTATTACTCATGTGCTTGATGATGCAGGCATGTGGGTATATCCTTCTAAAGACATTGTTGTTACGGCTTTTGTTACTGCAAAAAATAAAAATTTGCAGTTTATGCAGGGAAAAGTCAACGCAGAGGACATAGACAGGTCTTTTCAACAGCAAATTCCGAGAATTATTATGATTTTGGGTTTTGTCTGCTTTGTAATTTTAATACAGTATTATCAGTCTGAAAAAGACATTGTCTTGCCGGATGATTGTAAAAGCTGAATTTATAAAAGCTTCCTTTATGAACTGTTCGTATTCGGTGCAGTTTATCAAGGAAGCTTTTTTTTGATAAAATTGTAATAAATCGGCGTGTGCTTTGGGAAGGGATTTAAAAATATGCAATTACCGAATAATTAAAATTAACTACAAAGAATTGTATAGTTAAACGTAATTTGAAACCTTTATATATACTATATTATATAACATTATTTGACTCAAGATAATAAAATATTATATTTTTTTGATAAATTTTAGTGATTTAGTATTTGACAAACGGCTCAGTTAATTCTATACATTTATGAATGTATTTGACTAATTGGGGTGAACAAGATGAAAGAAAATAAATCTCTTAGAGGAAGAGTTAATGATAATGAACCAAATCCGGTAGACGTTCATGTTGGTAACAGAATTCGTCTGCGTCGTACAATTTTACACATTACTCAGCAGCAAATGGCTGAAATGCTTGGTTTAACTTTTCAACAAATACAAAAGTATGAGAAAGGGATGAATCGTGTCGGAGCAAGTAGATTGTGGGATATCAGCCGAGTTTTGGAAGTCCCAATGGGCTTTTTCTTTGAAGACATGGATGAAAATGTTGTTAAAAATAGTCCGCGTATGCTTAACAAAAATCAAAGTGAAAAAAATTATTACTTTGAAGAAGACAAACGCTCTTTTGACGATGACCCGATGAAAAGAAAAGAAACATTGGAATTGGTTCGTGCTTATTACAAAATTCCTAATCGGTCTATTGCCAGAAATTTGTTTAATTTGATGGTTGCATTGTCAAAATCTAATAGCAATTTGGCTATGGCAGAAAAAGACGCTGATGACAACAAATTCTAATCAGCAAAATAAAATAGGTGATAAACCTAAGTTTTTTGGTCGACGCAAAGGCAGGACGATTCGTAAAGCAAAAAGTTTTTTGCTTGAGGGTTTTTTGCCGCGAATCTTGTTAGATGCGTCGGCCAAAATTGATTTAGGTAAAAGTTTTTCATCTCCTAAACAGCGGTACGCTTTGGAAATAGGTTTTGGTGACGGCAGTCATTTGTCGGCAATTGCCAAAAGTCAGCCGGAAACAGGTTTTGTGGGCGTTGAGGTGTATAAAAACGGTGTTGCGAATCTGTTGTCCCTGATTACCGGTGTTAAGGAAGGAAACGAGGAAGATTTGTCGCATGGCGTTTCTTTAGAAGATGGGCGTGTTGATAATATCAGAGTTTATGACGACGATGTTCGTTTATTGTTTGCAGCGTTGCCGGATGCTTGTTTTGATAAAATTTATCTGCTCTTTCCTGACCCGTGGCCAAAGAAAAAACATGAGGAGCGGAGATTTGTCAATCCTGAAAATCTTGCCGAGTTGGCCCGTCTGTTGAAAAAAGGCGGAATCTTGCAGATTGCCACAGACCACGCGGTGTATAAAGGTTGGGTTTTGCATACAATGGCTAAGGATGAAAATTTTGTTTGGACGGCAAAATGTTCTGATGACTGGCGTAATCCGCCGGCAGATTGGTTTGAAACAAAATACCAACGCAAAGCTTTGCGTGAAGGGCGCAATCCGGTGTTTTTCGAGTATCAAAGAATATAATTTATTCTGTCATTTCTTTTAGTGTTTCATGTAACGTTGTGTTGTCCGGAGCATAGGCGTAGTTTTGGTCATGTCTTGCCAAATTGTGCAGGTATAAAAGTGAAAACAAACGGACAGCGGGCGTTAAGCCGAAACCTTGAGCGCGTATATTGTCTATAAGGTTTAAAAGTTGGTCGCGTTTTAAATTTTCACGGATGCAGATGCGGTCAAGAATGTACCACTCTGAAGTGGTGAGCCGCATGCTTGTTTTATGTTTTTTTACAATAATAATTCGGTTCTGTTGAATTGTCATGGAAGTCTCCGACTTTTAAAATATGGTTGTATTTTGTATAATATAAACTAAATGTATATAATATGCAATCAAAAAGTTTTTAATTTTTCTGTTTCATCTGTTTTTTTATTGCGAAATGCAGTCTGCTTGGCATATATCTTTAATCATTTCAAATAATTATTCAGATTTTAGACTCGGAATAGACTCAAAAGTTGTTTCTGTCATTTTTTTTAAAATTTGTGCATTTTTTGCTTGCAAAGAGGGTGCAGTTATGGTATATAAGCGCTACAACAATTGTTTTGAGGGGGTTGCCCCGCAGCGAAGCAAATATAAAATATAAGGCAAACCTTTGTTGCGAAAGAGTTTGCAGAATGTAACAAATTTAGATGGCAGATAACCATTAAGGTGATTTTTGCCGTTTAGCTATAGGAAAAGTATAAAAAATGGATACACAAAATATTAGAATCCGCTTGAAAGCTTTTGACCATAGATTGCTTGATTTATCTACAGCAGAAATCGTGCATACAGCCAAAAGAACAGGCGCTAATGTCAGAGGTCCGATTCCTCTGCCTAACAGAATCGAAAAGTTTACGGTAAACCGTTCTCCGCACGTAGATAAAAAATCTCGTGAACAGTTCGAAATCCGTACTCATAAAAGACTTCTGGATATCGTAGATCCTACACCGCAAACAGTTGATGCTTTGATGAAGCTTGATTTGGCTGCCGGTGTTAATGTTGAAATTAAATTGTAATTTAATGTTGGCGCTTTGATTTAGAAAAGTTGTCAACCTATTAAGAAAAGGAAAAAATAATAATGCGTACGGGTCTAATCGCAAAAAAATTAGGAATGTCCCGCATTTTTGAAGCAGACGGAACTCATGTTCCTGTAACTGTTTTGAGCGTAGACGGCTTGCAGGTTGTTAATGTAAAAACAGCTGAAAAAGACGGCTACAATGCAGTTCAGCTTGGTACTGGCGCTATTAAAGCCAAAAACGTAACCAAGCCTATGAAAGGATATTTTGCAAAGGCTAATGTTGAACCAAAGAAAAAGTTGGGCGAATTCAGAGTTTCTGAAGATTGCTTGCTTTCTGTTGGCGATGAATTATCAGTAGAACACTTTGTTGCTGGTCAGTATGTTGATGTTTGCGCTACTTCTATCGGTAAAGGTTTTGCCGGTGTTATGAAACGTCACAACTTTGCTGGTTTGGAAGCATCTCACGGTGTGTCAATTTCTCACCGTTCTCACGGTTCTACCGGTCAAAGACAAGATCCAGGTAAAGTTTTCAAGGGCAAAAAAATGGCCGGTCACTTGGGTGCTGAACGCGTTACCGTTCAAAACTTGAAAGTTGTGGCTATTGATGCTGCCAGAGGCTTGATTATGGTTAAAGGCGGTGTTCCTGGTTCTGAAAACACTTGGGTAAGAGTTACTGATGCCGTTAAAAAGCCGGCTAACACCTCTGTTCCAATGCCTGCAGGATTGAAAAAAGTTGATGAACCTGTTGCAGCGGCTGAAACTCCAGCTGAAAATGCATAATGAAGTGTAAGGAATAATAAAAATGAAACAGGACATCTTAAATTTAGAAAATAAAAATGTCGGCTCTATTGAACTTAACGACTCCATTTATGGCTTGGAAGTTCGCGCTGATATTTTACAACGCGTTGTAAATTGGCAGTTGGCCAGATTACAAAGCGGTAACCATGCTACCAAAGGTCGTTCCGATGTGGCTTTGACAGCTGCTAAACCTTTTAAACAAAAAGGTTCGGGTAATGCTCGTCAAGGTTCTCGCAAGGGCGCTCAATTTAGAAAAGGTGGCGTTGTATTTGGTCCGGTTGTAAGAGACCACTCTTTCGACTTGACTAAAAAATTCAGAAAACTTGGTCTGAAAACTGCTTTGTCTGCAAAAGCAAAAGCAGGCAACCTTGTTGTTATTGACGAAGCAAAGCTGTCAGCTCCTAAGACAAAAGATTTACAAGCTAAATTGAATGCTTGCGGTCTGACAAACTGCCTTTTCATTGATGGCAAGGAAGTAGATGTTAATTTTGCTTTGGCTAGCCGTAATATTGCCGGAATTGATATTCTGCCAACAATCGGTGCCAACGTATATGACATCTTGAAAAAGGACAAATTGGTATTGACAAAAGATGCAGTAAGTTGCTTAGAGGAGAGATTAAATGGTTAAGAGCAAATCAAACAATGTAACTGCAGTAATGTATGATACATTGGTTCGTCCGGTAATTACCGAAAAATCTATGATTTCTTCGGAAGCTGGAAAAGTGGTATTTATGGTACCTTTATCAGCTACGAAAGATGATGTTAAAGCTGCTGTTGAAGCTATTTTTAACGTCAAAGTTAATAAGGTAAATACAATTAAACAATTTGGTAAGGTAAAAAGCTTTAGAGGTCATCAGGGCGTTCGTTCTGATTACAAAAAAGCCATCATTACTCTTGCCGATGGTCAAAACATTGATGTTACTACAGGAATTTAGTTATGGCTTTGAATACATTTAAGCCCACTTCTGCCGGCCGTCGCCAACTTGTACTCGTTGATAAAAGCGAATTGTACAAGGGCAAACCGGAGAAGAGTTTGACAAAAGGTCTGAGCAAGACCGGTGGGCGTGATAACTATGGTCACGTTACAAGTCGTCGTATCGGTGGCGGTCACAAACGCAGCTATCGTGTGATTGATTTTAAACGTAATAAATTTGATTGTGAGGCTACAGTTGAGAGAATCGAATATGATCCTAACCGTACTGCATTTATCGCTTTGGTAAATTACAGCGACGGCGAAAAGGCTTATATTTTGGCTCCGCAGCGTTTGAAAGCCGGTGATAAAATTATTTCTGCTGAAAAAGCAGATATTAAACCGGGTAATGCTATGCCTCTGAAGAATATGCCGGTTGGTACTATTGTACACAACGTTGAACTGCGTTCAGGCAAAGGCGGACAATTGGTTCGTTCTGCCGGTTGCTATGCTCAGGTTGTTGGTAAAGACGCCGGTTATGTTCAACTGAAATTAAACTCTGGCGAATTAAGAATTGTTCGTGAAGAATGCTTGGCAACCGTTGGTGCGGTTTCTAATCCAGACAATCAGAACATTTCTCTTAGTAAAGCCGGCCGCGCACGCTGGATGGGTATGAGACCTGTTTCACGCGGTGTTGCTATGAACCCGGTTGACCACCCGCTTGGTGGTGGTGAAGGTAGAACTTCTGGTGGCCGTCATCCGGTTACACCGTGGGGTAAACCTACTAAGGGCGCTAAAACTCGTTCTAACAAAAAGACAGATCGCTTTATTATGAGATCTCGTCATGATAACAAAAACTAATAAGGAGAAAAGCTAATGACACGTTCCGTATGGAAAGGACCTTTTGTTGATGGCTATCTTCTGAAGAAAGCTGATGCTGCCAGAGCTTCTAGCCGTAATGAAGTGATTAAAATTTGGTCTCGCCGTTCTACTATGTTGCCGCAATTTGTTGGTTTGACATTCGGCGTACACAATGGTCACAAATTTATTCCGGTTTTGGTTACTGAAGATATGGTTGGCCACAAATTCGGTGAATTTGCTCCAACTCGTACATTCTTTGGTCACACCAAAGCTGACACAACTGCAAAGAGAGGTTAATTATGGCTAAATTGAATGAAAAACAAGCTATGGCTGTTTGCCGCTCTATTCGCACAAGTCCGCGTAAATTGAACTTGGTTGCTCAATCTATCCGTGGTTTGGGTGTTGAAAAAGCAGTTGCAGAACTGAGCTTTTCTAAGAAGAGAATCGCAAAAGTTGCATTGGGTTTGTTGCAATCTGCAATTTCCAATGCTGAAAATAATCATAATTTGAATATCGACAAGCTCGTAGTTAGCGAAGCTTATGTCGGTAAAGGTATTGTAATGAAACGTATGAGTGCACGCGGTCGCGGCAGAGGCGCAAGAATCTTGAAGCCTTTCTCAAGCATGACCGTTGTTGTAGCAGAGCGTGGGGAGTAAGCAGATGGGACAGAAAGTAAATCCTACAAGTCTTCGTTTGGGTGTAAACCGCACTTGGGACTCTCGTTGGTATGCTGATGACAAGTTTACTGACTATCTCCACGAAGATTTGAAAATTCAAAAATTCTTGGGTGAAAAATTGGCTCAAGCTGGTGTTAGCCGCATTGTGATTGAACGTCCGGCTAAAAAAGCAAGAGTTACTATTCACTCAGCTAGACCAGGTGTTGTTATTGGCAAAAAGGGTCAGGATATCGAGAATTTGAGAAAAGATATTCAAAAATTGACTGATTCTGAAGTTCAATTGAACATCGTTGAAGTTAGAAAACCTGAGCTTGATGCGAAGTTGGTTGCTGATTCTGTGGCTCAACAGTTGGAACGTCGTGTTTCTTTCCGTAGAGCAATGAAAAGAGTTATGCAGTCTGCTCTTCGTTTGGGTGCAGAAGGTATCAAAGTTAGCTGCAGCGGTCGTTTGGGCGGTGCTGAAATCGCTAGAACAGAACACTACCGTGAAGGTCGCGTGCCTTTGCACACACTTCGTGCGGACATTGATTATGCAACCTCTACGGCTCATACCACTTATGGTGCTTGCGGTGTAAAAGTTTGGATTTATAAAGGCGAAATTATGAGCCACGATCCAATGGCGCAAGACAAAAAGTTGGCTGAACAAAAATAATAACATGAGGTTAGAATAAAATGTTAAGTCCAAAACGTTTAAAGTTCCACAAACAGCATAAAGGTCGTATTCACGGCTTGGCTAAAGGTGGAGCAGAATTAAGTTTCGGTTCATATGGATTGAAAGCTCTTACTCCTGAACGCGTAACCGCTCGTCAGATTGAAGCTGCACGTCGCGCTATTACTCGTGAAATGAAAAGAGCCGGAAGAGTATGGATTAGAATTTTCCCAGACGTTCCAGTATCTGATAAACCTGCTGAAGTTCGTATGGGTAAAGGTAAAGGTGCTATCGAATTTTGGGTAGCAAGAGTTAAACCAGGCCGTATTATGTTTGAAATCGGCGGCGTACCTGAAGAAGTTGCTCGCAAAGCATTTGAATTGGGTGCTGCAAAATTGCCGGTAAAGAGCAAATTCGTAAAACGTTTGAACTCTGATGCCATTGAAGGAGAAGCATAATGGTTAAAACTAAAGATTTACGCGCTATGACTAATGACCAGTTGGAAGAAAAATTGGTTGCCAACAAAAAAGAGCAATTCAATTTGAGAATTCAACAGTCAACCGGCCAGCTGCAAAACACTTCTAATATGAAGAAAGTTCGCCGCGAAGTAGCAAAAATCAACACGCTCCTTGCTGAGCGCAAGAAGAATAGTTAGGAGAAAGAATATGCCTAAGAGAATTCTTCAAGGTGTTGTTGTAAGTGATAAACAGGATAAAACAGTTGTTGTTAGTGTAGAACGTCAAGTTATGCACCCTGTTTACAAGAAAATCGTGAAAAAAAGTAAAAAGTTTGCTGCTCACGATGAAAACAATCAGTGCAAGGTTGGCGATAGAGTGTCTATTCAAGAATGCCGCCCTATCTCTAAAAACAAATCTTGGACTGTCATTTCTGATAACGCCTAGTAAATGAAGGAATAAAAAAATGATACAAATGCAAACCAACCTAGATGTTGCTGATAATTCTGGAGCACGCCAGGTGCAGTGCATAAAGGTTCTTGGTGGTTCCAAGAGAATGACTGCTTCTGTCGGTGATGTTATCGTTGTAGCTGTACAAGATGCTTTACCGAAAGGGCACGTTAAAAAAGGTGATGTTCATAAGGCTGTTATCGTAAGAACTGCCAGCGACATCAGACGCAAAGACGGTAGTGTTATCCGCTTTGACAGCAACGCAGCTGTTTTGATTAACAAAGACGGCGAGCCAATCGGCACACGTATCTTTGGCCCTGTAACCAGAGAGCTGCGCGCTAAAAAATTTATGAAAATCATTTCATTAGCACCGGAGGTATTGTAGTATGCCTAAAATGAAAATTAAAAAGAACGATACTGTAATTGTTTTGTCGGGTGACGACAAAGGCAAAATCGGCGTCGTAAAACAAGCAATGCCTAAGGAAAACAAGGTAATTGTAGAAGGCGTAAATTTGGTAAAACGCCACACTAAACCTTCTCAGACCAATCCTGGTGGAATTGTGACAAAAGAGGCTGCCATTAACGTATCTAACGTTGCCATTGCCAAAGACGGCAAAGCAACAAAAGTTGGCTACAAAGTAGTTGATGGCAAAAAAGTACGTTTTGCACGTAAATCCGGTGACGTAATCGATTAATAGGGGAAAATTTTATGACAAATTTTGAAACATTATATAACGACGTCATAAAGAAATCTCTTGTGGAAAAATTCGGTTACAAGAACCCACATGAGATTCCTAAGCTGACAAAAATCGTTTTGAATATGGGTATCGGCGATGCTGTTACCGATAAGAAAAAAGTAACAACTGCTATGGAAGAATTGGCTTTAATCGCTGGTCAACAACCAGTTATGACTAAAGCTCGCAAATCAATCGCTACCTTCAAATTGCGTGAAGGTATGCCGATTGGCTGCAAAGTAACTTTGCGTTCTGACAGAATGTACGAATTCTTGGAAAGATTGATTAACATGGCTTTGCCGCGAATCAGAGATTTCCACGGAATTAACGGCAAAAACTTTGATGGCAAAGGTAACTTCGCTTTCGGTATTAAAGAACAGATAATCTTCCCTGAAATCAACTATGAAAAAGTTGATGAAGTTAGAGGATTGGATGTTGTTATTTGTACAACAGCTAAGACAGATGAAGAAGCTAAATTTTTGCTGACTTCATTCAACCTGCCTTACAAGAAATAAGCGGAGATTTTACTATGTCAAAAACAAGTTCAGTTTACAGAAACTTGAAAAGAGTAAAGATGGCAGAGAAGTATGCTAATCGCCGTCAAAAACAAAAAGCAATTGCAATGGATAAAAGCGTTTCTCCTGAAGAGAGAATGCAAGCTCAATTTGCATTGCAAAAGTTTCCTAAAAATTCTGCAAGATGCCGTATTAGAAATCGTTGCAAAATTACAGGACGTTCACGTAGTTATTACAGAAAATTTGGCCTGAGCCGTGTTGAATTGAGAGATTTGGCAAGCTTTGGTAAAATTCCTGGTTTAGTAAAATCAAGCTGGTAAGAAGGGAGAATGATATCATGTCTATGAGTGATCCTTTGGGCGATATGCTCGCACGCATTAAAAACGCACAAAGAGCTAAGAAGAGTGATGTTGTATCACCTGCTTCTCGCTTGCGTGAAAATGTGTTAGAAGTTTTAAAAAGAGAAGGCTACATCGCCGGTTATGAAAAAACCAATGTACGCCCTGGTATTGATGAACTTCGTATTCAATTAAAGTACTACGAAGGTAGTGCAGTTATTACTGAAATTTACCGTGTATCTACACCGGGTCGCCGCGTTTATTCTAGCGTTAAAGACCTGCCAAGAGTTTACAACGGCCTCGGTATTTCTATCATTTCTACACCAATGGGTGTTATGAGTGATAATGAAGCCCGCAAGGCAAACGTTGGCGGTGAAGTTTTGTGCCAAGTATTCTAAGGAGAAAATGGAATGTCAAGAGTTGGTAAATATCCTGTTGTTGTTCCTGCTGGCGTAGAATTAACCATCAATAACAACGTTGTAACCGCAAAAGGTAAATTAGGCGAACTTCATTTTGCCTTTGACGACAGCCATGTTTCAGCTAAGCTGGAAGACGGTAAAGTTGTTGTCGCTCCGCATTCTTTGAGCTTGACAGCCAGAGCATTGTGGGGTACAACCCGCGCTCAAATCCAAACAATTGTAAAAGGTGTGAGCGAAGGTTTTACTAAAGATATGGAACTTGTCGGCGTGGGTTATAAAGCCCGTGTTGAAGGCAAAAACTTAGTTTTGTCTTTAGGCTTTTCGCATGATGTGATTTTCCCTGCACCAGAAGGTGTAAAAATCACTTGCGAGTCTCCGACACAAATTAAAATCTTTGGTGCTGACAAACAGTTGGTTGGCCAAGTTGCCGCTGAATTGCGCAAATACAGAAAACCTGAACCTTATAAAGGAAAAGGCGTGAAGTATGCAGGCGAAGCTGTTCGTCGTAAAGAAGGTAAGAAGAAATAAGGAATAATTCGATGAATACACCAAGAAATTTGTTTGAGAGAAGAAAGGCTCGTGTTAGAACTGCTATCAAAGCAGCTGCAAACGGCAAATTAAGATTGTCTGTTTTCCGCAGCGGCAAGCATATCTATGCACAAATCATTGACGATGTAAAAGGCTCTACAGTTGCTTCTGCCTCTACTTTGGATAAAGAAGTTAGAGCTAACATCAAAAAATCTTCTACAGTTGAAGCTGCTGGCTTCATTGGTAAATTAATTGCTGAAAGAGCAACAAAATCTGGTATTTCTGAAGTGGTTTTTGACCGCGGCGGATATATCTATCACGGTCGTGTAAAAGCTTTGGCCGATGCTGCTCGCGAAGCTGGTCTGAAATTCTAGGAGAGAAAGATGGTACAATCTACAGATCGTCATAATTCTAAAAAAGAAGTAAAAGATGAATTGGTTGAAAAACTGGTTCACGTAAACCGTGTTGCTAAAACAGTTAAAGGCGGCCGCACAATGTCATTTGCTGCAGTTGTCGTTGTTGGTGACCAAAAAGGCCGTATCGGATTTGGTTCTGGTAAAGCTGCTGAGGTTCCTGAAGCAATTGTTAAAGCAACTAATGAAGCCAAAAAGAATATGATTCGCATTCCGCTTCGTGAAGGCAGAACTTTGCACCACGACGTGGCTGGCCGCTTTGGCGCCGGTAAAGTTGTTTTGAGAACAGCTCCTGCCGGTACCGGTGTGATTGCCGGCGGTCCTATGCGTGCAGTGTTTGAAGTTTTGGGCGTACAAGACGTTGTTGCTAAATCATTGGGTTCTAACAACCCTTACAACATGATTAAAGCTACATTTGCTGCTTTGCAAGCAATCAACTCTCCGAGAATGGTTGCTACAAAACGCGGCAAAAAAGTTGGCGATATCGTTAGCCGCCGCGAAAACACCGCTGGTAAAGAAGTTAAAGAGGAGGCATAATCTATGGCTACTAAAAAAACTATCAAAGTTACCAGAACAGGTAGCACAATCGGCCGCCCTGCTATTCAAGAAACTCACTTGAAAAGCTTGGGTTTGACCAAAACCGGCCGCACTGTTGAAGTAGAAGATACTCCGGCTATCCGCGGTCTTATTAAGAAAGTGGCTCACTTGGTAAAAGTAGAAGAATAGTGAGAGTGCTGGGAGAGTAAAATTACTCTTCCAGCAGACTCCAAGATTTGTTCTGTTTGAACTGAGTATTAACTATAAGGTAAAAAAAATGAAACTGAATGAATTAAAAGATAACGAAGGTGCGACAAAAAATCGTAAACGCGTTGGTCGTGGTATCGGTTCCGGTAAAGGCAAAACCTGCGGTTTAGGCCACAAAGGTCAAAAAGCTCGTTCCGGCGGTGCTAAATGTGGTTTTGAAGGCGGTCAAATGCCTTTATACCGTCAGTTGCCTAAGCATGGCTTTAAAAATCCGTTTGCAAAGACTTATGCCGTTGTAAACTTGGATACTATTCAAAAAGCTATTGATGCCGGCAAACTGGACGCTAAAAACATCAACGTTGAATCTTTGTTGAACTCTAATGTTGTTTCTAAGCAGTTGGACGGCATTCGCTTGCTTGCTCGCGGTGCGGTTACCAGCAGCATCAACATTACTGTTGACTCTGCTTCTAAATCAGCTGTTGAAGCTGTTGAAAAAGCAGGCGGCAAAGTTAGCTTTGTTGCAGCAAAATAATTAACGTTATTTGCTAAAATCAGTGAAAATCCCTGTTCTTATGAATGGGGATTTTCTATTTTTTTTATTTTTGTTCTGTCTTTGTTTAATACTTTAGTTGGATGACGATAGTTTATCCGAGGTGTGACAACCTCTTGAAGATACGTCTTTATGCAAAGACTTTAAATAAGCATACCTTCTGGTCTATGGATTGGAAGGTAGCAAAATATGCTATGTGCTAATATGCTACACTGCATTATCTTCAGCAGTTGTCAACTTCCGGTCGTCTTTTCAGGCGGCTTTTTTATTGCTAATCTTAAAAAAAGGAAGTTGTTATGAATTTTAATCAATCTGGACGTTCAATGATAGAAATGCTTGGAGTGCTGGCCATTATTGCCGTGTTGACAGTCGGCGGTATTGCGGGGTATTCAAAAGCAATGCAGCAATGGAAAATGGATAAGTGGAAAGCGCAAATCACAGACATATGTACAGAAACAACTAAAATATCTAAAGAACCGTGAAAAAACGCAGAAATAAAAGAGCTTCGGTTCTGATATAACAGGTTCTTTTATTATTTGCTTGGTAGCTAGGCTCCAAATGAATGGCGATTAGAAAAATACCGGCTTCCAGACAGAAACCGGTACAAACTGTTGACATTATATTTTATTCAATAGCGTATATATCTTTAACATACCAACCATCGGTTCGGTCTTCTGGTTTTGCCAAAACATATATGACTGTTCCCTGACATAAACCAAACCATCCGCCGTTGCAGGAGCTATCGGTAAAAATTTCTACTGTATTATTAACTAAAACCCGCTTATTTTTCAGTTTATAGCTAATTTCCGTCGGGCGGTCTAAGCCGGCATCCTGCATAAAAATAAATTTAGGCAAATTTAGTTTGGCACAGTTTTCTAAAGCCGGATTTATTGTGCATTTAACCGCGTTTTCAACAGCGCACAATTGTTCATCCTTTTCTAAACAATCCGCTGGCAGACTTTCTTTAGTAAAAGCGAAAACGGTTTCCGGAAGTTTGGTCTTAACTTCTGCCGGTTGATTTGTTTCGGTTTGCTGTGGTTTGGTAATTAAAGAAAAGCTAAATCCAACCAACAAAATTAAAGCAATAATTACAACAATTTTTTTAAGCATATTTACCTCTGATTGTTAAAAATGATATTCTATGTTTATGCCGTATTCAACAGCTTGATTAACTTTATCAACGTTATCAAAATTTATGTAACGGGCGATGAAGCGTGTTTGCCAATTATTATTAAAAGCATATTTGAAACCGCCGCCAAAACGATAGCCATAACCATGTTCATTGTGGTGTTTAAAACCGGTTTCTTTAAGATTGAAGACATATTCACCGACACCCATTGTGCCTAAGAGCGAAAGTTTCTGGCTGCATCCAAGCGGTATGTAACCCATTAAATCAAGTCCGTAAGCGCGGTATGATGTTTTAAGTTTGTGTGGCTGCTGACTGTTTTTTCGGCTCAAACTCTGATAAAAAAATATTTCTGTGCCGAAATATTTGCTGTAGTCAGAACCAATATAGATTTCTGCGCTTTGATATTCCGGTCGAACAGATGAAATCTGAGCTTTGTCAAAGGTGTAGCCAAAACCTGCATATGGCGTGTATTTATAGGTATCGGCAACACAATAACCGGCAGATGCAAAAAATGTTCCCATCAGCGTTAAAATAAAAAAATTTTTCATTTATACTTCCTTTAACAAAATTATTTAACGACATTATAA